>Ga0209317_1001440_pt1 | contig 20839 bp, 18 predicted proteins | sample RifGroB2_FD_183994 | JGI IMG/M metagenome (GOLD analysis project Ga0209317, IMG submission 183994) | Soil microbial communities from Rifle, Colorado, USA - Groundwater B2 (SPAdes) (version 2) | ecosystem: Environmental > Terrestrial > Soil > Unclassified | place: Rifle, Colorado | collected... | reverse complement strand
TTCGCGGAATGGCCTTTACTCAGCGCGAAAAAACCGGTGCACAGCGCATCATCACCACGCCCGTTGAACACCACGCTGTTCTTCATACCGTCGAACAATTGGTGGAACTGAACGGCTTCAAGATGGATTTGCTGCCGGTTGACCAATATGGGATGGTTGACCCCGAAGATTTACGCCATGCCTTGCGCGACGATGTGGCACTGGTCAGTATCATGTACGCCAACAACGAAATCGGTACCATCAACCCCATGGCAGAAATTGGAAAGTTGTGCCGGCAGCGCGGCGTCCCATTACATTCGGATGCTGTGCAAGCCGCCGCTCACCTGCCCATGAATGTCGTGCGCGACCAGATCGATTTACTGGCAATCGGGGCGCATAAATTTTACGGCCCAAAAGGCGTTGGGGCGCTGGCAGTGCGTAAAAATATTGGACTGCACCCGTCACAGACCGGCGGCGGTCAGGAAAATGGCCGGCGGGCAGGAACCCAGAATATTCCATATATCATTGGGCTGGCCGAAGCATTGAAGTTGACGGTGAATGATTTGGAGGCTCGCCGGCGACAGCATATCGCCAAACGCGACCGCTTGATTGCCGGTGTATTAGGCAACGTGCCAGGTTCACGCCTGACCGGGCATCCCACCGAGCGATTGCCAAACCACGCCAGCTTTGCATTCGAAAGGCTGGATGGAAATCATCTACTTATGCTGCTGGATGCTGCCGGTTTCGCCTGCTCGTCCGGCTCAGCCTGCAAAGTCGGCGATCCTAAACCGTCGTCTGTGCTTAATGCAATTGGCCTCTCACAGGCCTGGACGCTCGGTTCGCTGCGTGTAACCCTGGGTGAAAGTACAACCCTCGATCAAATTGAATCGTTCATCGAAGTGCTGCCCTCACTGGTGAACAAAGTGCGCGGCGCCGCGTAAGGGTGGTTTAACCATGGCCAAAGGAACGTCCGTGGTCGTCGCCATGAGCGGCGGTGTGGATAGTTCTGTGGCAGCGGCGCTGCTGGTGGAACAGGGCTACGACGTAACTGGGGTGATGCTGCGCCTGTGGTCCGAACCTGGCAAAGAGGAAAGTAACCGCTGCTGCACCCCGGATGCGATGGCAGGCGCGCGGCGGGTCGCAGCCAAACTCGGCATCCCTTTCTATGCGCTCAACAGCCAGGACTTATTTCACAATGTGGTCGTGCAATCGTTCATGGACGGCTATCGCAACGGCATCACCCCCAATCCGTGCATATTGTGCAATCAACACATCCGCTGGGGTTTCATGTACGAAACCGCGCGCGAATTGGGCGCAGAATTTATGGCAACCGGGCATTATGCGCAGATCAATCCAAGACCCGACGGCAGCGTCGAGTTGCACCGTGGGCTGGATCCAGACAAGGATCAGTCATACGTGATGAGCGTTTTGCCGCAGGAAAAATTACGCCATACCCTGTTCCCGGTCGGCGGCATGGCAAAGCCTGAAGTGCGCGAACACGCGCGGCGTTTTGGTCTGACCGTCGCTGACCGCGCAGACAGCCAGGATTTATGCTTTTTGGCCGGGCAGGATTATCGGGGTTTTTTGGCGCGCCACGTCCCGGAGGTCACACAACCTGGGAAAATTGTCAACGCTGACGGCCGCTACGTGGGCGAACACCAGGGTCTGGCGTTTTACACCATTGGTCAGCGCAAGGGGTTGGGGATTGCGGCGCCACGCCCGTTGTACGTACTCGAGAAAAACCTTGCGACCAACGAACTGGTAGTGGGCGATGAAACCGATCTTGGGCGTAACAGCCTAACCGCTGGCGGGATGAATTGGATTTCCGGCACTGCGCCCACGGAGCCTTTTGATGCCGAAGTAAAAATCCGCTACCGGGCTGCTCTGGCGCCGGCAGTTGTCACCTCGCAAGGCAATGACCAGATTACTGTCCATTTCAAAAACTCCATGCGCGATATTACCGTTGGACAGCGGGTTGTTATCTATAATGGGGAAGCAGTTCTTGGCGGGGGAACCATCCAATCATCTTTCAACACGATCGGGGAGCCAGCATGACGATCCAGGCAGTTTTGTTAGGCATCATCGCTCCGATATTCTTTGGGGCTGTATTTCATCTCTGGCGCGGCGGGGCAACCTGGCGATTGGGATTGTACATCGCACTGGCCATGGTTGGATTCTGGGTAGGTCACCTGGTTGGTACCCGACTCGGATGGGAATTCCTCAAAGTTGGATCGCTGCAGATGGGAATTGGAACAATCAGCGCTATTTTGTTCATGCTGCTTGGTCACTGGTTGAGCTTTAAACAGCCGGAAGCTGAAACTGCCCGGCCGAAACGACCCACCCGGAGCGTGCGCCGGTGAGTTGGAACCTGCACGGCACCCATGTCGAAGATGGCGACCTGGTTCAACTGGTCGGGCTGCGCCATAAGAGTTTTATTATCCGGGTTGCTGCCGGCGGTAAGATGGAATCGCACCGCGGGGTGATCAAACACGATGATCTGATTGGCAAACCCTGGGGCACCAAAGTCAGCAGTCACCTGGGAAACCCATTTTTTATTTTGCAACCGGCTTTGGGCGATTTGCTCAAAGAAATGCCGCGTACCACGCAAATCATGTATCCAAAAGAAATAGGTTTTATTTTGGTGAACATGGGAATTGGCGAGGGACAACTGGTGGTGGAAGCCGGTACCGGTTCTGGTGCGTTAACCACTGCTTTGGCGTTCGCCGTCGGCAAAACCGGGCGGGTGGTGAGCTATGAGGTCCGTCCCGAGATGCAAGCCCTGGCGATGAAAAATTTGACCCGCCTTGGGTTGATCGATCGGGTCGAGTTCAAGCTGCGCGACATTAGCGAGGGATTTGATGAAACCGGCGTCGATGCCCTATTTCTGGATGTGCAGAACCCGTATGACTTCATCGCGCAGGTGAAAACTGCACTCAAATTTGGCGGCTTCTTCGGCGCTATTTTGCCGACCGCCAACCAGGTCACCAAGTTGGTATTGGCTTTGCGGCAGAATAATTTTGCGTTCATAGACATTTGCGAACTTCTACTGCGCTACTACAAGGCGGAACCCGAACGTTTCCGTCCAGTCGATCGCATGATTGCTCATACCGGCTACCTTCTGTTCGCCCGGCCGGTCATCATCGAGCAGGCGGATGATCAGGCTACGTTGTTGGAAATCGAAGGCCGAAAATCAGGTTTAGCGCCGAAGGCCGATGAGCCGGATGCGGAAATCGATACCGCGGATGAAGCTGACTGACAAATTTAGGATTTAAGAGGATGCGCGATTTCGAAAATTCTTCCGCAACGCTGACCACCGAAGATATTCGTTCACGACTTGAAACCTATTGCCGTGGAATGGCCGACCACGGAGAAGCGTACAACGGCCGTAAGGCGGCAGTTTTGATTCCCTTGTACTGGTATGGCGGCGAATGGCATGTGCTCTTTACCCGCCGCTCCGAGGGTGTGAACGATCATAAGGGGCAGGTGTCCTTTCCGGGCGGCGCAATCGAGGCGGACGACCGGAATGTGTATCAGGCAGCGCTGCGAGAGGCCAATGAAGAAATTGGGCTGGAACTAGGCGATGTGGAAATCCTTGGCCGGCTGAAAGATTACATCACCATTTCCCAATTTGTCATTTCGCCGATCGTTGCCCGCATAAACTGGCCGTTTCCCATCCGCATCAATTCCAGTGAAGTCAGCCGAGTGTTTTCCATTCCGCTCAGCTTTCTGGGAGATCGGGCGAACATCGAAATTCGCACCCACACGTTCTCAGATGGACAGACCACCCGGTTGTTTTATTTCGCGCCTTATGACGGGGAGCTCTTGTGGGGAATCACCGCAAGGATAACCGTGCGGCTGCTTAAAGTGCTGGGTTTTTTGGAGAATAGTTATTAGATGCTTGTGCGCCATACGAAAAGAGGCTGTTCCAGAAATTGGAACAGCCTCTTTTGAGTTCTGTGAAGATTAATCTTCGACTTCTTCTTCCTTCTTGCCGCGCTCGATCACTTCGGGTTCAGCTACAGCTTCGGTAACCTCTTCCACTTCTTCAACAGCGCCGCCAGTGATGACTACAATGACGTCGTTTAGGTCGTGGAGAATTTCGATCTCATCGCTGACTTTCAGCGCGCTAACCAAAATAGATTGGCCAAGCGAGGTCAGGCCGGAAATATCCACCGAATACTTTTCTGGAAGGTCCTGCGGTAGGCCTTCGACCTCGATTTCGGTCATTTCATGGACAACCACGCCGTTCAAATCTTTGACGGCCGGAGAAACGCCCACCAATTCAATGGAGACCTTGGAGCGGATCTTCTCAGTCAAAGAAACTACCTGGAAGTCAACATGGAGAAATTCATTGCGAATGTAATCCATCTGGCGTTCACGCACCAGTGTCGCTAGTTCTTTGCCATCAAGTACGATGGTCACGATTTGCGACTGCGATGCCTTCTTCAGAATGCGGGAGGCGCTGCGAAAATCCATTTCAATGGCAGCGGGCTCAAAATTATGGCCGTACATGACGCCCGGTAATTTGCCAGAGCGGCGCAAAGCCCCAACCTGTTTCCCGGTAACAGTACGCCGGGTCGCTTCGACCAATACTTTTTCCATATCATCATCCTTCGAGCGCCTCTCACCTCGAACGAGGTTACCTTCGCTCTATTTGATTGTTCAGGCTCACGCCTGAGGTTGATTGTGCTGGCAATCCCAGCGACCCTGTATTTTAGTCGGAAGCCGATGGAGCGTCAAGAGATTGGGCTAACAAAAGAAATAACGAACCAGCAGGGGCTGCTCGCGAGTATTGTAGGTTGGGTTGCCCGCAGGGCACTCTGCGAGTGAGGGGCGACGAAAGTTGATTTACGGAAAATCCGTTTTGCAGCCGCGAAACCCAACAATAATTAATGTTAACGAGATGTTGGATTTCGGGCTGCAAATATCTCTTCAGCACATAAATCTCTTGCACGCCCTCAATCCAACCTACAGCACTTTCGTGGGGCTGCTCGCGAGCAGCCCCTACTGCTGACTTCGAGAAAAAAAAGTGCATCGCACAATTTCTTTACCCTCTGCCGGCAATGGTCAGCGCCAGCCAAGCGCCATAAATCACTGCAACCGCGCCGATCACGACGAGCACAAAATTAACCACGCGAAGCACCATAGGGGAGGGATTGAGATCCAACAGGATGGAGCGCAGCCCAAGGAAGCTGTGGATAACGACCAGAATGAGAAAGGAAATTTCCATAACCACAATGATGGGATTTTGGAAATAAGCGACCACGTCCGCATAGGTTAATAATCCGCCAGGGGCAACCAGGTGGTTGACAACAAAATGGATGCCGAGGAAAACCACGATCAACAACCCCGTGAAAATTTTGAGCAGCCAGCGGCCGCTGCCTTCCAACCTTTTGGGTGACAAGGATTCACGCATATCTCAACCCTCGGAGAACATTTTGAATGTAAAGAAGGCGATGATAAACAGCGCAATCAACATCAGAGCGATGAAAGTGCCCTTCTGGCAGCGAACACCAATGCCGAAGCTATTGAGAGCGATGCGGATACCATTCAGCCCATGAATGACCCCGGCGGCAATGACCAGCAGCTCGCCCAGCTTGAACAACGGGTTCTTGACCAGGGCGATAAAACCATCGTACGCATCGGCTCCCCTGGCGAGCTGGCCAAGCGCAATTAAATGCATCAACAGATAAAGCGTAAGTCCCAATGCGGTTACCCGGTTGAGGATAAAACCAAATGTGCCCAGTGACCGGCTGCGCGGGTCGAACCAGCGCGGCCAATTATTAGCTTCAGGCTGGTTGGGCATTTTTCTTCTCCGACGAGCGAGGTCTAAAAATCGATTTAATCCGATCCGACATTACCTTTTTTCGCATATCCATAATCCGCCAGGCGGGATCGACGCCTGATGGGCAGACCTCCGTGCATTCGTAAGCGCTGTGGCAGCGCCAGAGCCCGGTATGGTGGTCAGCCTGGTCGATGAATTCCTGTGTGGGATTCTGGACGTACATGAGGTGAAGCGACGCCAGGACCGCCGGCCCAACATATTCTTTGTCGGTGTTGGCTGCCGGGCAGACTGAAATGCACAGACCGCATTCGATGCAATCGACCAGCCTTTCTGGCTCATGGTCGATTGAGTTCTCCGCTGTTAGGGGTTGTTCATAGGGCAAGCAGGCTGCTGCAAGCGGCGCTACCGAGTTAAATCCCGACCTATCCATCCGGAGAAAGAAATTCCCCATATCTACCACAAGGTCACTGACGACCGGGAAGTTGCGCAGCGGATCGATCCGTACGGTGCCGCCATTTTGCGTCACCGAGCTGATGGTGGTTATGCAGGTCAGCTTTTCGCGGCCGTTGACGCGCATGCCGCAGGCGCCGCAGGTTGAGTGGTGGCAGGCATGCCGATAAGTGAGAGTACGGTCATGCAAAGCCCAGATGCGTTCCACCGCATCCAGGATATATTCCTCCGGATCAACGTCGAGGGTAAAGGTTCGAACATAAGGTTTTCCGCCCGTGCGTTGGCGGTGTACCTTAAAGTGGACTTGCCAAAGTTGTTCGGTCATGCTGTTACCTCAGCTATAATACAAGTGGTAGTCAGCCAGCGGATGCTGCGCGGTTTCACAGGCGCGCTGCCATCCCAGCTTCTGGCAAACCAAATCCGCGGTTTTTTCGGCCATCACCCGGCAGGTGGTGGCTTTTCCGCCGGTCACTGTGACCAGGCCGTTGACCTCCTCGTCCGTTTGGTGGTCGTAGCATTTGAAGGTACGCGAAAGGCTGCGCCCGCTCATCAACCCGCCAATTAGCGGGCGGGCAGACATATAGGCTCCCCGCATCTTGATATTCTCTAATTCAGGCACCAGCAACGCGGCTCGTTGGTGCATCTGCTTGACCTGGTCGGGGTAAACCGGGATGTAGTCTGCCTCCTCGACCTCGAACGAGGTTGTGCCGATAACCGCCATGCGGCGTTGCGGCAGCAAGATATCGCCGTCATCCGGTTCGCACAGGCGGTTGATCACTCGCTGCGTAACGCGTTTTTCATAAGCCACCATCACGCCGGGGGTGGGACGCACCGGCACCGAAATGCCGGCCATTTCAGCCACTTTACCGGCCCAGGCGCCGGTTGCATTAATGGTGATATCCGCACGGAAATCAACCGGCTGGCCGGCGTGCCGGTTTACCGCGGAAACCCCACAGATATTCCCAATGCCGTCTCTCAGGAAGCCAACCACATCATGAAAAGTATTAAATTTGGCCCCATGTTGTCTGGCGCTGGCTGCAAAAGCCATGGCCAGCCGCAAGGGATCGAATGCAGCGTCAGGCACCTGGTAGGCGGCTAGTATTTTGGGATTCAGGGCAGGTTCAGCTGCAAGCGCGCGTTGGACGTCGATTTCTTCCACCGGGATGCCACAATTCTGGGCGCCCTGGAAAAAAGCCGGCGCATACCCCAGGTCAGCATCGTCCAGCGCGACGAAATAGCCGCCGTTGTACTCGATGCATTGTTTGGCAATGCGCCGCAGGATCATATTTTCCTGGATGCATTCAATGGCCGCCTCGGCATCCGTAACGCAATAACGCGCGCCGGAATGCAGCAGTCCATGCGTTCGGCCTGAGGTACCGGAAGCCAGTTCGCCGCGTTCTACCACCGTGACCGCAAAGCCGCGCTGTGCCAGGTCATAGGCCAGGGCGCAACCGGTAAAGCCGGCACCGATGACAATTGCACTGGGTTGAGTGGTTTTCATGATTCGATCCAATTCAGCGTGCGGGTCACCGCCTTCTTCCATCCTGCGTAAAGTTGGTTCCGGGTAGCGTTATTCATTATAGGCGACCATTGACGGCCAGCGCCCCATTGTCCGCGCAGGCTGTCGAGGTCTTTCCAGTAGCCAGCCGCCAGTCCGGCTGCATAGGCTGCCCCGAGCGCTGTCGTCTCTGTGATCACCGGCCGGACGACCGGAACATCGAGTATGTCGGCCTGGAACTGCATCAATAAGTCATTTTTGACCATCCCGCCGTCCACCTTGAGCGTGGTCAGTTGGACGCCCGAGTCGGCTTCCATGGCGTCCAGCACTTCGCGGGTTTGGAAGGCGGTAGCTTCCAACACCGCCCGGGCAATGTGCCCACGGTTGATGAATTGTGTCAACCCAACCATCACTCCGCGGGCATCGCTGCGCCAATAAGGTGCAAACAAGCCGGAAAATGCTGGCACGATATACATCCCGCCGTTATCCTCGACGCTGCAGGCCAAGGTTTCAACTTCAGCAGAGGATGAAATGAGTTGTAAATTATCACGCAGCCATTGTACCAATGCGCCGGCAATAGCAACCGACCCTTCCAGGCAATATACTGCCGGCGCAGAGCCTATTTTGTAGCCAAGCGTCGTCAGCAGCCCGTTTTTACTTGGAATGATGTCGTTCCCAGTGTTGAGCAGCATAAAGCAACCAGTGCCGTAGGTATTTTTGGCCTCCCCGGGCGTGAAACAAGCCTGGCCGAATAATGCAGCCTGCTGGTCGCCAAGGTCGCCGGCTATGGGGATGCCACCCAGAAAGTCGGCATAACCATAAACCTGGGCAGATGACTCGATTTTTGGCAACAGACCGCGCGGGATATCCATGATTTCGAGGATTTCCGGATCCCAGTCGAGCGTGCGCAAGTTCATCAACATGGTACGCGAGGCGTTGGTCACGTCGGTGATGTGCACACCGTGTTTGGGGCCGCCGGTCAGGTTCCAGATCAACCAGGAATCAATCGTGCCGAAAAGTGCATTTCCACGTTCGACATCTTGTCGGACGGCGGGAATATTATCCAAAATCCAGCGGATTTTCGGCCCAGAAAAATAAGTTGCCAAAGGCAGACCGGTTTGTTCACGGAAGCGGTTTTGCCCGCCAGTTGCTGTCAATTGGGCGCAAACCTCGGCGGTACGGGTATCCTGCCAGACAATGGCATTGGTGTAGGGTTTCCCAGTACGGCGGTCCCAGACCACTGTGGTCTCTCGCTGGTTAGTTATGCCGATTGTCGCCAGGTCGGTTGAGGAATAACCGGATTTTGCCAGCGCGTTTATGATGACTTCCTGACTACGCGCTAATATCTCTAGCGGGTCATGCTCGACCCAACCCGGGCGTGGAAATATCTGGCGGTGTTCTTTTTGATCCTGCGCTATGATTTTTCCAGCGGAATCAAAAAGAATACAACGAGTGCTGGTGGTGCCTTGGTCAATGGCGGCGATTAATTTTCTCATGGCAAGCTCAGTGAAAGGAAAACAGTATCTTCCATTTTACAGGAAGGCGGATTCTGAGATGCCGGAATAAAGTAACCAGTTCCACCCGAGAGATATTACTTTTACCCGGTACCCGGATTTGTTAGAATGGACTATCAACTTGGAGGGGAAAAAGCGTTATCTATGACCCAAATGGTTCACAGGCAGCTTTTGACGGGAGTGATATTTACACTATTCGCTACTGTCGCCGGCTGCGCCGCCCCAGCGCCAACGATTGCGCCGGAAGCCACTAAGGATAGCTCCGCTTCGGTTGCGGAGTCGCAGGTGGAAGCTGTTGTAGGGAACCAAATTCACACCATCCAAGGCGCGGGGTTACGGTCGCCGCTGGAAGGGAATACCGTCACAGACGTTGCGGGAATCGTTACCGCTTTTCGCGCGGATGGGTTCTACATGCAAGATCCCAATCCCGATGGGGATGAAGGCACCTCGGAGGCGATATTTGTCTTCACAGACGTCGTGCCACGGGCAAGGCCGGGCGACGCGGTGCGGGTCAGTGGTTTGGTCGAGGAGTTTTATCCGGGTGGGTTGGAGAGTAACAACCAACCGATCACCCATATCGTCGAGGCTGAAGTCGAAATCATTTCATCCGGGAACGACTTGCCCACCCCAACCCTGATTGGGGCAGGCGGGCGCATGCCGCCAACCACAGTGATCGATGATGATGGCGGAAAGCAATTTGAACCGCAGCAGGATGGCCTTGATTTTTATGAGAGCCTGGAGTCCATGCTGCTGCAAATTGACTCGGCGGTAGTGGTAGCGGCATCCAATGCCTATAAAGAAATTGTCATCCTTTCCGCTGGAATTAGCCAGGCGGGGCCGTTTACCTCTCGCGGTGGGTTGTTATTGCGTATAGATGATCAAAACCCAGAACGGATTTTACTGGATGACAGCTTGCGTCCGGTACCTGATGCCGCGATGGGTGACCAACTGGCGGCGTCTGTGGTTGGCATATTGGATTACTCCTTCGGCAATTACAAATTTCAGCCCATCATGAAGGCGAGTTTTACCCGCGGGGGGTTGTCTAAGGAAACGGCGCGACCAGCCCAGGAAGGGGAGTTGGTCATTACCAGCTACAACGTGGAAAACCTGGATGCGCGTGATAACCCAAATCGTTTCTCGGGTTTGGCCAATCAAATTGTTAATCATCTGAAATCTCCGGATATCATGGTCCTGGAAGAAATTCAGGATAACAACGGGATTCTCAATGATGGCACCGTGGATGCTAACGAGACCTACCGCTTATTGATCGATGCGATTGTGGAAGCTGGCGGCCCTGAATATCAATTCCGCGATGTCCCGCCGCTGGACAACCGGGATGGAGGCGAACTGGGTGGAAATATCCGGGTCGGGTTTCTCTTCCGCACCGACCGTGGCCTGCAATTTATCGACCGCGGGGGGAATCCATCCGCGGCATCGGAACCTGTAGCGAATGCGGGTGAACTCGAATTGAACCAATCGCCTGGTCGGATCCAACCCAATGCCAGCGCTTTTTATGATAGCCGCAAGCCGCTGGTCGGCGAATTTAGTTTCCAGGGCCATAAGATTTTCGTCATCGGCGCACATTTGAATTCAAAAAGCGGCGATACTGCTCTTTACGGACTGTACCAACCGCCAAGATTGGATTCTGAAAGGCAGCGGATTCAACAGGCAAACATTATTCAGCGGTATGTCGCGCAAATACAGACATTGGATCCGGATGCTCTGGTCGTGGTTGCAGGCGATATGAATGATTTCCAATTCTCGGAGCCCTTGATCGCCTTGAAGGGGAGTAACCTGACGGACGTGGTTGAACTTCTGCCCGTTGAGGAGCAATATACCTACGTTTATGAGGGAAATTCTCAGGTGCTTGACCATATTCTGGTCACTAAACCGCTAGAGAATTGGCTGAGCGAGGTTGACATTGTGCACTTGAACGCCGAATTCCTGGCAAGCCAACGAACCAGCGATCACGATCCAGTTCTGGCGTATTTTAGATTGCGTAAAGAGTAACAATTTATTAACCAAATCTTATCAACCGATATTAAAAAAGCTGCCATAATATGGAAAAAGTTGCCGGTGCACAATCAGGAGGGAATGGGTGGCGTCAACAACCAACGTGATTCCGATAACCAAAAAGAGGAAAGTGTATTCCTTGCGCGCGCTGCAAGAAAACCTCACCGGTTATGCCTTCGTAGCTCCGGCCGTCATCATTATTTTGGTATTCGGACTTTTTCCAATCATCTATTCGCTCTATATGAGTTTGTTTAATTGGCGCATCCGAAAAGGCGATTTTACCGGCCTGGTGAATTACACCAAAATATTCGGCGATTGGGGCGGCTTCGCGATTTTTATAGGGGGATTGGCTCTGCTCGGAACGGCCTACTGGCTGTGGACAGGAGCCTTTAAATCAAATTCCAACCTGGCGCGCAAGCTGCAAATTGGCGCGGCGGTGGTTTTGATCGTTGCCGGCATCATCATGTCCATGGGGTGGGGCAAAATGGTCGCTGCGGGTGACGAAGATTTTCTAAACTCACTCATCATCACCATCTTTTATGCCGTAGGGACGGTGCCGCTCCAGTTGGGAATTGGCATGATATTCGCTTACCTGCTTTACCAGAAAATTCGCGGGAAAGAAGTCTTCCGCATGATCTATTTTTTGCCGTACGTCACCCCGGTAGTGACTACGGCGGTTGTTTTCCGCACCATTTTCTCGTCGCGAGAGACATCGCTGGCGAACATTGTTCTCTCCTGGTTCAATGCCGGACCGTTGAAATGGCTGTTCGAGCCTAAAGCGATGTCGGAAGTTTTTTTAGGGTTGAAATTGGAGGGCATCGCTGCCGGTCCAAGTCTGGCGCTCGGGACGATCATCCTATTTGGGATCTGGTCGTTTTTTGGCTATAACACCGTCATATTTCTGGCGGGGCTGGGAGGCATTCCCAAAGAATTGTATGAAGCGGCTGAAATCGACGGCGCGAACGGATGGAATGCATTCAAAAATGTGACTATTCCACTCCTTTCACCGGTTTCGTTTTATCTTTTTCTGGTGTCATTTATTGGCACCTTTAAAGCCTTCAACCACCTGTATGTCATGGCGACGCCCAATGCGCAAAATACGGTTGTCACAGCCAGCGTCCAGATATTTGATGTTTTTTATGCACAAAATAATTTCGGGTACGCTGCGGCTCAATCGATTGTTTTGTTTTTAATCATTTTGGGGTTAACGGTTGCCCAAAACAAAATTCTGGGAGAGAGAGTGTTTTATGGCTAGTCTCACAACCGGCCTTGAAAAATCTCAGTCTGAAGGTAAAGGCGTCCGAAAATTCAGCCGTGGGTCTCGGACTGGCAACCAGAGTTTGGTCTATATTATATTGATCATCGGGGCGGTATTAGCCCTCGTCCCGTTCTTTTGGATGATTTCGACATCCCTTATGTCGCTGGGAGAAACCATCAACCGCAAATGGCTTCCAGCCGTACCGCAGGTAGCCAATTATATTCAAGCCTGGAATGAAGCCAAATTTGCCAGGTACTTCTGGAACAGCGTCATTATTACCAGCGTTACTTTGATCGGGCTGCTGACCACCTCCATCCTGGCCGGCTATGCTTTTGGACGGATCAATTTCAAAGGCCGGAATGCCATTTTTGCGATTTTACTCAGCACCATGATGATTCCGGAGACCATCACCTGGCTGCCTAATTTAATGCTGGTTCGCGGCACAATCATCCCGCTGCCGGGCGGTTCCTGGCTCAATTCATTGCAAGCGCTGGCTGTTCCTTTTATGGCAAACGCCTTCAGCATTTTTTTGTTGAATCAGTTCTTTGCGCAAATCCCGCATGAATTGTGGGATGCTGCCCAAATCGACGGGGCGAACCATTTTCGGTTTTTGACCCAGATATGTTTACCGATTTCCAAAGCGCCGATCATGACCGTGCTATTGTTTGGTTTTATCGGTTCCTGGAACGCCTTTGCCTGGCCGCTGCTGGTCACCACTCGTGAGACCTGGCGCCCCCTGATGGTGGGCCTGTGGACTTTCGTCTCTGAAGCCGGGCCGGAAACGCACCTGCTCATGGCAGGCGCGGTCATCACCCTAATCCCCATTCTGGTCATTTATTTCCTGACCCAAAAGCAATTTACTCAGGGTATAGCGACGACCGGATTGAAGGGATGAATCTCCTTTGTGGCTTACGGAACATTTTCCGTTGCTAAATTCAATCCCCACACTTTTTTATGGAGGAAAAGATGAGGAACAAATTTTTTGCGATAATCGCAATCCTGTTGGTGGCCGCCTTCGTGATGGCTGCCTGCGTTCCGGCTGCCACAACGACACCTGAACCCGTGGCAACGGAAGAAGTTCAGCCGCCGGCGGCTGAACCTACCAAGGCGGAAGTGCCTGTTGCGACCGAGGTGCCTGCTCCCGCCGATGAATGGGCGGATGTGGACCCGAGCGGCCAGCAGATTCTCTTCTGGCATCAGCACACCAAAGACCGTGAAGCTGCGTTGTTGGAAATCGTGGATGAGTTCAACACAACCAATGAATGGGGTATCACGGTTACCGCTGAATATCAAGGTTCGTATGGCGACATCTTCACCAAGATGCTTCCCATCTTGAATACCCCGGATGTCCCCGACCTGGTGGTGGCATACCAGAACCAGGCCGCAACTTATCAGCTTACCGAAGGGCTGCTTGACCTGAATTCGCTGGTGAATAGCCCGAAATGGGGCATTTCTGAGGAAGACCAGATGGACTTCTTCCCGGGCTTTTGGGCGCAGGATGTCTTCCCCAATTTTGACAATGCCCGCCTGGCGCTGCCCCCCAACCGCTCCATGGAAGTCATGTATTACAACAGCGACTGGCTGAAGGAATTGGGCTACGACGCTCCCCCGACCACTCCGGAAGAATTCAAGGAAATGTCCTGTAAAGCATCGACCACCCCGTTCTCAAAGGCGACTGTTGAGGGTAGCATCGGCTACGAACTGTCGGTGGATGCTTCCCGCTTCGCCTCCTGGACCTTCGCTTTCGGTGGCGATGTTTATGATTACGAGGGCAATGCCTTCACGTACAACAGCGATGCCGGTGTGGCTGCCATGACCTTCCTCAAAGACCTGTTTGACAGCGGCTGCGCCCGCCAGGTCACCGAAGCCTACGGCGATCAGACCGACTTTGGCAACGGCTCTCTGCTGTTCACCGTCGGGTCAAGCTCCGGATTGCCATTCTACGCTCAGGCCGCCAGCGAAGGTGCTAACTTCGCCTGGTCGGTTGCGGCCATCCCGCACACCACAGCGGAACCGGTCATGAATGTGTACGGCGCTTCAGTTTCCGTTCCAAAGACCACTCCCGAACGCGAACTGGCTGCCTTCCTGTTCCTGAAGTACTACACGAGCGCCGATGTACAGGCTAAATGGGCGAAGGTTTCACAGTACTTCCCGGTTCGCGCGAGCGTGGCTGACAAGATGGCCGATTACTTTGCGACTGATCCAGCCTACAAGACAGCATTTGATATGCTGGCTTACTCTCACTTCGAACCGCCCGTGCCCGGTTACGACTTTGTACGTGATGAGATCGAGGCGACCATGGCTGCGATTGTGGACGGCGGTGACGTGGTCTCGCTGTTGGATGCGGTAAATATCAAAGCCAATGAGATTCTGGCCGACCAGTTAGCTCAGATCAAATAGAAGTCTGGTATTTTGTGTGAAGGGGCTGTCTAAAAAGTAAAATCAGGCGGGCCTTTTCAATCGAAAACTGGAAATAATAAAAGGCAAAAAAAACTGGTGGTCAGGCAACCGCCAGTTTTGCGAGGTTATGAGCAATGCAGAGCAGGCCCCACTCGGTTGTGACTTTCTCCAACCCCCGCAAGAGAAATCTGCGAAAGCCCCAATCTTGCTTGATGCGTCCGAAAACGGTCTCGACATCAATCGATTGCTGCGCCCGCAGCGTTTTTCCGTGCTCGGAGAGCAGCTTTTCGCGCGCCAGGGCGCGTAGCTCCCGCAGCCGAAAGCTGACTTGGATCGAACGATTGCCTTGGGCTTTGGTGCACTGCGGCTTGAGAGGACAGGCGCTGCAATCTTCACATACGTAGATCCTGCGCTCGCTCTCATAGCCATTGTCCGAACGGTGGTACTGGGTGGTATGGTAGCGCATCTGCTTGCCGTACGGGCAGGTGAATGTATCTTGGGCCGCATCAAAGGGGAAGTTCTCGGAGGCAAACGAATTGGGCTTATGGCGGGATTTGTTCTCCTGGTGAAAGGTGTTGTATTTGACGTAGGCTTCGATCCCTTCCGCCTGCAGGTAGGCATAGTTTTCCTCACTGCCATAGGCGCTGTCAGCAATGATCTTCCCCGGCTGCCGTCCGCTGCGCTGCGGCTGACTTTCTTCCAGGTGCGGGATCAAGCAGCCGGGATCCCCAGGGCGTTGGTGCAGGCTGTAACCCACCACAAACTGGTGCTCGGTGCCGATCTGGATGTTATAACCGGCTTTCAACTGGCCATTGCGCATGTGGTCTTCCTTCATGCGCATGAAGGTGGCATCGGGATCCGTCTTGGCATAGCTATTGCGTCCATCCAGGATCGCTTGCTGGGCCTCATATTTCTTCAAGCGCGGCAGGTAATCTTTCGTCAACTGCTCGATCCCTTGGGCCAGCCGTTGGGCTTTGGGTTTGTGGCGCTGTTTCCGTTTGGCGCCCTTCGACTTGCTTTTCGGTATGCCCGCTTCGCTTTCTGCGTCCACCGTTTCCGCGCTGTGCTCGGGCACTTCTGGCCCTTCCGCCTGGGGCATCTGGCGCAGCCGCTCATTTAGTTCGTTGATCTTCTCCTCCAACTGTGCAGCATTGATCGGCGTATCCCCGCCCCGCTCGGGTAGGTCACGCTCCCCGTATTCCGCATCCTCTTCCGCATTGATCTGCTCGATTTGCTCCAGCAGTTGGGCTACTTTCGTTTGCACCTGTTCCTTGTAACGCTGCGTGTTCTTTGCCCATACAAAACTGTATTTGCTGGCATTTGCCTCCAGTTTGGTTCCATCCACAAAGTAGTTCTCCAGCTTCACATATCCGCCCTCCACCAGGAGTGTCAGCACCGCTGCAAATATCTCCTCGATCGTCTCCTTCATCACCACCCCGCGAAAACGATTGATGGTATGAAAATCAGGCTGGCTGTTCCCACTCAGCCACATGAAGTAGATGTTCTCCCGCAGCGCTTTGGCGATCTTGCGTGATGAATAGATCTGCTGGCTGTAGGCGTAGATCAGTACTTTCAGCAGCATCTTGGGGTGGTAGCTGGAGGTTCCGCCCCCTTTGTACTGCGCATACACCCTGCGCAGATCCATCTTTTCGACTGCCCCATTCACCACCCTCACCAGGTGGTTCGGCTCGATCTCTTCTTCTAAATCCACCGGCAGTAGAACGATCTGCCCCATCCTATATTCTTTGAACACGGGTATATTACTTTTCTTTGCCATTCCCCCATTGAATCACATCTTCTTTAATTACGAAAGGGGCTGCCTCTTCTTTTGAGACAGCCCCTTTTATTAAGATTTTCGCGGTAATTTTTAAGGTTGCCTAAACTTTACATGTTTTAGAAAAACGAGTATAGTAAATTATCAAACCTGTCGAAGACAGGATTTCCCAATCATCCACAAGGAGAAGAATAGATGCGCATTACTCGCCGTAGTTTGTACGTTTTGCTCTCTGTGCTGTTGTTGGCTTCGTTCGTGCTGGCTGCTTGCCAGCCGGCTGCGACGCCCACAGCGGCTCCTACTGATGAACCCGCCCCCGTCCTCATTCCCACCAAGGCTCCTGAACCGACCGCTGTGCCGGAACCGGCAATTGGATCCCCGGAACACCCGATCAAGGTTTTGTTCGTCCCGTCAGTTGACGCAAACGTGATCGTCACCGGCGGCGAATTGTTGGCTGCAGCGCTGAATGAAGCCACTGGCCTGACCTTCGAAGTGAGCGTCCCGACTTCCTACGCTGCCACCATTGAAGAGATGTGCGCCTCCCCGGCTGACACCATGGGCTTTATCCCTGCCCTCGGCTATGTCTTTGCCAATGAGCTGTGCGGTGTGGACGTTGCCTTCAAAGCGGTTCGCCGTGGTTGGGACGTGTACTGGGCGCAGTTCCTGGTCGCCCGCGATAGCGACATCCAGTCGATCGAAGATTTAGCTGGCAAGAAATGGGGCTACACCGATGCCGGTTCGACCTCTGGCTATATGTTCCCCCTGGCTATGCTAAAAGCAGCCGGCATTGAACCCAGCGAATCCATCGCCACTGGCGGTCACCCACAGGCTGTAAAAGCCGTCTATAACGGTGAAGTTGACTTCGCAACCACCTTCTTCAGCCCGTTTGCTGTTCCAGAAGGCGTTGCCAAATGGGAAAAGGGCGATGCCCCTGACATGCCAGACGCGGTCATTGAAAATTGCAAGATAAACGATGAAGGCAAGAACATCGTTTGCGACGGATACGTACTACTGGATGCCCGCAATAACATCCGCGAGGAAGCACCGGATGTGGTCCAGAAGGTTCGCATCCTGGCCCTGTCCCCAGACATCCCGAATGATACCCTGTCCTTCGGCCCGGATTTTCCGGCTGAGACTCGCACCGCCATCGAAGCCGCTTTGGTAGCTTTCGCCGAAACCGATGCCTGGAAAGAATCCATCGGATCTGAGGATTTCTATGGCTGGTCTGGCCTTAGCGCAGCGCTGGACGCCGACTACGACTTTGTTCGCCAGATGGTTGAAGCGAACGGAATCACCTTCGAAAGCCTCGGTCAATAACCCATGTAATCCAAGTTAAATAACGGGCAGATTAAACTCTGCCCGTTATTTGTTTAAAATATTTGTAAGGTAAAATAAAGCTTAAATTACACGCATCAAAGGACTACTTCATGCTAACAGTTCAAAACCTAGACAAGCAATATGATGGCGGGGTCCAGGCATTGAGAGACGTCAGCTTTGAGGTCCCAAAAGGTCAGTTTTTAGCTGTAATTGGCCTGAGCGGCTCGGGGAAATCAACGCTCTTACGCTGCATCAATCGTCTGGTAGAGCCAACAGGTGGAAAGATTTTCTGGAACGATGTCGATGTAACTGCTGCTTCAGAAGAGGACATGCGATTTATCCGCCGGAAAATCGGCATGGTTTTCCAGCACTTTAATCTCGTCGCTCGCTCCAGCGTTTTGACAAATGTTCTGGCTGGCCGGCTGGGTTATGTCAATCCATTCTGGAGCCTGATTAATAAGTTCCCAAAGAGCGATCTCGACAAGGCGATGCATGAACTGGGACGGGTTAGCATCGCCGATAAAGCCCAAAATCGAGCCGATGAACTCAGCGGCGGCCAGCAGCAGCGAGTGGGCATTGCCCGCGCCATGATGCAGGACCCCGAAATGATTTTGGCGGACGAGCCGGTTGCCAGTTTGGATCCAGTGTTAGCCCATAGCATTATGGCTTATCTGGAGCAAATTAATCATGAAGAGGGGGTGACAGTATTGTGCAGCTTGCATTTCCTGGATTTGGTTCACCGCTACGCTGACCGGGTAATCGCCTTGAACGAAGGCCGGCTCGTATTTGATGGACTTCCGCAGGAAATCGACGATCAAAAATTCAAAGATATCTACGGCCGAGATGCTGAGCGGGTTGGGTGAGTGACACTATGAAAAATCTCAAGCAAATTTTGCGCTCACTGGGTGTTGGGCTGGCGGTAATTGCAGTCATTATTATCTATGCTTTCGGTTTCCAGGTCACCAAAGTCAACCTGGATGAAACGCGTAACCCGCGCCGGCAGCAGCAATTGACGCGCATCCTGCGCGCGCTGGCCAAACCTGACATTTTAACTTACCAAAAATCAGAAGTCGTAATCACCCAGCAATTTATGGTGCCCTGCCCGGACGGGGGCTTTACACCCCCGGAAGTAGATCAATCCGGTCCATATATCACCATAGAACCAGCTTGCGCTGATCCCCGGTCAATGGTCACGGTAAAGGGGTTCAATTTCCAACCTAAAACATCCGGACCAATCACCTTCATCCCGACTTCGCAGGTGAATCTGGGGGTTGGAGACTTTGAAGCGGACGCGAATGGGGAATTTACAGCCGAAATACGGATACCGGCGCGCCCGGATTCTGCGGCGCAAACCATCCGAACCATTACCCGCACCAATGTTGGCGCTCCAACGATATCGCAAACAGCGGTGGATACCTGGGACAAGATTGTTGAAACTGTGTTTTTGGCGTTGCTGGCAACTACTCTGGGTACCTTATTCGCCATTCCGCTTTCGTTCATCGCTGCGAAGAACCTGATGAAGGATGTCAAGAGCCCCTTGATTTCGATTGCGCTCAACTTACTCTTAATACCTTTGGGAGTGTTTATCGGCATCGAGTTATCCAAATACGGTAGCCAGCTTGCTGATCTGGTCTCTCGAAGTTTGGCCGGCAATCTGGTTGGATTGGTGGTTGCCCCGGCAATAGCCGTCCCATTAGCGCGCTGGGCACTGCCGCAGGCGGAACTGGGCCGCCCATCAACTCGCACGCGGATCTTGCGCATGGTTGGGCTGATTATTTCTGTGCTCGTCGCGATTTTGGGGCTGCAACTCCTGACGAAAATTGTTATTCAACTCGGCGACTATCTGGCTCCGAAATTGGGTTCCTTTACCTTTTTGGGAACCTTTATCTCCGATATGGGTGATATCCTGGGCATGTCCATTGTGGTGATTACCGCGGCTATAGCTGCCGGGATTTTCTCATCCATCGGGGATCGCACCGGGAAGGTCATCACCTCGCACGTTAATAAGCCGGCTGCGAAAACCCTCAGCATGTTGTTGTCAATGCTGGCCGGGGCAGTGCTAAGCATTTTAATCATGCAGGCTTTGAACTGGTTCTACGAGTTCGATAATCTGGCAGTCACAATTTACTGGCCAGTTGCGATTGGCGCAGTTATCGGGCTGGTTACTTCTGCTCGAATGGCCCCGAAGGATGATTTGCCGGTCGGCATTGTTCTGTACTATATTGCGCGCACGGTTTTCAATGGACTAAGGTCGATCGAAGCCCTGGTTTGGGTTATTGTCTTCGTCGTGTGGGTTGGGATCGGTCCATTTGCCGGTGTTTTGGCGCTTTCGCTGCATACGATTGCGGCGCTTGCCAAACTATATTCCGAACAGGTCGAAAGCATTCTGCCTGGCCCGATGGAGGCTGTTACTGCCACGGGCGCGAACCGATTGCAATCCATCGTTTATGCTGTTGTGCCGCAAATCATCCCGCCATACATTTCTTTCACCATGTACCGCTGGGATATCAATGTCCGCATGTCGACCATCATCGGTTTTGCGGGCGGCGGTGGAATCGGCTTCCTGCTTTACCAGAATATCAACCTGCTTAATTATCGGGGTGCCAGCTTACAAATGCTAGCCATTGCCCTGGTGGTTGCCTCGATGGACTATCTGAGTTCGCGTTTGCGCGAAAAGGCTATATAAAGTGTGCAACAAGTTCCTGCCTGTTTGACGAATTCGTCGCAGGATTAATGTACCCCTCACCTAACGGGGCTGTCTCAAAAGAAGAGGCAGCCCCTTTCGTAATTAAAGAAGATGTGATTCAATGGGGGAATGGCAAAGAAAAGTAATATACCCGTGTTCAAAGAA
>Ga0209317_1001439_pt1 | contig 20856 bp, 18 predicted proteins | sample RifGroB2_FD_183994 | JGI IMG/M metagenome (GOLD analysis project Ga0209317, IMG submission 183994) | Soil microbial communities from Rifle, Colorado, USA - Groundwater B2 (SPAdes) (version 2) | ecosystem: Environmental > Terrestrial > Soil > Unclassified | place: Rifle, Colorado | collected... | reverse complement strand
CATGGCAAAGCAGAAATTCGATCGCAGCAAACCGCATTTGAACGTAGGGACGATGGGTCACATTGACCACGGCAAGACGACCCTGACTGCGGCCATCACCAAATATTGCTCATTTTTGGGCAACGCAGACTTCCGCGGTTACGACACGATCGATAACGCGCCGGAAGAAAAAGCGCGCGGCATTACCATCAACATTGCCCACGTCGAGTATTCGACCGAGAACCGGCACTACGCCCACGTGGACATGCCGGGACACCGCGACTACATCAAGAACATGATCACCGGTGCGGCGCAGGTAGACGGCGCCATCCTGGTGGTGGCAGCCCCGGACGGCCCGATGCCGCAGACCCGCGAGCACGTGCTGTTGGCGCGTCAGGTGGAAGTGCCCAGCATCGTGGTGTTCCTGAACAAAACCGACCAGATGGACGATCCGGAACTGCTGGAGCTGGTCGAGCTGGAACTGCGCGAGATGCTGACCGAGTACAAATTCCCCGGTGACGAGACCCCGATCGTGCGCGGCAGCGCGCTGAAGGCGCTGGAAAGCACCTCGACCGATAAGGACGCCCCCGAATACGCCTGCATCAAAGAGCTGCTGGATGTGGTGGATCACTACATTCCGCAGCCGCTGCGCGCGGTGGACAAGCCCTTCATGATGCCGGTGGAAGACGTGTTCTCGATCAAAGGCCGCGGCACTGTGGTGACCGGCCGGGTGGATCGCGGGAAAGTCAAAGTTGGCGAAGGGGTGGAGATCGTCGGTCTGCGCGAGAAGAGCTTCAACTCGGTGGTGACCGGCGTGGAAATGTTCCACAAACTACTGGACGAAGGCTTGGCGGGTGACAACCTGGGCCTGCTGTTGCGCGGTATCGAGCGCGACGATGTGGAGCGCGGGATGGTGATTGCCAAACCGGGCAGCATCACCCCGCACAAGAAATTCAATGCCGAAGTGTACGTGCTGAAGCGCGATGAGGGCGGCCGCCACAAACCGTTCTTCACCGGCTACCGGCCGCAGTTCTACATCCGCACCATGGATGTGACCGGCAACATCAAGCTGCCCGAAGGCGTTGAAATGGTCATGCCGGGCGACAATGTCAACATGGAAGTCGAGTTGATCGTCAAAGTGGCGCTTGAACAGGGTTCGAAGTTCGCTATCCGCGAGGGCGGTCTGACCGTCGGCGCTGGCGTTATCACCAAGATTTTGGATTAAGAAGGAGTGCCGGCCTTAACAGGCGGCAGTAGAAATAGATGGCATCAAAAAAGAAAGATATCCGCCCAGTTATCACCCTGGCCTGCAATGATTGCAAGTCGCGGAACTACACAACCGAAAAAAATCGCCGCAATGACCCTGGGCGTATGGAATTAAGCAAATACTGCCCTGTTTGCCGTAAGCATACGGCTCACCGGGAGACGAAGTAGGTTATAATCGGGTTGGGGGCGGGCGTTATAACCCTCTCCCCAACCTTGCTTAGGCCAGTAGCTCAATTTGGCAGAGCACCGCTCTCCAAAAGCGGGGGTTGTGGGTTCAAGTCCTACCTGGCCTGCCTTACTCCAGGCGACGCCGTCCATAGAGGCGGCGTTTTAGCCTGAAAACGAAGGAGAGAACGTGGTCGAGAAAACCGCAAAGTCTACCAAAACAGTTGAAAAAGTCAAACAACCCGGTCGGATTGGTCGATGGTGGCGCGAAACGATTGGCGAACTCAACAAGGTTTCCTGGCCAACTCCGCACGACGCCTGGCGGCTGACCAAGATTGTCCTGATGGTTATGGTGGTTATGAGCCTCGTGCTTGGCCTGCTCGACTTCGTGTTCTCAAGTGTTATTCGCCTCGTGCTCGGATAATAGCACCGTAAGGAGCCTGTACTGTGATGACAGATGCGCAAGATAAACCCTTCGCGGAAGAGGAAGAACCCAAACCGCAGAAAATCGGGCGAACGAAAGCTAGCGGGTCTAGTAGCGCATCTCGGGAAAGCCAGTCGCGCGAAGATTCTGAAATCCCGCAGTTTGACCCCGAAGCCGCAGATACGCGCTCGTGGTACGTCATTCACTGCTATTCCGGATACGAGAATAAAGTACGCCATAACCTCGAACAGCGAATTGAAACGATGGGGATGAAAGAAAAAATCTTCGATGTAGTCATCCCCACCCAGGAAGAAATCGAGGTTAAAGAAGGGAAACGCCGCACCGTTGAACGCCATGTGTTCCCGGGTTATGTACTGGTGAACATGATCATGACCGAAGAGTCTTGGTATGTGGTGCGCAATACCCCTGGCGTGACCGGATTTGTGGGTATGGGCACTCAGCCCACCCCGTTGCGCCCTGAAGAAGTTTCGATGATCTTGCGCCGCATGGAAGCCGAAGCGCCGCATGTCAAGGTCAGCTTCAAAGTTGGCGAGCGCGTTCGTATCGTGGACGGCCCGTTCAACGATTTCCGCGGCCAGGTATCCGAGATCTACGCCGAACGTAATAAAGTGCGCGTGATGGTTAACTTCTTTGGTCGTGAAACCCCTGTAGAGCTCGATTTCCTGCAGGTGGAAAAAGCTTAGTGGATTGTCCTCCATTGGAGGATTTTGTTTGTGGGAGGGTGCTCCCCAAACCACCCGTTAAAACCACGAAGGAGTAAAAAAAGTGGCAAAGAAATTTAAAGCAATAGTACGTTTACAATTGGTTGCTGGCAAAGCTAACCCAGCACCCCCGGTAGGCCCTGCGCTCGCCGGTCACGGCATCAATATTATGGCCTTCTGCAAGGACTACAACGCCCGCACGCAAAACCGCGCCGGCGAAGTGATCCCTGCGGAAATCACCGTCTACACCGACGGGTCTTTCACCTTCATCCTCAAATCACCCCCGGCTTCGGTCTTGCTGAAGAAAGCTGCCGGCGTTGACAAGGGTTCCGCCATCCCGAACCGCACCAAAGTTGGCAAGGTCACCCGCGCCCAGGTTCGCGAGATCGCTGAGATCAAACTGAAAGACACCAATGCGGTCGATATCGAAGATGCCATGGCTCAGGTCGAAGGCACTGCCCGCAACATGGGCATTCAGGTAGTTGATTAGATACGTGGGAGGGTAACCCGGTTACCCGCTTGAACCACAAAGGAGATCCAATGGCAAAGCACGGAAAGAAATATCTGGCCGCGAGCGCCAAAGTGAATTATGGTCAGTCCTACACCCCCGAAGAGGCGGTTGCTCTGGCCAGGGAAACATCCATCACCAAATTCGACGGCACCGTTGAAGTTCACCTGCGCATGGGCCTTGACCCGCGCCAGGCTGACCAGCAGGTGCGCGATGTGGTCGTTCTGCCCCACGGCCTCGGTAAAACGGTGCGCGTTCTGGTCTTCGCTCAGGGCGAAGGGGTTGCCAGAGCCCAGGAAGGCGGCGCTGATTACGTCGCCGACAGCGATGAATGGATCGCCAAGATTCAGGGCGGCTTCACCGATTTCGATGTCGCCATTGCCACGCCGGACATGATGAGCAAAGCCGGCCGCCTTGGCCGCGTGCTCGGTCCGCGCGGCTTAATGCCGAACCCCAAGGCTGGGACGGTTGTCCCCGCTGAAGACCTGCCGCGGGTTATTCAGGAAGCAAAGGCTGGCCGCGTTGAGTTCCGCCTCGACAAAACCGCCAATATTCACGTTCCGATCGGAAAGGTTTCCTTTTCCGCGGAATACCTGTATAATAACCTGGCTGCGCTGATGGAAGCCCTCAAGAAAGCCCGACCGGCCGCCGCAAAAGGTTCCTACATCCGCAAAGTCACACTCAGCACCACCATGGGCCCCGGGATCATCATTGATCTCAACCAGGCCCAGGCTATGAACGCCAAGGAGTAATCTGGCGGCGTAAGCAAGTCCACAATTGTATATTTGCCTTCACCGGTGAAAGCTGGTGCCCCAACAGGCTTAATTTCCTGCCGAGGTGAAGACTGAAACGCGATATCCATGCTGCATGGCTGCAGCCGCGAAAAAGTCTTTGCCCGGCACTTCCAAGTGAGGCAAAGACTTTTTTTATTTTGATCAGGAAGGAGGTGAATCCTCATTGGCCTTCTCAAAAGAACATAAATCCAAGTTGATTGCCCAATATACCGATTGGGTAAAACAAAGCCAGGGTATGGTTGCGTTATCTTACAACAAGATGAATATGAAAGAGATCGATACTCTGCGCGCCAAAGTTCGTGAAGCCGGTGGTGAACTGCACGTTGTCAAGAACACCCTGATGAAACTTGCACTGGACGAGGTGGGTATTTCGCAAAAAGATGTCTTCGAAGGCGTGTCGCTGATTGGTTTTGCATTCCATGATGCCCCTGCCCTCGCCAAAGTCATCAACGATTCGACTGCCAAGTCTGAAGTCTTCGTGGTCAAAGGCGGTTTCCTGGGCAAAGAAATGCTCAACGTCAACCAGGTTAAAGCATTGGCTGACTTGCCGCCCTTGCCGGTCATGCGCGCCAAGTTACTCGGCACGATCCTGGCTCCGGCTTCCAAACTGGTCCGCACACTGGCAGAACCTGCCCGTGGTCTCGCAGCCGTCGTCAAAGCCTACTCCGAATCGGGCGCTGCAGCGGCCGCATAACGTTTATTCACCGCCTGCAATCGCGCTCCCGCGCCGGTTGAACCGGCAACGCGCGCAGTCGGAATAATCAAAACCATTGATTAATTATTCAGAACTATCTGAAAAGGAAATTTAGGAGATACTGAAATGGCTGACCTGGAAAAATTGGTTGAATCCCTTGGCAAGCTGTCCGTTCTGGAAGCTGCCGAACTGGTGAAAATGCTGGAAGAGAAGTGGGGCGTTTCCGCCGCCGCTCCTGTCGCTGTGGCCGCTGCCGGTCCTGCAGCCGCTGCTGCCGAGCCTGTGGAAGAGAAAACTGAGTTCGACGTTGTAATCAAAGACGCCGGCCCCAAGAAAATCGAGACCATCAAAGTCATCCGCCAACTGACCAATCTCGGTCTGGTGGAAGCCAAGACGATGGCCGAAACCGCGGGTTCGAAGGTTCTCACCGGTGTTGGCAAAGACGCCGCCAACGATGCCAAAGGCAAGCTCGAAGCCGCTGGCGCCGTGGTCGAGGTTCTCTAACCTCCGGTTCCAAACCAAACAAAAAGCGGGCGTTTTACAACGCCCGCTTTTGATTTAACGATTTGTACCCGCTGTTCAGCCCGCGACTGTGGGCACCTGGCGAATGACCATCACCACTTTGCCCATAATCCGCAGCGCCTTGGGGTTATCCACAATAATGGGTGCATACTGCGGGTTAGCCGGCTGCAAGCGGATGGTATCCTGTTCGCGGTAGAAATATTTGAGGGTGGTCTCGTCGCGGTCAACCAGCCACACGGCTACCATTTCGCCGTTGGCGGCTTCCTGCGCCTGCCGCAGGATGACGATATCGCCGTCATTGATGCTGGCGTCGATCATCGAATCGCCCTGGACCTCCAGAGCAAACAGATCACTGACCTTTTCGCGGGACGGCAGCAGGCTGCGGGCAATTTCCACGCCGCTCTCCGAGTCGAAATAGGCCAGGTCGGAGGCTGGAATGGGAATGGGTTGACCGGCTTGAATCACGCCCAGCCGCGGGATGGCAATCAAGTCCTCGAGACTGCGGCCAACCTGGCGCAGCGCATTCGATACTTTGGCGGTTGCCGGCAGGTAGGGTTTAAGCACCCGAATCGAGCGAGAGACGCGCCCCTCGCGCGAGATGAATTTCATCTCCTCGAGTTGATTCAAGTAATAATCTACCAGCGAAGTTGACTTAACGGCGATACTGTCGCCAATTTCGCGGATCGACGGGGAATAACCGTTATCCTCTTGAAACTTGGTCAAGAAGGTCATTATCTTCTTGTGCCGGTCACTCAAACCTTCGCTGCGTCTCGCCATGGGTTTTCTCCTTGCGGTCGGTCAAAACCGCTCTTTCTTCGGTCATTTGTACTAATAATACACGAACATGTGTCCTATGTCAAGTGGGAAAATAAACAAATTTTCTATTAATTAGGGAAACAATCACCACGAAGCTATAGAGAACATGGAGAAAACCTTAATTCAAAGGTAGAAGCAAAAGGATTGGCAAACGCAGCCATTTATCAAATCCACCCCGTGCCCGTAAATTTAACCATTTTCGTAGGTAGGATTGAAGGGCGAGGATGCAACATTGTCACATCGATTCGATTGCAGCACTGAAATCCGACATTGTTGAGCGATCAAAACTGTCGGATTTAGGGCTGCCAGAGTACTAATCGAATAAATTTTTACTGCTCGCCCTTCAATCCGACCTACGAAGAAGCTTATGGCGAAAGGTTAAAATCATCAGTGGCTGCCAATGACTGCTATATGGAGCGTAATGCGCTCCACTACGAATTATTCTTCCCCGCTCTCCCGCAGGTGTGGGAACAACAGCACCTCGCGGATGGTGCGCCGGTCCGTCAGCAGCATCACCAGCCGGTCGATACCCATGCCAAAACCGCCGTTGGGCGGCATACCGTAAGACATGGCCTTCAGGTAATCCTCGTCCATCGGGTGACGCTCCTCGTCCTCGGCCCCGTAGGCGCGCCCCATCTCCGTAAAGCGCGCTTCCTGCTCCAGGGGATCGTTCAACTCGGTGAATGCGTTGCACAGCTCCATCCCCCCGACAAAACCCTCGAAACGCTCTACCGTTCCCGGGTCGTTGGGGCGGTTCTTGGCCAGCGGGGAAATATCGCGTGGATAATCATACAGGAAGGTCGGTTGGATCAGCGTCGGCTCGATGAAGTCGCCCAGCAGCCCGTCGATCAACTTGCCGCGCGGGGTGCCTGGTTTGACGTTGATGCCCTTGGCGCGGATAGCGGCTTCCAGGCTTTCGCCCGTCAGGTACTGGTCGATGTCAATCCCCACCACATCGATCAGCGACTGGCGCAGGTCCAGGCGCTGCCAGGGACCGCTAAAATCGATAGTGTGCCCGTTGAACTCCACCAGACGGCTCCCCAACACCCGGTCGCACACCTGACCGATCATATCTTCGGTCAGTTTCATCACCTTCTGGTAGTCAGCGTAGGCGCAGTAGAACTCCAGTTGGGTGAATTCCGGGTTGTGTTTGAAAGACACACCCTCGTTGCGGAAATCGCGCCCAATTTCATAGACGCGTTCGTAACCGCCCACCAGCAGCCGTTTGAGATACAGTTCGAACGAAATGCGCAGGTACAAATCCTGTTTCAACTGATTGTGATGGGTGACAAACGGCTTGGCGGCGGCTCCACCGTAGATTGGCTGCAGAATCGGCGTCTCGACCTCCAGGAACTCGCGCTCGTCCAGGAATTCGCGGATGGCGCGCACCACAGCGGCGCGGGTGCGGAAAATCTGGCGCACTTCAGGGTTGACAGCCAGGTCGGCGTAGCGCTGCCGGTAGCGTACCTCCGGATCGGTCAGCGTGGCGTGCCGTACTACCTGCCCGTCCACCACCTCGTCCTTGGCAGCCGGCAGCGGTGAGAGCGCCTTGGCCAACAGGCGGTAGTCGGTAACCTTGAGGGTGGCCTCGCCGGTGCGGGTGCGAAACATTTCGCCGGTGGCTTCGATGAAGTCACCCAGGTCGAAGTAGTCCGCGAACAGCTTCATGCCGTCTTCGCCGAGATCATTGACGCGCATGAAAAGCTGCACCCGCCCCGAGCCGTCTTCGATGTGCGCAAAGGTGATCTTACCCATGACGCGCATCGAGCGCAGCCGCCCTGCCAGGGTGACCGGTTCCACCGGCTGGCTTGCACCGTTAGCGTTCGCTTCAGCCGCTTCGAATGCACGAATAGCTTCCATGGCCGAATGAGTCGGGTTGGCGCGAGTTGGATAGGGTTCGATCCCCATCCCTTTTAGCGCATTAATTTTTTCATATCGTACTTTCTCAAGGTCAGATAATTCCATGGATACTTCCCTTTCCCGCTTATTAAGAAAAATGCCCCGCCCCTTAAAATTACGGGCGGGGCAGTAGATTAACCCCGGTATTACTCCACCTTGACGATGGATACCACAAACGAGCCCTGCGGAGCATCCACCTGGACTTTGTCGCCTGTTTTTTTGTTGATCAGGGCTTTGCCTAAAGGCGATTCATTCGAAATTTTGCCGATGGACGGGTTGGCTTCAGCGGCGCCCACAATGGAGTAGGTCTCATCGACCTTGCTGCCCTCTTCGCGGATGACGACGGTGGCGCCTACCTGGACGCTATCGGCCAGCGGGACGTCTTCAACGACCCGCGCGGTTGCCAGTAGAATTTCCAGCTCTTTAATCCGGCCCTCGACAAAGGCCTGTTCATTTTTTGCGGCTTCATATTCGGCGTTTTCGATCAACTCGCCGCCTTCCATGGCCTCATGCAGCCGCTCGGCAATTTCCTGGCGGCGCTGGGTGCGCAAAGTATCAAGTTCATCTTGCAGCTTTTCAAAACCCTCGCGGGTTAAGAACGAAGTTGCCATGTCAATTTAATCCTTCCAAACGATGATCGGTCAGCCCTTGAAGGGCATCCCCCTTGCCTCACGTTACTACCGCTTTTAAACGAAAGAAAACCACTCCAAAAGGAGAGATTCCCTTTTGGCGGATAACCCCGCCGTTGTTGCCCTTGAATATAACATAAATCATACCCCAATGCAAGCAAAAAACGCCAGCAGCGGTGCAATTGTTGACCAGAACGCATTATATTGATGAACAAAACATAAATTGATCAACTTTTTCAAAGATGTCAATAAACCTCTTCGCAAAATTATATACCTGGTATATAATTAAATTCGGTATTTTTCGGAAACCTTATGTCAGTCCGCAATGCTCTCTTAGGCTTATTAGCCCAACGCCCTTTCTACGGCTACGAATTGTTAGCCGCCCTGGATGGAATCGCGGGCGGGCATGACGGCTGGGCGATCAACCCAGGCCAAATCTATGCCACTCTCGAACGGTTAGAGAAGAGCGGCCTGATCGCAGAGCAACCGGCCAACGGTTCCGCACCTGAAAAAACCACTTACACAGCGACGGTCGCCGGACGCCAGGAGCTGGCCGAGTGGCTGTCGGCGCCAGTGCAAACCAACCTGCAGCGCGACGAATTTTACATCAAGCTGATGCTGGCACTATCCCTTGAAGGGACTGACCCGTACCGGGTGATCCAGATTCAGCGGGCATCGCTATACCAGGAACTGCATGCGGTAACCACGCACCGTGACTCGCTGGACCTGCCATCCGGTCTGGCGCAAAAGCTGCTTTTTGACAAGGCAGTCATGCACCTGGAAGCCGATTTACGCTGGCTGGAAATGATCGAAACCCGGTTGGACGATGTAAAGCGCCAACCGGTTCAGCAGGTTGAAATGCGCCCGCGCGGGCGTCCCCCTAAAAGCGCTCGCGGAGCAAAATCACCGCCACAGACGGACAAACCATAAGCTTGCATCCATTCGATTGATTCCCAACAACAATACATAAAGGTAAATCCCATGTCCGTCATTACTACTGAAAATTTGACCAAAATTTATAATTCCGGCACCACCGCCGTCACTGCCCTTGACCATGTCAACTTTCAGGTTCAGCCTGAGGAATTCGTCGCGGTGATGGGTCCTAGCGGCTGCGGCAAATCGACCTTGCTGCATCTCGTCGGCGGGTTGGACCACCCTACCGCAGGGCAGGTGCGCATCAACGGCAATTTGCTGACCGACCTTGACGATGACTCGCTGACCGAGCTGCGCCGTCGCCAGATCGGTTTTATCTTCCAATTCTACAATCTGATCCCGGTGTTGAGCGCGGTTGAAAATGCCGCCTTGCCCTTGATGCTGGACGGCATGAAGCCGATCGAAGCCCACGACCGGGCGATCGAGTGGCTCAGCCGCTTCGATCTGGCGGACCGCCTGCAGAATCGCCCCGACCAGCTTTCCGGTGGGCAGCAGCAGCGCGTCGCCATTGCTCGCGCACTGGTCGCTGAACCGTCGCTGATCCTGGCGGATGAGCCAACCGGCAATCTGGATACACGCGCCTCTGATGAAATCGCCGGGCTGCTGCGTCAGGTCACCAAGGAATGGGGACGAACGGTCGTCATGGTCACCCATGACCCGCGCATCGCCGCCTACGCCGACCGGATACTTTTCCTGAAGGACGGCCGAATCGTTGATGATACCCTGCTGGAGGCTAAAAACGGCAGCAGCTATGAGGCTGTGACGGCCAAGCTCAAAGAAATTGGAGATTGAGAGGAATACAATGAATTTCCAACTCACTCTCGCCTTACGTTATTTGAACGGGCGCAAATTACGCGCACTGCTCACCACCCTGGCCATTGTTTTCGGGGTACTGGTCGTTTTTGGTATGAACACCATCATTCCCGCCATGATGCAATCTTTCCAGGCCAATGTTCTGGCAGCCTCTGGCCAGGTTGATGCCTCGATATCGCTCAAAACAGGGGATGTCTTCCCGGTCGATGAACTCGCCAGAGTTGCGTCTGTCCCGGGTGTACGTGCATTAACCGGGTTGCTGGATCGTACGGTTAACCTGCAACCCAATTATTTTGATCATGACTCAGCCGCGCCGGACAGCGTTTCGGCGCTATCCGTGGTGGGTCTCGATCCCATTGAAGTGCGCAACGTACACAGCTACAACATCGTCGCCGGGCGTTTTTTGGAGGAAAATGATACCAATGCCGCTGTCATCAGCCAAAGCCTGGCGGATAATATCGGGGTTGGCCTGGGTTCTGACCTTAAACTACCTACGGCGATCGGCGAACAAACGTTGAACATTATCGGGATCCTGCCCGCGCGAGCCATGCCCGGCAACGAGGAGATCTATGTGACCCTTAGCCAGGCTCAGGGCATGTTTGGTATGCCGGAAAAAATCAATACGATTGACGCCAACCTCGACTCCCTGGACAACGCCCGTCGCTTAGAAATTCAATCGGCCATTCAGACCGCACTTGGCAGTGAGTACCAGATCGGCGCGCTGTCCTCCAATTCCGAACTGCTGACCAACCTCCAGGTGGGCCAGACCATCTTCAACGTGCTGGGTATCATGGGCTTGCTGATGGGTGGTTTTATCATTTTCAACACGTTCCGCACCGTGGTAGCCGAACGCCGGCGCGATATCGGTATGCTGCGCGCCCTGGGTGCCAGCCGCAAGTCGATTTTCTATATCATTCTGATTGAAGGCCTGGTGCAAGGAGTTTTTGGGACGGCAATCGGGATGGCAGCCGGATATGGTTTCAGCGTTCTGGTGCTTAAGCTAATGGGACCGGCTTTACAAACATTCATCAACGTTCAATTAGGCATGCCTGTGGTCACACTGCCGATCATCCTGGCGAGCATCGGCCTGGGGGTCGGAATCACGCTATTGGCCGGGTTGATTCCAGCGGTAAGCGCCAGCCGCGTCACCCCCCTGGAAGCGTTGCGTCCGACTGTCGGCAAACTTAATTTCCGCCGTTTGGCTGGCCTGGGATTTTGGGCCGGTGTGACGATGATTGCACTGGCTGTGGCAGCGTTACTTACCCGTAACGCCGGGTTTATCGGAGCAGGCGGTTTATTATTTATCATCGGCTTAATTCTGATCGCGCCGGCATTGGTCAGCCCGATTGCCGCCCTGTTTGGCGGACTTGCCAGTTTGATTTTTACCCGTCAGGGAACTGCGCATCTGGCGCAAGGAAACCTCTCCCGGCAGCCGGCCCGCGCTGCAGTGACTGCCAGCGCCACCATGATTGGCCTGGCGATTCTGGTCACGGCTGCCTCCATCATTACCAGCGCTTCGATCGGCTTTGAGCGCGTGCTGCGTAAGAGCCTGGGCAGCGACTACCTGCTCATTCCACCCTCGATTGGGGTTTGGGGATCAAATGTCGGTTCCAATCCTGATTTTGCCAGGGAATTACGCGCTGTCGCTGGGGTTGCGGTAGTGAGTTCATTGCGATTTGCTCCAGCGCAAGTCAATGACCTTCCAATATCACTAATGGGCATCGAACCCGGTGTGTATGGTCAGGTAAGCGGGCTGACTTTTTCTTCAGGCGATGAATCCACCGCTTATGCAGCCCTAAAAATATCTCGTTCTATCATCGTCAACCCGGTTCTTGCGACCAGTGTTGGCGCAAAAGTTGGAGATCTGGTGGATATGCTCACCCCCAACGGGGTCAAGCCTTACAAAGTGGTTGCGATCGGCGGCGATTATCTCAATGCCAAAATCGCCACCGGTTATGTTTCCCAGGCAGACATCGCCGCTGACTTTGGCCGCACCGAAGATGTGCTGCTGCAGCTCAACCTGACGCCAACGGTTGACCGTGATACAGCCGAAAGTGCAATCAAGACCGTGATTTCCCGTTACCCGCAATACCGTTTGATCTCGGGGCAGGGCTATATCGATGAAAATATGCAGATTTTTGATGTGGCCTTTGCGGCCATGTATGCGGTTTTGCTCTTTCTCGCTGTGCCGTCGTTGATTGCCATGCTCAACACCCTGGCGATCGGCGTAATCGAACGCACCCGTGAAATCGGCATGCTGCGCGCAGTCGGCGCCACCCGCAAACAGGTGCGAGTGATCATCGTGACTGAAGCGATCATTCTGGCGGCCATTGGCACCGCATTTGGCCTGCTCGCCGGGCTGTTTCTCGGATATACAACCGTAGAGACGCTGCACCTGGCCGGCTTCCCAATGGAATACGCCTTCCCGGCCATTGGGGTCGTTGTGACCATTGCCGCCGGTCTGTTATTTGGCGTCCTGGCAGCCATCATACCCGCCCGCCAGGCGGCGCGGCTGGATGTGGTCCAGGCGCTGCATTACGAATAAGCTATTTGCGAATACTGGCAGTCAGCCCCCCGTTCACGCGTTGCAACTCGTGAGGGTCAGCGCGCACCAAAGCGGTGGGGCTGCCGCCGCCGGTGTAAACCAGCGGCTTTTCGAAGGCGCGCTCATCCATTACAAAGAGAGCGTCAAAACCAAACGAAGGCGTGCCGCCCATCGGGTAGCCGGTGCGCGCCAGGATCTCCTCGGCGGTCGCCAGCCGGGGTGTGCCGTCCAGGCCAAGCGCTTCGGCTACATTTACAATGGAAACGCGGTCCTCGCCCTTGACGATCGCTACCACCAGTCGTCCATCCGGGGCGATCAAACAGATGTTTTTGACAAAATCCTGCGGGGTAACCCCCGCTGCCTGGGCGGCTTCAGCCACCGAATGGGTGGACTGGTTAAAAGTCAGGTGTTCGACCGGCCAGCCGTGCTCCTCAATGGTCGCTTTTAGCCGGGCCTCATAGGGATCGGTCACCGGGAAGATTTGCTCCAGGCGAAACCCGGCTCCCAGCGAAAACAGATGTTTCAATGCTTCCAGTGCTGCTTGCGCCTGTTTATGTTCCTCAGCGCTGACCTGCAGCGCTTCGTACTCATCTTCGTCCAGCAGCAGCCAGCGCCCGTCGGGGTAAACCAGCAAATCCAGCGCCAGATCAACATAAGACAGGGTCCTGTCTGCCAGCACCGCCGGGCGAGTGACATTGCAATACCAGCCTTTGACCAAACCGCTTTCGCGGTCGTGCATTTCGAAAACATTGAACCAACGTTGGGTGTAATACGCTTCGATAAAAGGATCGCCCTTCTTTAATAAAATACCCTGGAAGAGCGTATCCTCGCGATTGAAATGCGCCTCGATCAGCAGTGCATCGGGTGTACGTTGCAACACCTGCCCGGCATAGCGCCAGGTCTCCTGCCCATGAATATTTTGCTTGATGATGACAATGTCGGAGGTAGACATAAAGTAATAATACATCAACCTGCTGGCTGCCGGGTGCGTTGCTTCTGGGCTAAAAGATCTGCTGACCATACTTGGATTAAGGAGCGATGCACCTGATCTTCCGAGATTAAAGTCAGGTGCAAGGCACTAATAAAGTGCCTCGCACCCAACTTCCCGTCGGGTGCTTGCTCCTGGGCTAAAAGATCTGCAGATCAAACTAGGCCGTATTGGGGAAATACCTATGCTGCCCTGTTACCCAACATTTGGACAATCCTTAAGTGTCGGATCACGGGCTGCTGTAGTATTCATCCAATTGTAAATAATCTCCCGCCCTCGATCCGACCTACGCAGACAAGGGAAACCAGCGGGTGCGTTGCTCCTGGGCTAAAAAACCATGCAAATCGAACCAGGATTAAGGAGCGATGCACCTGATCTTCTAAGATTAAAGTCAGGTGCAAGGCACGAATAAAGTGCCTCGCACCCAATTTCCCGTCGGCCGAAGTGCAGGTGCAATGCACTTTTCAAGTGCAATGCACCAAGATCAAAATCATATGCATTGCACCAAGACCCGATACCTATTTTAAACACACAATCTCATTGGGCTCCAATACCAACGTGACCTTCGCATGCAGCGGCAGCGGATCGGGCAAATAAAACTGAAATACCGAATGATCGACGCAGCGCAGCGTGACACGGTAGGATTCTCCGCGAAAGGTCGTGTCTTCCACGGTTCCAGTCAGGCTGTTCTCCCCGTCGTTTTCGGACCCCACCCGCGCCGCCGTCGGGCGAAATAACAGCGACACTTCGCTGCCCACCGGTTCGGTCGGCTCGACCTCCGCGGGCGTGAAAACGCCAAGCGCGGCCCGTACCCGCAGCGGGCGGCGCCCAACCACTGTGCCCGGCAGCACGTTGGTCAACCCCAAAAAGCGCGCTGCCCACACAGAAACCGGACGGTTATACACCTGATCCGGGGCACCATCCTGTTCGACCTTACCTTCATTGAGCAGCACCAGCCGGTCGGCGATGGCAAAGGCCTCTTCCTGGTCGTGGGTGACATAAATCGCCGGGATTTGCGTCTCGTGCAGCAACTCGCGCAGGAACTGTCCCAACTGCTCGCGCAGCGCTCGGTCGAGCGCGCCTAGCGGTTCATCCAGCATCAATAGCCGCGGACGCGGCGCCAGAGCACGCGCCAAAGCCACCCGCTGTTGCTCGCCGCCTGAAAGATCGGTCACGCGCCGGTTGGCAAACCCGACCATGTTGACCCGTTCCAGCGCTTCATTCACCCGCTGCTGGATCTCCGCGGCTGGCAGATTTTGCATGCGCAGCCCAAAAGCCACATTCTCAGCCACTTTCCGGTGCGGAAAAAGCGCGTAGTCCTGAAACATCAAGCCAAAATGGCGCTGGTGCACTGGAACGTCTGCCAGGTCGGCGCCATCCCATAACACCTGTCCGCTTTCCGCAGCTTCCAGACCGGTGATGATGCGCAGCAGGGTGCTTTTTCCGCTGCCGGACGGCCCGAGCAGGCAAACTGTTTCGCCTTCTGGCACATCAAAAGAAACCCCGCGCAGCAGTGGTTTGCCCTCGTACATCTTATGAATTTCGCGGACGGATAAGGCCATTCGAATTCCCTCTGCGGTATTGTCGCTCCTATGCTACCACAAAACACGGCCGGCAACCCTCCGCACCGCCCGGCTGTGGGAATCGGAGGTAGATGCACAATTTAAAGGCGGGGGATGCGAAAACCACCTGTTTTGTTTTAGCCAGGGGCTTTTTACTCGGTCGAGAATATTGTATGATACGAACATGCGACAAATTAAATGGATAATATTAGCCTTTCTCGTGACTTTTGCGCTCCAACCGGGTTCGATTTATGCTGCCGGACCGGCTGCTCAGGTCGGCGGGCAACCGGGCAGCACAGTTTACCTTCCCATTATTCAAAATTCGCTGCCACTCCCCCCATCGGATGAGGCTGCGCAGCGCATCACCCTACCGCCCGGGTTCGAAATTCGCATTTTCGCGCAAAATTTGACCGGTCGTCCGCGCTTTATGGCGGTTGGCCCGGATGGTCAGTTATACATCAGCCTTTTTGGCAGCGGTCAAATCGCCCGCCTGCCAGATCGCAACCAGGATGGTCTGGCGGACAGCGTTGAAATTGTTTCCAGTGGGTTGAGCGGTCCGCACGGCATTGAATTCCATGATGGCTGGCTGTATGTCGCCGGCATAGGCAGCGTGGTGCGGTTAAGTGGGCCGGATGTCAACGGCGCGTTCAGCGCGCCGGAACTGGTCACCAATAATATTCCCGGTTCAGGCGGACATTCCACCCGCACACTGCATTTCGGACCCGATGGAAAGTTGTACGTCAGCGCCGGTTCGAGCTGCAATATCTGTGTAGAGACCGATCCGCGTCGGGCTGCCATCCTCCGTTTCAACCCGGACGGCAGCATTCCTGCCGATAACCCGTTTTCAAGCGACCCCGATGTCAAAAAACAGGCGGTTTGGGCCTACGGCTTGCGCAATTCAGTTGATTTCCTCTGGTCTCCCAGTGGCGATTTGTGGGCCAACCACAACGGCTCGGACGGTTTAGGCGATGCTATTCCGCCTGAAGAAATCGTTATTCCCGTGCAAAAAGGATCCTCGCACGGCTGGCCCTATTGTTATACCCCCATGCTCGGCGTCAATACTTCTGCGGAGATACGGGATACCCGTCTGGCCTTGCCTTCCGGTTTCACTTGCGAGCAGGCAATCCCGGCACAATTTACTGCACTGGCCCATTCCGCTCCGCTTGGGATGACGCTGGGCGCCGGCAGTCTCTTTCCGCCCGAATACCGCACCAGCCTGTATGTTGCGTTCCATGGCTCATGGAACACGAATGTGATCGCCAACTACCGTGACTGCAAGGTGGAACGCATCCTCCTCGAAAACGGCCAGCCCATCGGCAGTGAGACTTTTGCCACGGGTTGGCGGCCGGCGGGCGCCAAATGCGGCGACGCGACCACCTGGGGCCGTCCCGCCGATGTCATATTCGGGTTGAAAGGCGAGATGTTTATCTCGGACGACAAAGGCGGCCGCGTTTACCGCGTGATCTATCGACCATGACGGTTACCAATCCTCGCGCAGGCCGGGCAGCCGCATGCGTTCGATCAACAAGATACCCAGGCCGCACACCAGCATCAGCAGGGTGCTCATGGCTAACGCCTGTCCGTAGTTCAATGCGCCGGGCTGTCCAATAAAACGGTAGATGGCCACCGGCAGGGTGGGATATTCCGGCCGTGCCAGAAAACTGGTGGCGCCGAACTCGCCCAGCGAAATGGTGAAGGCAAAGACAGCGCTCACCAATGCCGCCCTGGCAATGATGGGTAAATCGACTTCCCACCAGGTGCGTAATGGCGACGCCCCCAGCACGCCAGCCGCTTGCCGTAAACTGATCGGAATGGATCGCAGCGCCGGCAGCAGGGTGCGTACCACGAACGGCAGCGCCACCAGCGAATGCGCCAGGGGAATGAGCAGCGGGAAAGACCCCGGGTCGAAGGGCGGGCGGTTAAAAACCACGATAAAGCCCAGACCAAGGGTCACTGCCGAAGTGCCGAGCGGCAGCATCAACAACGGGTCGAGCACGCGGTTAATGCGCGCGCGCCGCGCCAACGCGCTGGATGCCAGGAACCCCAGAGTAAGCGAAAATAGCACAGTCGTGCCGGCGTACACCAGTGAATTGCGCGCTGCCTCGATGGGCGGCACGTAAAAGAGCGACAGGCGGCGATTGACGAATAATTCCCGGTAATAATCGAGCGTCAGACCGGTTTGTACCCCACCGCGTTCACCGCGATCCGCTTCCAGACGCACAACAGACCGAGCACCCAACGCTGCCAGCGGCAAAACCAAAAGAACCGCCAATAAAATAATGGTCACGCCTACCAGCAGCTTTTCCCGCCAAGTACGCATGCGCCGCATCCCTTCCCCCTGCAAGCGCGGCGCCAGCGGCACATTCAGGTGCAGCGACGCCCGTGAATAAGCGATGGTTAATCCCAAGGTGCACAGCAGTTGGACTGCCGAAAGCAAGCCCGCCAGCGGCAGATTAAGCATGTGCATGGCCTGAATGTAGATCTCCACCTCCAGGGTGGCAAATTGCGGTCCGCCCAGCAGCAGGATCACGCCAAAACTGGTGAAATCGAACATGAATACCAGCAGTCCGGCTGCCAGAATGGCCGGACGCAGCAGCGGCAAGGTCACCTCGCGCAGCGTTTTCAGCGGGGTGGCGCCCAGCACGCGGCTGGCCTGCTCCATGCGCGGATCCAGCTGGCTCCAGGCGCTGCCAACCACCCGGATGACGATGGTAGTGTTGTAAAAAACATGAGCGATCAGAATCGCCGGCAGCGAGTTGAGCATTTGCAGCGGCGGCGCCGTCAGGTCAAACAGGTTCATCAGCCCCAGGTTGACCCAGCCGCGCGGCCCGATCAAAGCATTGAAAGCGGCTGCCACCACCACCGTCGGCAAGATAAACGGCAGGGTGGTTAACACCCGCAGCAGCGATTTCCCTGGGAAGGTGTAGCGCCCAAAAATATAAGCAGCCGGTAGCCCCAGCGCCAGCGTAGCCAGCGTGGACAGTACAGCCTGGTAAAAGGTGAAGCCCAGCGGGCGTGTGATCCGTTCCAGCAGATTCGCCTGCGGCGCGGCTGTCACCGCTGCCTCTCCCGCCAGCCTGAATACAGAAATGAGCGGGGCAAAGAAAAATAATGCCAGGAAGAGCAGCGGCAGCAGCCAGAGTGCTAAAACGCCCCGGCTGCTGCGAGAGTTCATCGCCGCTCCTGCCGCTGGTTGAATCAACGCAATACGGTCTCCGTCCAGGCCTCGATCCAGGCGTTGCGGTTGGCTGATATGTCCTCTGGCGCCAGTGCAGCCGGCTGCTGCGGGACCTGGGCGTATTTGACGAAAGCTTCGGGCAGTTTTGCCTCCGGCTGAACAGGATAGACAAACATTTGCAGTGGCATATCTTCCTGGAACGGGACGCTCAGCATAAAGTCAACAAATTTTTCCGCCAGCGCGTGCTGCGGTGTCCCTGCCAGAATGCCGACAAACTCGATTTGTCGGAAACAGGTGCCGGGCGCAGTGATCGATGCCGTAGGGGCTTCGGTCAGCGGGGTTTCGGCAAAGATCACCTCGGCTGGTGGGCTGGAAGCGTAAGAAACCACCATGGGCTGCGGTCCGTGCCCGGATGAACCGGAGAAGTTGGTATAGTAAGCTGTCTCCCAATCATTGACCACGACCAGGCCGTTATCCTTCAACTGTTGCCAGTAATCCAGGTAGCCGTCCTCGCCATAATGGGCGACGGTCGCCAGCAGGAAGGCCAGCCCGGGGGAGGAGGTGGCTGGATTTTCGACGACCAGCAAACCTTTGTAAGCCAGGTCAGTTAGCTCCTCGAGACTTTGCGGCAACGCCAAGTTTTTCTCGGAAAAATAGGTTTTATCGTAATTGATGCAAACGTCGCCATAATCCACTGGCAGGGCCTGATTCTTGACATCCAGTTTAAATTCAGCCGGAATGCTGGCCAATAGCGGGGAGGCATACGTTTCAAACAAGGCTTCATCCAGCGCACGTGAGAGGAAGGTGTTATCGACTCCATAAAACACGTCTGCCAGCGGCGCGTTTTTAGAGAGGATCGCCTTGTTCAAGGCTGCGCCAGTGTCGCCGCTGGGCAGGAAAGACAGCTTGACGTTGTTTTCCTGTTCGAACTGGGCGATTAACGCCTCACTGACCAGGAAAGAGTCGTGCGTCATAACCCGCAGTATTGCTGGCTCTGCCGGGGTAGGCGTTGCAGTCAGTGGAGTGACCCGGGGGGCGCAGGCTGCCACCAAAATCATGCTTATTGCTATTAATAGACTTGTTTTTTTCCAATTTCGCATCTTGAGTTCCTTATTTTGTCTGGTCTTGGCGAGTGTGAATACATAACAGTGCGCCAGAACGCACTTCGATCATTGCTTCAGTTTCCAGCATGACGTTGCTGATCCCGCGCGAACTGCTGGGACAAAGCTTCCCGCCTTTGAGCGGGTATTTGAGCCCCTGGGTGGTGATGCCTTTGGCGCAATTCCCCATCGAAAGCAGCGACAGGGTATCGCCAGGGGTGCCGGCCACCGTCGCCCTGGAGCGGATGATTAAAATTTCCTCGCGCCCGTCATCCAGACGCACGTCGATGCCCTTAAGTTCGTCCATCTCCAACAGGTAGAGATTGGCCAGGGTCTGGTCGAGACGGCCGCCCAGGGCTGCAACCACTCGAATTTCATGGACGCCGCGCTCCGCCAGGCGCGCCAGAGCCAGTTCCAGATCGGTCGCATCTTTTTCGCGCGGGTAAATTTCCAGTTCCACGCCGGCAGCCCGCAGGCTTTCCACCTCTTGCGCTGGCAGCGAATCTAGGTCGCCGATCAACAAGTGCGGCTGGATGCCCAGCTTTTTCATGTGCAGGTAGCCGCCGTCAGCCGCCACCAGTGTGTCTTCTGGCTGCAACACCACCCGCACGGCTGCGGCGTTAACCAGTTCGCCGTTGGCAAAGACCACGGCTCGTGTGTTATCCATCAAAAAACCCTCCTTGTGGGGAGGGTTCGGCTGATACTCAAGCATATCCCTCCGCCGGCATTATCCGGATCAGGTCTGCGGGTCGAAGGTTTCACGCCTTCCTCTCAGCCCGGCTTACCGGGCTCCCCGTTGTATTTATCGATCTCTTGTCAGTATAGTCTGCAGGAAAGGAAAAGTCAAGAAAAGTGGAATTTCGTAGGTCGGATTGAGGGGCGGCGGTTGGTTTTGATTTAGGAAAATATCCCGGCAGCCGCGAAATCCGACATCAGAATGGCGGTATTCCTTTGCTCCGCTTCGCGATCGTATGCTTTCGAACAGAACACATGCAACGCACCTCGTAGGTGGATCGCACGTCGGTTAATCCAGCGGCAGGCGCAAAACCCGAATGACGCAGTTGGGATCGCCGTCGGCGCGGCAGGCAGTTTCCTCTACCTGAAACACTTTACCACCGCTACTCCAGGCCAGATACTCCCGCAGCAGCCCAAGCAAAAAATGCGAAACGGTCGTTTCCACCCGCGGATCATGACAGGTCTCGCAATCCGCCAGCGTCCAAAGCCAGGCTTCCGGTTCAGTGGTAACTGCCATATGGATACCGCAAGCGCATTCAAAAATAGCTGCCAGCTTTTCCAATCCGGCGCGCGCCCGCTTGCGC
>Ga0209317_1001438_pt1 | contig 20859 bp, 20 predicted proteins | sample RifGroB2_FD_183994 | JGI IMG/M metagenome (GOLD analysis project Ga0209317, IMG submission 183994) | Soil microbial communities from Rifle, Colorado, USA - Groundwater B2 (SPAdes) (version 2) | ecosystem: Environmental > Terrestrial > Soil > Unclassified | place: Rifle, Colorado | collected... | reverse complement strand
GTTTCTATTTGAATTTAGATTGTTCACAAGAAGGGAAATATGTTTTAGTTGCAGAAGGAATACATGACACAAGGTCTACAAATTATTTTGTTAATAATACTAATATTGGCTGTGTTGGAACAAACTGTAAAGACTCTGAGAATTTTGTATTCAGTAAACCTAATAATTCTAGATATGAAAAATTAAGCAAGATTGATTTTTACACTTCTTATGGCTGGTCTGATTATGGATTAACTATCGGTGAAGGTCTTGTTAATTTCACCAATGATAATAATGAAGAATTAATTGTTTGGCAAAATTATTCTTTGAATGATTATTTCGGTGCTGGTTGGTTTAATTATACAATTAATGAAAGCGAGCAAAATAAATTTGTTAATGCACAAAGAACAATTAATGTTAAGAGTTATACTGATGGTATTGGCGACAAAAACGGAAATGTTACTGTTGAGAAAATTGCCTATACTTGGGAAAATGGAAAATTATTTGAAGATCTACAAAATTTATTTTTAGATGTTCATCCATTTATTTTTGATTTACCTACTCCGGTATTACAGGCTCCAATTAATAATTCACTTCAGGCAGCAACTCCTGTAGGTTTATCTTGGCAATCTATTACTCCTCCTGAAAATGTTAATATCACTTATTATGTCTTTGGTGATACTTTAAATGCAACGACTTTCTTAGATACAACTACTGAAGCATTATATTTATGGAGAGATATTGGTTCAGCAACATATTATTGGAAAGTTATTGCAAGTGACGGAATAACTAATACTACTTCAAATATTTGGCAATTTAATTTAGATGTTTGTCAGCCTGATACTGGTTTTTCATATGCTTTGAATTATCCAATGAGTTATAATCCTGCAACTGATACTATTACTGTTTGGGGTGATAATGGTATTGGTGGTCGTGAAGTAATGGGTAATAATGAATCAAATGCTATTACTTTTGAGCAGATTTATGAGTTTGGAAGAGCTGTAAGAGGTATTTGTGCTGTGATTAAACCTGCTGAGGGTTCATATGCTGTTTTAAGTAGATTGGAATTAGGGAATGTAACTTCTCCGTTAAATACTACTTTTGTAAAGACAACTGGTCAAGCAGTAGACTTTGGTAAGCAACTTCAAATTAACTTTAATGCAACTTTAATTTCAGGTCAATTATCACAAGAAGGTTCTCCATTTGGTGGTTCAACATTATCATTCTCAGGATTAGATGCAGTTGATGCAAATGAAGGAGAATTTTATTTACTTGCAGGTTCAAAATTAAAATTATATGATTCAGGTGTGTCACATAAAGTTTCTTCTAATGATTCAAATCCATTTAGGCTATATTGGAATGGTGAAGTTCTTATAAAAAGTAGTACTTTGCAAAATTGGTTTACTATCAGGTTCTTAGGGAATAATAATTCATTAGAAGATTTAATTATTACTAATGTTGGTGAAGGTTTTTACCCTGCTGTTAGTCAAGTTGGCAATTTAAATTCAATTACTGCAAGAAAGACGCTTGAAGATGGAATTTACTTCTTTAATGATACTAATATTACCATTGTTAATTTGGAAGTTAGTGAAACAAATGGAAGTGATATAAAAGTATTAAACTATACTGGTAATGCTATTTTGTTAAATCCAACTTTAGATTGGGGTTCTATTAATTGGACAAGCGGAAGTTATTCCGGAGAGATTCGTAGGGTTTATAGTTATGATTTGAAAACTACTGATTCAGCTGGTGCTAATTTAGAAAACACTACTACTGTTTTACTCGATACAAAAGGTGACGTAATTTTTTCATTAATGACTGATTCTCTTGGAATTATCCCTCAAAAATTAATTACCCGTGGACTTTTTGATTATGTTTATAAAACCGGTAATGAACAAGGTCCTCATACTTTGTATATTAAGAAATATGGTAAAAATTTCCAAAGTATTGCTAAAGAATTTTCTGCAGCGACTATTGAAACTATACAATTAGCCGAGAATGCATTTACAAGTTTTTCAGTTTCTGAAGTTGCAGTTTTAAGTAATATTACTTATAATCTTCCTACAAAAGTAAGTTATGGTGAAGAAGATCATAATTCTTTTGAATTTAGCGGGCAATTAAATAATTATCCTATTGACCAGTGTCAATTCTTTGCATTATTTGCGAATGATACAAAATTAGTTGAAGGTAGTACAAAGAACTATACTATTAATTATGAAACAGGTGTAATTACATTTATACAAAATATGTCTGATTATATTATTAGACCTGTTTATTATTATGGTGGTAATTTAACTTTAACTAATGGTTTAACTGTTGCAAATGCATTTTCATTGAATGATTTATATGATTACATGCAATATCAAACTGCACAAAATAATTTAACTACTGATTTAAAAACTGTTGATGGTATTACTTATAGTTTCTGTATTGATTTAGTTGTTGGTAATGAGAACTCTGCAGGAAGTATTGTTGATGCAGGTAAAACCACAGAATTTAATTTAGGTTATGATATTGTTCAAGGTGCTGCTGGTTCTTTGATTGATTTAGCTGGTGTTGGCGGAACAGGTACTATTGGGGCAATTGAGGTTTCAAGAAAAGAAATTAATTCCGGGCAAAATCAAACTATTTTTGTGAGTTTAGCTGATAATTTGGGTAACCCTATTACATCACGTGAAATTTCTGCAAGCATTTTATATCCAAATGGAAGTCTTTGGTTTAATTCCGGATTATTTAATGAGATTAGCGGTCTTGGAATTTATAATTATAATTTTTTAATTCCTTCCGGTCATTCACCTTATGGGATTTATGCTGTGATTGTTAGTTCATTAGGGATTAGAGAAGTAAGAACATTTGATTATGTTCCTCTATTAAATGCTTCTGCAATTTTACCTCTTAATGTTTTTAGTGGTGTTGGTTCGGGATATAATCCAGGTGATAATGTGTATGTGCTTTCAACTTCGGTTAATGAAAATAGTCAATTGGTTAATTCAACGATTAATATTAGCGTTTATTATCCAAATAATACTTTATTATCTTACGGAGTTTCTACTATTCTTTCTCAAGGTAGATTTGCATATAATTTCATTTTGCCAAATAATGCTATTGAAGGGACTTATAGAGTTGATATTGATGCAATTTATCTTGGAAATGAGTTCCATGAAACATTAGTTTTCCAAATTAAAACAGAAGTTGCAGGAGTATCTTATCCACAAATTTATTTAGAATCTTCTACTCCTATTCTTGCAGGTTCTAATGCTGTAATTGGTGCACAAGTTGTTTCTTCTACTGGCGGTTTGATAAATTGTGACGGAGAATTAAATGTTACAATTATTGATTTAGCTGATGGTTCTGTTAAGAATTCCGGCAGTATGACTAACTTTGGAAATGGTTTATATAATTATTCCTGGATTACTCCAGTGACTCCGTCGGTATATTATGCTAACGTTAGTTGTAATATTTTAAGTAATTCTTATGCAGGATTTACTTTAATATCCACTCAACCTGTTGGTGCCGGATTAGTTATTGATTATAATGAACTTGCTACTTATGTTTGGAATTATTCTTCAAGAAATTTAACTTATTACAATCAGAGTGTTGCTGAAAATTTATTATCTTGTTTTAAGGATGCACAATGTTCTGAGTGGTGGATTAATACTACTTTGTCTAATCTAAAAATAACTTTAGATGAAATTAATTTAACTACAAATAATATAGAGAGTAATTCTCAATCATTAATAAATTATTTTGATTGTTCTATTAATAATGAAATTTGCGACAGATTACAGAATATTAGTGATAAAGCTGTTGAGACAAATGCAATTGTTTTAACTTTGAATAATTCTCAAATTCCTCAGTTGCAAACTGATATTGATAATATCTATCAAAATATTCAATGGTTAACTGAAAATGTTGCGACACAATCGAATATAAGTTTTGTTTTGAATGGAATAAATAATTTAGAAACTAATATTAGTTTTATTAAAAATAATTTATTTACTCAAGGTAATGCAACTTCTGCATTTTTAGTGGACTATATTTCTACAGTTTATACTCAATTTGGTGGTACTGCTGAGTTATGGGTTTTGGCAAATGATTTATTGGGTAATTCTAAATTTATTGAAAATGCAACTTGTGAAATTAAAAAGGGCAATCAATTTATTGCGAATGCTGTTACTTCTATAAATGATGGTGGAGTTTATGCTTATTGGGATGTTTCAAATGATGTTTCATCTGGAGCTTATTATTGGAATTGTACTTTAACTGGTAGTACTGTTAATATTTATGTTCCATTCTATGTTTCTGGTGCATTTGAAATTACTAGTTTAGTTACAAGTTCTCCAAAATATCCTAATGAAGCGACGATAATTGAAGCCACTTTTGCGGATCAAAATGGCAATGATGTTATTCCTGATACAATTAATTTGAATATTTTGCAACCTCCAACTTATTTAACTTCATGGACAACGGCTAATAAAGGAAATTTTGTTGAAAGTAATAATGTCTGGAGATATGTAAAGAGCATAGAATCTAATCCAACTACTGGGACTTATATTGTTCAGATGACTGCTAGTTATAATGGTATTAATAATTCTAAAACTATGCAATTTAGAATTGCTACCGGTGGTCCATATATGGTTGTGTTGGAATGTCCTGATTCAAGTATTGTTGGAAGTAATTTGAATTGTAATGTTAAAATCTTAGATGAAGGTGAAGCTGCTACTGAATCAACTTGTGATGTTTGGGTGGATATAAATAATAATCTTGTTATTGACGGCAGTGAACCTCAAACACAGTTTAGCAAGGAAACTGTTCCTTTAGAGAATGTTACTCAGGCTGTTAGTTTAAATGTTTTATTGAATAATCCTGTTGGGTCTTATGTTGTTAGAACTACTTGCAGTTATGCAAATTCCGGACAACCCGATTCAACTGCTTCGGATTTTGTATTGTTTACTTCTCCTGAAGTTGTTCTGACTCCTCCTTCAACTGGCGGGGGCGGAGGTGGTGGCGGGGTTGCTGTTACTCCAATAATTACTTTAGTGAAAGATTTTTGGGTTGATAGTGAGAATATCAAAGTTTCATTAAAACCTGGTGAAGTTAAAAAAGGTAAATTAACATTGAAAAATATTGGTAATGGGGAATTAGATATTGTGATTAATAATACTTTATTAAAAGATTTTGTGTTTATTCGTGAATCTCAATTTAGTTTAGATGAAGATGAATTAAAAGTTTTAGAACTGGATTTTATTGTTTCTGAAAATGTTAATCCTGGTTTATATGTGGGTAAATTAATTATTTCTGCTGATAATTTAATAAAAGAAGTTTTAATTGCGATTAATGTTGAATCTAAAGATTCATTATTTGATGTGAATGTTGTTATCCCCTCTCAATTTAAGAGTCTTTTCCCTGGAGAAGAATTGTTAGCAAAAGTAGAGATTATTAATTTGGGTGAGATTGAAAATGTTGATGCAGATATTAGATATGTTGTTAAGAATGATGAAGGAGTTGAAATTTTAAGTGATTCAGAATCTCTTAAGATTTCTCGTAGAGCAGATTTAGTTAAGACAATTATTTTACCTAAAGATATTCTTTCTGGAACATATGCTCTTTATGTTGAAGTTATTTATGATGATAAAATTGCAAGTTCTACTGAATTTTTCAATGTAAAAAGAACAATCCCTTGGTTAATTGTAATAATTTTAATTAGTTTGATAATCTTTTTATTTTTATTAATTATCTTTTGCAAAAGAAGAAAAAAGAAAGGTTATAATTGGTGTTTTTTTAAGAAAAAGAAAAAATCTTTTAAGCAAAGAAGTTTAATCTCTAATGATAAATGGCTTAGAAAAAGGAGATTTTAGAATGAATTTTTTTAAAATTATTTTTTTGATTATGATTTTTTTAACCTTGGTTTTATTTGGGATTTTTATATTTAATTTTGTTTCAAACAAAATTACCGGTGAAATTATTAAGAATTCATCTTTTTTTACAAGGGCTGTTTGCAATGAAACAAATTTTTGTCAGGATTATGAAATTGTTTGTGAAAATGGCAGATTAGTTAGTTATATTCCTATTTCCGGTTCAGTAATACAGCATTCTTCAAATTGGATTGATCCTAGAGAAAATTTGACTTTTGAAAAATTATGTTAAATTTCAATAATTTCTAAATCTTTTGCGATAGTTGTATTTTCAAATTCTGTTTTTGCATCGTCAAGAAGTTCTTTTAATTTGTTTTCATATCTTTGGCTTATATGTGTTAAAATTAATCTTTTTGATTTAGATTTTTTTGCGATTTCTCCTGCTTGTTTTGCAGTTAAGTGCTGATGTTCTTTTGCATGTTCTTCCAGTTGTGAATCAAAACTTGCTTCACTTATTATTAAATCTGAATTTTTTACAAATGGGGCAATTTCTTTATTTACTGATGTGTCCATAATTATTGAAATTTTCAGATTTTCTTCTTTATATGTTAAATCTTTTGCTAAATATTTTTTTCCGTTATATGTTATGTTTTTTCCTTCTTTTAATGGTTGTAATATTGGTCCTGATGGTAGTCCTGATTTTTTTAATTTTTCTCGATCAATTCGTGTATGTCCTATTTTACTAAAAGAATATGCATTACATGGAACTCCGTGAGTCATTGATTTTGCTTCAATAAAAAAATCTTTTGTTTCAAAAAACTTTCCAGTGACTTCTTCGACTTTTATTTCATATTCTCTTCGAAAGTTAAATAACTGAAGCAAATCCTGGATAAATTTTTTTGATCCTTTTGGTCCGTAAATATAAAGTTTTTTATTGTATCCGTTTAATGCAAGTGTAGATAGTATTCCTGGAATTCCTAAAATATGGTCTCCATGAAAATGACTTATTAATATTCTTGTAATCTTTCCGGGATTTAATTTTGCTTTTCTAAATTGTGTCTGTGTTCCTTCTCCACAATCGATTAAAATATTTTCTTCATTAAATGTTAGTAATATTGCTGAATGATTTCGTTTTGTCGTTGGGATTTGTCCTGCTGTTCCCAAAAAGTTTATTGTGATTGTCATATTTTATTTATGTTTTATTAATTTATATAAGTTGTGAATTATTATAGTCTTTCATTGATATTTATTTTACCGTCGATAAATTATTCTTTTTAATTTTAATTTTATTTTTTGTTTTTAATATTTTGGGTTTTTTCCGAAGAGTTTTTAAAGAAGTGTTACTTAGTGTTATTAACTTAAAGTGAAGAATAATCTTCACTTTTGCCAAATTTTATTTGGTATTAATTAAAAAGAGGTAGAACAAAAATGGCAAGACCAAAGACACCAAAGCAACTTGAGATTAGTATTAATTCTCTCAAGAAACAAGTTTTGAAATTAGAAGCACAACGAAAAAGGGCTATGGCTACAATTAAGAAAAAAGTTGTTAAAAGAAAAGTTGTGAAAAAAATTGTTAAAAGAAAACCTGTTAAGAGAAAAGTTGCTTCTAAAAAGAAAAGATAACTTTTCTTCCTTTTTTTATTTTTTTAATTAAATTTTTAAACTTATTTTTATTTTATTTTTTATGAATCATTGTATTTTTTGTAAAATTGCAAGTGGTGAAGTTTCTTCTGAAAAAATTTATGAAAATGATAATTTTTTTTCAATTTTTGATGTTTCTCCTCAGATAAAAGGACATGCATTGGTTATTTCAAAAAAGCATTTTAAGACTTTACTTGATATGCCAAATACTCTTAGTCTTGAATTAATGGACTGTATTAAAACAACTTCATTAAAATTAATGAAAGATTTTAATTGTGACGGATTTAATGTTGTTGCAAATACTTTTCGTTCAGCTGGACAAATTGTTGATCATGTGCATTTTCATATTTTGCCTAGAAAGACTGGTGATGGGATGCATTTGTCTTTGAGAAAATAGTTTTTTTGTGAATCTTTTTAAAAATTAATCTGGCTCTAGTTCGTTCTGACCTCCCTGTTCGCAACTCCGCACGATTTTTTTATTTTTTTATTTGAATTTATTTTTGAAAGAATGAAAATCTACCACGGAGTTGCTCTACTCCTAACCTGTGAAAACTTGCTTTAAATCAAGAAAAAATTTTGATTTATTTGCAATTTTCAAAGTTACTCACCTCGGCTGCCTCAGTCGGAAAAAGAAAAAATATGGCTCTAGGGAGTGCTGACCTCCCTGTTCGTCTTCACTCTCACATCAGGGGTTATTTGGAATGTTCGTGTAAAGACTCCTTTCTCCTGATTTCGCACGAAACAATTTGGATTACTGTTTCTACCACGAAATCACTCGCCTTGGCTGCCTCGGTCGTGAGAAACAAAAAGATGGCTCTAGGGAGTGCTGACCTCCCTGTTCGTCTTCACTCTCACATCAGGGGTTATTTGGAATGTTCGTGTAAAGACTCAACCTCGGCTGCCTCGGTCGGAAAAAGAAAAAATATGGCTCTAGGGAGTGCTGACCTCCCGACCTCGGCCTCATGAGAGCCGCGCTCTACCGCTGAGCTACAGAGCCGAAATTAGAAAAATTGCTTAGTTTAAAAATTTCTCGGTTTGGGCGATTTAGAGGATTATAAAAGAAATCAGTTAGATTTTTCAATGTGGCATTAGAAGGTTAAAAAAATATCCTCTTGGAAATCAAAAAATTCCTTTTATTCTAAATATATTCCCGATTTTCCGGGTTTAACTTTCTTAGACTTATTATCCGGATCGTATTTGTTCTTATCATTAACAGAAAAAATTTCAATCTCAAGATTTGTTTTTTTCTTTAACAAATCTAAATTTTCAATAAAATTATTTTTTTCATTAGGTAAAACATAAACAAAACATTTTTTCACAATTTTATCATTTTTTTCTTTAACCAAACCAACAACATGATTAATATCACTTGCCAAATCTTCAATAGCCTGTTCCTGCTTATCCAAATTTTCATCAATTTTTGACTCTTCAACTTTTGGCCATTCCATTAAACCAACATAACCCTTTTCACCAATTTTCTCCCACAATTCACAAGACAAATGTGGACAAAAAGGATGCAACAACTTCAAACTTTTAATCAAAACTTCCTTACTTTCCTCTTCTTTCAAAGAATCAAACAAATCTCTCACCTTAATAATTGCTAAATTATACTTAAAACTCTCAATTTGATTAGTAACTTCTTTAATTGCCTTATTCAACTTATTCTCAATCTTTTTATCAGACTTGCCGATTTTAATCTCTTGGAATTTATCATGAATTTTATTTACAAATTTAAAACTACCAATCAAAACTTTTTCATCCCAATTAGTATCCTTATCCGGAGTAGCAAACGACATCAAAGAAAGCCTTAACGTATCAGACCCATATTTCTCGATGATATCTAAAGGATTAATAACATTACCCAAAGATTTGGACATTTTTCTTCCATCACTCGCATGCAACATTCCTTGATTAAATAAACTTGTAAATGGTTCATTAAAATTAACATATCCTAAATCTCTCAAAGCTTTTGTAAAAAATCTTGCATAAATTAAATGCATACAAGCATGTTCAGCCCCCCCAATATATTGATCCACAGGCATCCAATAATCAACTTTCTTTTTTGCAAATGGTTCTTTGCTATTTTCATTATCAAGATATCTTAAATAATACCAACTCGAATCAAAAAAAGTATCCATTGTATCAGTCTCTCTTTTTGCCTTGCCCCCACATTTAGGGCACTTAACATTAACAAATTTTTCATTACTTAAAAGAGGATTACCTTTGCCAAACTTCACATCTTCAGGTAATTTAATCGGCAAATCTTTTTCAGAAACAGGAACAATGCCACAATCATCACAATAAATAACCGGAATAGGAGTCCCCCAATATCTTTGACGAGAAACTAACCAATCTCTTAGTTTATATTGCACAATTCTCTTTCCAATTTTTTTCTTAATAAGAAAATCAGTAATTTTTTCTTTTGCATCTTCATTATCTAAACCATTAAATTCCCCTGAATTAATCAAAGTCCCAGGAAACTTGTATGCTTTTTCTAGTCGTAAATTATCAATTTCAAAATCAACAGGTTGAATAACAGGTTTCATTTTAATTTCATATTTTAATGCAAAATCAAAATCTCTCTGGTCATGAGCAGGAACAGCCATAACCATCCCGGAAGCATAATCAGCAACAACAAAATTTCCGGCATAAATTGGAACTTTTTCTTTATTAATAGGATTAATCGCATAACTACCGGTAAAAACACCCTCTTTATCCATTTTTTCTAAATCCTTCCCACTAACAGACTTTAATTCTTTCAAAAATTTTTCAACTTTCTTTTTTTGTTCATCAGTTACTAATTCATCTAATCTTGAATGCTGAGCAGAAATAACCATAAAAGTCACACCATAAATAGTGTCAGGTCTTGTTGTAAAAATTGGCCATTTCTCGTTATTAATTTCAAATAAAATTTCAGTACCTTCACTTCTGCCGATCCAATTTTTTTGCATAATTTTAATTCTTTCCGGCCAATTCAATTTATCAACCATTTCTAAAAGTTCTTCAGCATAATCAGTGGTTTTAATGAACCATTGTTCTAAGTGTTTAATCTCGACATTAGTATCTTCATGTCTCCAGCATTTACCGTCATGAACTTGTTCGTTGGCTAAAACAGTGTCACATTTATTGCACCAATTAACAGGAGCTTTTTTTCGGTAAATCAAACCTTTTTCTAAGAATCTCAAAAAGAAATATTGATTCCAATGATAATATTCAGGGTTGCATGTCGCAAAAGATTTAGACCAATCATAACTAATCCCCATCATTTTTTGCTGTTTAATAAAATTCTTTATTGCTTTAGAAGTGTATTCCCTAGGATGAGTTTTTGCTTTTATTGCGGCATTTTCAGCAGGTAATCCAAAAGCATCATAACCCATTGGATACATCACATTAAAATTATTCATTCGCTTAAAACGAACAAGAATATCACCAACAAAATAATTCAAAGCATGCCCCATATGCAATCCCTCACCGGAAGGATAAGGAAACATCTCTAAACAATAAAACTTTTTTTTCTTGCTATTCAAATCAGACTTAAACAAATCCTTTTTCTCGGCAATTTCCTGCCATTTTTTTTCAATTCCAACAAAATCATAAACCATAGATAATAAACCTCTCAATAACTTTTAAATATTCCCTTTGCATATATATAGAATGGAAAAAATAAAAGCATACATCACAGGAGAAATAATTTCAACTAATGATTCAGAAGCACATGCACTTTATAATAAAAGTCGATTTGGAGAACTCGTTCAAAATAAAATTCAATATTCATTACCTGAAGCACTTTATTTAACCGAAAGAAACAAAATTGAAATTTATTTCGGAAAAAAGATTCTTAATTTTGAGGGATTGATGGAAAAATTAAAAAAAATAGATAAAAAAATACATATTAAATATCTTGTCTTTAAAGATTTAAGAGATAAAGGATATACTGTAAAAACAGCCTTAAAATTCGGAGCAGAATTTAGAATTTACGAAAAAGGAAAAAAACCGGGAATAGAACATGCAAAATGGATTGTTTTTACAGACCATGAATCAAATAAATTAACATGGCACGAATTTTCCGCAAAAAATAGAGTTGCACATTCAACAAAGAAAAATTTGCTTTTAGCAATTTTAGATGAAGAAGGTTCAATAACTTATTATGAAGTTAAATGGATAAAACCTTAATTAGATAATTTTATTCAGATTCAAGGACTTCTATACCATTCTCGGAGATTTCTCCAACTGAACTATGTCTTTTATGATTAAAGTAATTTTTGTTAATTCTTATTTTTGTTCCTTTATCAATTGCTAAATTTAAAGCATCTAGATTTCCAAAAATTTGAAAATTATATAACTTACCATCATCTGCTTGAAATTGGATTGCATAAGTAGGATCTCTACAATTATAATCTTTAGAGTTTACAGAATCAATAATTGATCCCCCTTCTTTAGTTACTACCCCATAAATATATTCGGGAATAAGAGGTTCATTTTCGGGAAGGATTTTGCATCCTGCTAAACCTATTGTTGAAGCTAATGCAATTACTCCCAGTGTTTTTTTCAGGGTCATATAAAAAGCATAAATTATCGATTTATAAAGATTTCGATTATTTTGACTTTGTAGAAAGTTTATTTTTTGTTTATTAAATTTTATAAATCTCCTCTATAAATTTTTGCTAAAGCAAAAAGACCCTACTCAATCATTGAAAAGCTGTCATTAATAAATTTATTTACTCCCTGTTCGATAATTTCGCCCTTAAAGAATATTTGAATTTCCAAGAAATTAGTATAAAATTCAAAAATTATTTTTTACTTTCTACAGAGCCGATTATTATTTTATTTTTTATTGATTGCTTTGATATTTAATATTTGTCTTAAATAATTGTCGTACTCTATTTGTGAAGTATTAATCATATCAGATACAATTTGTTCATTAGTTCTAACATAATAATCTACCATGTTCTCTTCTTTTCTAATTTGATCCTTATAAAAATTATAACCCCCACTATGATAATTAGCGGTTTTACCATTAATAACTGTTTCAACAGAATCTATCTTTGAATCATTGTTGAAATCATAATATCTTTTTTCACTTCCATCTTTGATTATAATTTCAAGAGTATTTTCAAAAAAATCTTTATAGAATCGGACTTGCTCTTCACCGATTTTTTCATTAAAAGTATATTTTGGATTATGTAATCCAATTGCACCAAAAATTGAAGCTAATGCAATTATTCCAAGAGTTTTTTTTATTGTCATACTAAAAGTATAAATTGTTTATTTATAAAAATTTAGATTATTTTATTGGCTGATAAAACCTTAATGGTATAATATTTATTCTTTATACAGTGGAGCTGTCTGAATTTTCATTATTTTTTCTAAATAAGAATCAAATTGTTCTTGTGCTTTTTGGGCAATTCCTGCTACAATAGGATTTTTAGAAGTGAGATAATATTGTGTGGTATTATTCCCAACTTTTATTTCAACATATTCAATTTTTAAATCGTTCTTTGAATCATCAACATATTTTATAATGCTTCCATCTGCTTTTACAACTTTAAGAAAATTATAGTTTCCAAACTCTTCCTCATAGAATTTAACTTGCTCTTTGCCGATTTTTCCATTAAAAGTATATTCTGGATTATTTCCTCCACATCCAGCTAAACTTATTGTTGAAGCTAATGCAATTACTCCAAGAGTTTTTTTTATTGTCATATAAAAAGTATAAATTATCGATTTATAAAGATTTAGGAAGAATTATTTTTCTACCAGGAACTAAAAATTGTTTTTCCAATTTTCCAGCATAATTATTTTTTAAAACTCTTTCAAGAATATCATATCCTTCCTTATTTGATTCAACAAAATAAGGAAAAATAGGTGCAGTTATTTCAAATAATTTTTCAGAAGCAAGATACAAATTACTTTTTGAATCAATATTAAATGAAAAGATTGGAAAATTTAATTCTAAACAATGAACTCCCCATCGTGAATCACCAGATAATTCTTTTTTTGCTTCATCTAATTTTGAAACAAGACGATTAATGTTTCTAATTTCATGCCTTTGATTAGAAGCCCAAAATTCTTTCCAAAAACTTTTTGGGGTTTCTTCATTTAATGGCACATCATAATAAAATGTTGCGTTTGTCATAATAATACTATTAAAATGGGTTTTTTATGTCTTTTCATCAAAAAACTTATAACCAACCTTTATCTTTTTAAACTAATGGCAACCCAAGATACAACTCAACTAAAACAAAACATCCTCTCAATTATTCAAAATAACGGACCAAGTTTACCTATTCATATTGCAAAAGGTACAGGTCTAAGTATGCTATTTGCCTCAGCATTTCTTTCTGAACTTTTATCTGAAAAAAGAATTAAAATTAGTCATTTAAGAGTTGGAAGCTCTCCTATTTATTATCTATCAGGACAAGAACCGCAATTAGAAAAATATTCAAACAATCTTAAAAGTAAAGAAAAAGATGCTTTTATACTTTTAAAAGAAAAAAAAATTCTAAACGATTCAGAACAATTACCCGCAATAAGAGTCGCATTAAGGGCAATTAAAGATTTTGCAATTCCATTTCAGGACAAAGAAGAAATTTTTTGGAGGTATCTCACAGCACCAATATTAGAACTTAAAGAGGAAAAAGAAGAGATTATACCCCAAACAAAATTAGTTATTAATGAAAATGAATCTCAAAAAGAACAAGAAATAATTGAAAAAGAACCGAAACAGTCAGAGAAAACAAAAGAAAAAAATCTTAATAAATCTGAAATAAAAATAAAAGAAAAACCAGTTAAAAAAAGACCCCAAAAAAACAGTACTCCAAAAAAAAGAAATCAAACAAATAAACCGAATGAAAAATTCTTCGATGTAATAAAAGAATATTTATTAAAAAAACAAATCGAAATCACAGGAATTGAAGGATTTAGTAAAGATGATTTAATCCTGAAAGTTAAAAAAGAAAATGTTGAATCCTTGTTAATAGCATATAGTAAAAAAAGAATCGGAGAAGAAGAGATAACAAAAGCATACAAAAAAAGTCAGGAATTAAACCTTAATTTTACTATATTAAGCAAGGGAGAACCAACGAAAAAGCTAATAAATTTCATTGAAGCAATAAAACATCTGGAAAATATTGAAAAAATTGAATAATTTTTTTATCCAAAAGCTTTAAATAATAAGAAATAAAGAATAGAACATGGGAAAGATAAAATCAAAATTAATTAGAAGAACTGCTAAAAAGTTTATAGAAGAAGGCGTTGGATTTACTGAAAATTTTAAGGATAATAAAAAAATATTAAGTGATACAATGCCAAGTAAAAAAATAAGAAACCAAATGGCAGGACTTTTAGTAACAATAAAAAAACAAGAAAGAGTCAATAAACCTAAGATTATACAAGAGAAATAAATCTCTAAAATTATTTTTTTCTACATAATTTATCTAATTTTTTTTCAATTCGAACTAAATCTTCTTTCATTGAATAAATAGCTTTTCTTTTCTTACGATTCATAATTAAAGTTATTATTTGGACAATTAACCAAAATAAAATAATAACTCCCAAAGTTTGCAACCATAATCCAATTTTTCCAAGTTCTAATAAAATACTTCCGGATAAATCTACAACTTCACCTACAACCATATAATAACAAGAAAAAACAAGTTTTTTAATGTTCCTTTCAACTCAAAAATATCTTTTTATGCTGGATTTAAATAGTGCAAATGTGTCTAAATTTATTGAGATTAAAGAGTATAATGGTGAAGAGATTTATACTACTTCATATAGTTATGATGTTTTAGGAAACTTGGTTGGAATTGTTGATGAGGAAGGTAATGAGTGGGTTTTTGAGTATGACTCACTTGGCAGAAAGGTAAGTGATATTGACCCTGATATTGGTGTTAGTAATTATACTTATGATTTAAATGGAAATTTAATTAATGAGATTAGAAGTCATGGTGGTTTAATTCAAGATAAAAATTTCATTAGAAGTTATAATGAACTTGGTCAGTTGGTAAACATTAGTTTGTTGAATGGAACTTTGATTGAAGAATATGTTTATGATGGGAATGGGGATAGGGTGAAGAGTTATAACGCTGTAAAGAATGAAACTGTTTATACTCCCTTTAAAGAATTCATGCAAATTAGAAATAGCGAAGGAATTTTTAATTATACTTACATTTACGAGGGTGAAACATTAGTTGCAAGAATTAATCCTGATGGTTCAAAATACTTTTATCATCCTGATTTTCTTGGTTCAACGACTTTGATTACTGATGAAAGTGGTAATGTTGTTGAGGATAATTATTATTTGCCTTATGGTGAACTTGTGGGGGAGAGTGATGAAGTTAAACTTTATGAGGGTATGGAGTATAGTGAAGATATTGGTGAGTATGATTATAATTTTAGAAATTATAATCCTTCTTATGGAATTTTCTTAAAGGCTGATTCAATTTTGCCTGATGTTTATGATCCTCAGCAGTTGAATAGGTATCTGTTTGAGAGAGGGAATCCTTATGGTTTTGTGGATGAGAGTGGACACGCATTTACCTTATATCATAGTATAGGTACTTCTTTAGGTTTAGCATCTTTAGGAGATTTTTCTGGAGCTTTAAGAAGTTTAAGTGGTGTTTTTGTTGTAGATTTTAATCCAGAGGAAAAATATTATCAAAATGAATTTGGATTAAGTAATAAAGATTTCCATTTTGGTCCTGCAAGTGATGGTTGGACAGATGAAAAAGTTGATACTGTTTTAAGAGATAGGGCTCAAAATTATGTAGATACAGATGATACAAGATATCTTCATGCAATGGGAGATTCTATGCATCCTAGATTTCCCTCTGCAGGAGCAAGTGCTTCAAAATCTGAAAAAATAATGCATGCAATAATGGATTTTAATCCTTTTTTAATTATAGAAACTTTTCAGAATACAAGAAAATATGTCGGTGAAATTCAAGATGATGAAAGGAGGTTTGAATTGTCCCAAGAAAGTTATGAAGATTTAAAGGAAAATACTTTTTAGTTTTTTCATAAGGAAATCTATATAAGGTTCTGGATTTAAGTTAAGATATAATGAATTGGAATGTAAAACATAGTTTAGGTTTGTTTTTAATTTTATCAATTATAAGTCTATTTTTTGATTTTAATTTAGTAATGTTTAATCTTTCTCATTCACAACTATCTGATTTTTGGTTTTTATTTTTAGTAAATTTGCCATTAGTTATTTTTGTTATTTTGTTAATTCAAGTAAGAATTCAGAAAAAAGATTTAAGTTTGAAAAAAACCTTTAATAAATTTGAAAAAATTAATTTGATTTTTACTTTATTATCAATTGTTCCTGGTTTAGGTTTGTTAACTGGTATTGTTGCAATTATTCTGGGATTAATTGGAATATTTAGCAGAAAAAATATTTTTGGATTTTTTAATATTATCTTAACTTATATTTTTTGGGCAATTCAAGTATTAATTTTATATTTTATTTATTAAGAGATATAAAATTAAAATTTTATAAAATGAATTCAAAATTAATAAATCAAAATTATCAACAAGAAAGAACTTTCACAGTTCTTTCTGATGGAAGTATTATTGAAGATTTGCATTTCAATTTAGGAAATGTGAGTTATAGTTATGATTTAAATGGAAATTTAATTAATGAGATTAGAAGTCATGGTGGTTTAATTCAAGATAAGAATTTTATTAGGAGTTACAACGAACTTGGTCAATTAGTAAACATGAGTTTACTTAATGGTACACTTGTAGAAGAATATATTTATTCTCCGATTGGAGAAAGAATAAAGAGTTATAATCCAATTAAGAACGAAACTGTTTATACTCCGTTTAAAGAATTCATGCAAATTAGAAACAGCGAAGGAATTTTTAATTATACTTACATTTACGAGGGTGAAACATTGGTTGCAAGAATTAATCCTGATGGTTCAAAATACTTTTATCATTCGGATTATCTTGGAAGTACTTCATTAATAACAAATGAAGCAGGTGAAGTGGTAGAAGATGATTATTATTTGCCTTATGGTGAACTTGTGGGGGAGAGTGATGAAAAGAGATTATATGAGAACAAAGAGTTTGATAGTGATGTGGGGCAATATTTTTATAATGCAAGATATTATGATCCGTATAAGAGTATGTTTGTGCAACCTGATAGCATAATCCCGAATGTATATGATCCACAACAGTTGAATAGGTATGCTTTTGAAAGAGGGAATCCGTATAGTTTTGTGGATCCTAGTGGACACGCTATAACCAATATTGGTCTTTTGGGTAGTAGTGGAATAAGGCAAGAAATAGGAACAACTTTGATAAAGGGATATAGAAATGATTTAAATTATGGCGATTTAAATCTCCCTCAAATGATTGGATTAAAGACTTATGATCTTTTATTAAAGTCACAAATTGATGTTGATTATGGAATTAATGCAGAACTGAATAATCCTATTGTTGAAGCTTCTCCATACTATAATACTTTGGATCAAGCCAGAGTTAGAGAAGATGTTGTTTATGGATTGAGTTCTATGGCTTTATTTGTCGGTGGTGAAGTATTTGGTGGAACTTTAAGCATAGTTTCTTATGTTGATACAGGAAGTTCTCTTATTTCTAATAAAGGAATTATAGAGCAAACAAAAGATATTTCTAATAATTTTATTGATACAAGTGTAAAAGTTTTTGATAGCATAAAAGGTAGGTTAAAAAATGATTGAAAGTATTTATATTGTTTTAATCTTGTTTTTAGGATATTTGTATTTTTTAATTAGAAAATATTTAAAACAAAATTATCTAAATTCAAATAAAAGAAATTTAGATCATGGGGGAATAGCATTTTTAATTCCAATTTTTATCCCTAAAAAATATTTTAATAAAAAAACTTTTTTGAAAGATTATTTTCTTTATATCTTTTCTTTTATTTATAAAATCCCAATTATTTATCTTTTTTATAAATTAATTGGGATTTTATAATATGAAACAACAGCTAACACACAATATTGAAAGAGAAGGAGTTTTTATTGTGTTAGCTGATGGTTTTGTTGGTGAGAGTGATGAAGTTAAACTTTATGAGGGTATGGAATATAGTAAAGAGATTGGTGAGTATGATTATAATTTTAGAAATTATAATCCAACTTATGGAATTTTCTTGAAGGCTGATTCAATGTTGCCTGATGTTTATGATCCTCAGCAGTTGAATAGGTATATGTTTGAGAGGGGGAATCCTTATGGAGGAATTGATGTTGATGGACACAATTATATTAGTTTGTTAGATCCTAAAGGTGCAGCAAGAGCTGGTCATTCTGCTGGAATGGTATATAATGAAAATGGTGCAACATTTTATTCTCATGAAGCTAAAGATTTTTCATTGACCTCCTTAAAGTCAATGATTACTAATGGTGTTGAATCTGGTGATGTTTATTTAGAGGCTTCATCAATTGATGAATTATACAAGCAACATGGAGATATTCTTAATAGATACACTCATTCATATGAAGTGCAGACAAATTTAGATGAAGATAATATTATTTCTAGTAATATGAAAAATTTTTATAATAGTAATTTTGAATATAATCTTGCAATTGGGAATTGTGATGAAGCTCAAACAATGGCTGTTAAAGGAACAAGTGTTCAAAGAGCGAATATTCCTCTGCCTACAGGTAATTTTTATGGATCTATGATAAAACAGAAAATTCATGATTCTTTCAATAAATTTATTAATAATGTTAAAGATATAACATTGGGAGGTAATAAATGAAATTTAAATTAGGTGATTAGGTAAGTTCCGGACTAATCACGCCTCCGTTTAATACAAATATCAATTAATAATTTAAATACATTTTTGTTTCTATTATTAAATCTAAATTCCATTTCTTTTAGATATAATGGATAATTTTTTCTATTAATTCCATGATATTTATGAAACCTTTCTTTTGCATAACTCCAGAATCCTTCAATTCCATTTATATGATTTCTGCCTTTTGCAAATTCATCATTATGATGTTTTATTATATTATGTTTTCCATACTGATGCAAACTCGCATAACTTTTGAACCCATCAGTGTAAAAAACTGAACCTTTTTTTGTTTTATTTTTTATAGCTTCCATTAAAGTATCTGCTTTAACATTTTCAACAATGATTGTGTGTACTTTTCCATTTCTCTCGAGGATACCAAACGCAATTGCTTTGTTAAATGCCCCTCTTCCTCTGTTGCCTTTTCTTCTCCCACCAAAGTAAGTTTCATCTAATTCTAATTCACCATTTAACTTTTTAATTTCTTGATTAGAGTATTCATTTATTGACTTCCTAAAATCCATAAATCTTGATTGAATTGTTTTATAATTTAATTTTAATTCATTTGCAGCCCTACGGGCTGAGATTTCTAAATAAAAATAATAAAGTATTTCTAAATCTCTTTTTAGTTTTTTAATAGAATATTTTTTATTGCAATTTTTACATTTCAATCTTTTATCTTTTAATTTGTAAAGCCCGTATTTATCACAAAATAAACACTTTCTACCCAACAAATACATGTCTGACAAGCTCTTTTTCATTGCTATCGTCGTAGTTTAGCTTATTTTTAAGCTTTTTTGGTCCGGATTCTGGTCAATCACCTAATTTATTAATTGAATCAAGAAATGATTTATCAAAAGAAAAAAATGTAGCAGGATTTATTATTTTAAGTGATGTGGTTCTAAAAGAATTAGCTTATTTTTATCCAATAAATAAAGACGGGTTTTTATTAATTAAAGGAATCGGTGAGAATAAATTTAATCTTTATGGAGAAAAATTTATCTCTATCATTAATAGTTATATTAAATCAGAAAATATCTCAAATGAAATCTTAAACACTCGTGAACAAGAATTAAAAAAATCAATTCAAACGGAAAGACCTAAAATAAATGTAAAAGAAAGAACAGAAACAAGAAAAAGAAGAGTCAAAGAATTAATTGAACAAAAAATGTCAATAGAAGACATGGCAAATGATTTAGATTTAACAAGTAATACAATAGTAAATTATATTGGTAGATTATTAACCGATGATTCAAGTTTAGATGTGAAATACTTAAAGGAAAGTGTAAATGGATATAATGATATTGTTAATGCTTTTAAGAAATATGGAACTGAAAAAATTGGACCAATTTATGTAGAATTTTCCGGAAATGTAGAATATGCAGACATTATTCTGGTAAAAGTTTTAATGCTAAGTAAATAATTTTTTAATTTACTCAAAAAGACTCTCAATGCCCTTCAAATCAATTTCTTTAAGCAAGCTTTTTTCTTCAACAATTAAATCCTCAACAAGTTTTTTCTTTGATTCTTGTAATTTTAAAATTTTCTCTTCGATAGAATCCTGAGCAATCATTTTATACACAAAAACTTTTTTATCCTGAC
>Ga0209317_1001437_pt1 | contig 20860 bp, 18 predicted proteins | sample RifGroB2_FD_183994 | JGI IMG/M metagenome (GOLD analysis project Ga0209317, IMG submission 183994) | Soil microbial communities from Rifle, Colorado, USA - Groundwater B2 (SPAdes) (version 2) | ecosystem: Environmental > Terrestrial > Soil > Unclassified | place: Rifle, Colorado | collected... | reverse complement strand
ACTTGTCGGCTAAATTCAAAACGATCCTTCCCCGTTCTAGTTGAGGCAGTTGACAGCTATTTCAAAGGGAAACAGCCGGATCTAACCTGGATCACTAAGTCAAATTGATTCCCCTGTGATCGGTTACAATTCGGTAGGATAGCAGCTTGTGATTGGGGAGCCGGTGGAGCTCCCCCGCAACCGCATTCTGGTCCTTTACTGCGACTGCCCGGACGACTCGAGCTCCGGTGATGTCGCCCGCCAGCTCATCCGCGACTGGGGCTACACCGAGGTCAAGGTGCTGAGGTCAGGATTGGGTGGGTGGATTTGCCTGGGCTACCCCGTAGAGGGGGACGCTTCAGAGAGGAATCGCTGCCAGTAGCCGACGGTGCGTTGCATCCTCCCCAGCCCCGCCCCCTTCAGGTCAAGCTCCTGCGTTTTCTCCCGCTCTCTTGTGGGGGAGGGAGCTCCCCCTTCTGCACCGTTCAGCCATCCTCAAATGCGGTTCCTTTTCTGCACCAGCGACCACCGCTGATGATCGAGGAGATCGCCCCTTCCCGCTCCACGGTATCGGCGCGAATCGACAGGTAGACGTGGATCGGAATGAAGGCCAGAAACACCCACATGATCAGCAGGTGGGCAAGACGCAGATACTGCACTCCGACCAGGTTGCCGATCCAGATGAGGTAGTGGAACAGCCAGTGGTCCGGCGCGTAGAGGGCATAAAGGGCGAATCCGGTCACCAGGGCGGCCATCCCGACCCCGTAAATGGCGGTGTAGGCTACCTGCTGCAGCGGATTGTGGCCGATGTAGTGAGGTCCCCTGTCGAAGCGGCAGAACAGGTAGTTTTTTGCCACCTGGAGGAGATTCCTCAGGTCGCGCGCTCTCACCGGAAAGAGGGCGTCCCAGCGCTGAAACTTGTTGGAGGCCAGAAAGAGGCCGGCCACGCGGATGATGGCGGTGCAGAGGAAGAGCCAGGCCGCCACGAAGTGTGTCAGCCGCAGATAGCTGATGTAGAGGGAATCGCCGGCCAGCCCGGCAACGACGCGGCCGCTCCCCATGAGGAGGCCGGTGCCGGCCATCAGGATGATGAGGAGCACTGCCAGCCAGTGCATGCTGCGCAACTGCCAGTCCCAGACCGGGACATGGCGGAACTCGCCGGGCTCTTCGCTGCGCCGGCCCTTTTTGCGGCTGGCCCGCAACGGGATGTAACCCAGAAAGCTCCAGCTCTCGCTGCCGTCCGGCCCGGTCCCCCCCTGCGCCACCCCGAGCGCCCGGAAGCCGTGCAACATCTTCATCTCAGCCTGTAGTTCGGCCCGGTAACGGGTGGCCTGATCGGAATGACAGAGGTACAGTATCGTTTCCAGTTCCCCCCGTGCCAGGAGCCATTCCTCTCCCGTGTCGACCCGACGGATCCTCGCTATGCTCCGGGGGAGCTGCGGTTTGAGCGGGGTAAAGCCGAGCTGCTCGTAATGCCTCAGGTCCTCCTTGCGGGAGGCGGCGCTCAGCAGGGCGAGATCGACCGGGTCCCGGGTCCCGAAGGGCGCCCCGAGCGCCGCCGCTATCAGCAGCTCGCGCCTCTTTTTTCCCGCGAAGGGGACCGGTTCCCCCAACTCAACGCGGACCTCTGCATCCGGGAGGTCGTAGATGCTCATGACGCTTTCACCGTGACGGCGCTCCCGCCGGCTGGATCGAGCAGATGTACGGCGCACGACTCGCAGGGGTCGAAGGAGTGGATGGTGCGCAGGACCTCCAGCGGTCGCTGCGGGTCCTGGAGCGGATGGCGACCGCCGGCGGCCAGGGCGTGTTCGAAGGGACCCAGCTGGCCGTCGGGATCACGGCCGGAACTGTTCCAGGTGCTCGGCACCACGCATTGATAGCGAGCGATGCGCCCCTTCTCTATCTCCACCCAATGCGACAGCATGCCGCGGGCCGCTTCGGTAAACCCGACCCCCTGGGCCTGCTTGGGCCAGCTTTCCGGTTCCCACTTTTCGGGATTGAAGGTGGCAACGTCTCCCGACTCGATCCGCTCCAGCAACTGGTCGTACCACTGTTCCATGCGCCGGGCCACCAGCAGCGACTCAAGGGCGCGGCACCAGGTGCGGCCCAGCGTCGAGTTGAGAGCCTCGATCCCCGCGCCCAGCCTGCCGAGCCCCTCGTTGACCAGGCGCACCGTTTCGCCCTCCCCCCGGGCGTAGGCGACCAGCAGCCGCGCATTGGGGCCGACCTGTACGGCCCGCCCCTCATAACGCGGAGCCTTGACCCAGGTGTATTTCTCCCGGTCGGAGAGCTGGGTAAAGGGGGGGGGAGGTCCAGTGTAATGGGCTTCGGTCTTGCCGCGCCACGGGTGCAGCCCCAACTTCTCCCCCTCGGGATAGCTGTACCAGGCGGAGGAGACGAACTCGGCTATCTTCATCGGGTCGAAAGGGTGCAACTCCCGGTAGTTGCCATCAAGAAGGACCCCTGCCGGCAGTTCCACCGCTTTCGGTGCGCCGGAACAGGAAAAGCCGCTCTCCCCCGTGGCGAGCAGGTTCGGGCTGGAAACCCCGATGGAGGCGTACTCGGGATAGAAACCGGCGATGGCGAGGAGGTCGGGGTAGTAAACCTGGTCGACGAAGCGGCGGGCCTGGGCTATCAGCCCCCGGAGTTCGTCCAGCCGAACCGTATTGATGGTGAGCTGGTTGTCGAGATTGATGGCACAGGCCATGCCCCCGACCAGGAAATTCGGGTGGGGATTCCTCCCGGCGAAGATGGCGTGGAGCCGGATGATCTCCCTCTGCCACTTGAGAGCCTCCAGGTAATGGCCAAGGGCCATGAGGTTTGCCTCCGGCGGGAGACGGTAGGCCGGGTGCCCCCAGTAGCCGGAGGCGAAGATGCCCAGCTGCCCCCCGGCAAAGGAGGCGGCCACCCTTTGCTGCACTTCCCGAAACCAGGTGGCGGAGTTGTTGGGCCAGGGGGAGAGGGAGGCGGCCAGCCGCGCCGTTGTCTGCGGATCGGCCGAAAGGGCGCTTTTCACGTCCACCCAATCGAGGGCGTGCAGGTGGTAGAAATGCATCACGTGATCCTGCAGGATCGCCATGCCGGAAACCAGGTTGCGGATCAGCTCCGCCTGTACCGGGATGCTGCAGTTGATGGCGTCTTCCACCGCCCGGACCGAGGCGATGGCGTGGACGCCGGTGCATACCCCGCAGATCCTCTGGGCCAGGGCCCAGGCGTCGCGCGGGTCGCGACCCTGGAGGATCTTTTCAATGCCGCGGAACTGGGTGGCGCAGGCCCAGGCATTGGTGATCCTCCCCTCGCTTGCCTCCAGTTCGATCCGAAGATGCCCTTCGATCCTGGTGATCGGATCAATGACGATGCGCTGGCTGGACATGGCCGCTCCTTATGCCGCATTTCCAACCCCTTCGATGGGAGGGGCCTGGCGAGGGTGCAAGAGTGTGGCACTCGATGAGAATCAGTCGAGTTTCTCCTTTTCCTTTTCCTTTTCCTTTTCCTTTTCCTCTTCCTTTTCCTTTTCCTTTTCCTCTCCGGTCTCGCCCAGGACCGCCAGCGGCAGGGACCCCGGTGTCGCCTTTTTTGCGCGCTGCCTGGCGATGACGGTTGCCGCGGCATGGACGGCCACGCCACCGACCGAGGCGGCCACGGCCGCAGCACCCAGGGCGTTTGCCGAGCTTTCCACGCCTATTCCCGGCACCACGATGTCGGGCATGCGCCGGTAAAAGGGGGCCATCCTGTCGAAGAAGTTCCGCTCGGTGCAGCCGAGACAGGGATGCCCGGCCTTGATCGGGAAGCTCTGCCCGAGGTTCCATTCCAGGGTGGCGCAAGGGGCGCAGGTCGCGGGTCCCTTGCACCCTAGATGGTACAGGCAGTGCCCTCTGCGGGCGTTGTCGTCGTCGAAGCGCTCGGCAAACTGCCCCGCATCGAAGCTGGCCCGCCGGGGACATTTGTCGTGGATCCTCTGGCCGTAGGCAAAAAGCGGTCTTCCCTGGCCATCGACCGGAGGCGTGCGGCCGTAGGCCAGATAGTAGGTGATGGTGGCGCTGATCACCTCGGCTATGGGGGGACAGCCGCTCAGGTTCAGCACCGGTCTGTCGCGGATCAGGTCGCTGACCCCGACCGCTCCGGTCGGGTTGGGGCTCGCCGCCTGGACGCAGCCGTACTCGGCGCAGGCTCCCACGGCAAGGATTGCCGTCGCGTTGCGTGCCGCAGCCTTGAGGATTTCGCGGGCCGATTCGCCGCCGATGGTGCAGTATGCCCCGTGCTCCTTGAGCGGGACGGAGCCGTTGACGATGAGCAGGTGCGCCTCGTTGGCCGCGGCTTTCAGAAGGGCATTGGCCTCCGCTCCGGAGGATGTCATCAGCAGTTCGTTGTAGTTCAGCGATATCTGTTCCAGGAGAAGCTCGTCGACCGGCGTGCTCCCGGAGCGCAGTATGCTCTCCAGGCAGCCGGTACACTCCTGCAGCTGCAGCCAGACAACGTTCGGGCGCTTCGAGTTGCCAAGTTTTCTGGCGATTTCCCTTGCCAGTGCCTGGGGAGCGGTGGTCGCGGCCGCCCCGGCGCCGATCAAGAGCGCCGTCTTGCCGCAAAAGGCGAGGAACTGGCGTCTGCTTACGCCGCGCCGGGTCAGGTATGCGGCAAAGGTTTCGCCGCCGCGCCAGGGATCATCGAGAGGAGTTTTCACATCCGTTCTCCAGCCGGCGTTGGGCCGGTTCATCTGTGAAGTGAATTTAACCCGGGTGGGCGTTTCAATATTATCGCTCTGGGTACTGGAGTCAAACGGAGGTGGAGGCGTCATTGCCCTGTCTGCTGCTGCGGAGCTGAGAGCCGGGAGGAGATCTATATGCTACTTTGGTGACGTAGCTCACTTACAGCGTTTTCCCGGTAGCGTATTCTGGCGACACTTTTCGTATTTAATAAGTGTTAGAACCAGAATTCCCCGGAGGGCGTTGTAATGGCTTTGCGCTACCATATCTTTGCAACTGCTGCTGTAGTCATTATGTCCTGCTCATCTTCCCTGCTGGCTGGAGATGCCGGTTCTCTGAACGACTCCCTCCAGGTTAAAGCAGATACCTCATCGAAGTGGTTCCAGCCAAAGAGACCGGAGGTGTCGTGCGAGCTGAAAGTGAAGGAAAAGTACCGGTATTATGAGATAGACGGCACAAGCGTCACTCAGTTGCGCAAACAAATGAAGCAAAATGGCACATCGTGGAACGATGGTAAAGTGTACGCCGCAGTGACCAGTTGGGATATCAGGTACAGCTATGACATATTCCACGAAGACGGCAGATGCTTCGTCAAATCGGTCAAGACGGATGTGGAGATCGTTTACCAGCTTCCGCGCAGGACTTCCTCCACATCGGATCCGGAATTGACGCTGCTTTGGGATGATTATCTGGCGCGCCTGAAGGAGCATGAATTCGGGCACAAGGATATCGCCGTCAAGACTGCCGCGGAGATAAATCAGGTCCTGGCTTCCCTGGAGGGGTTCAGCAGTCGAAGCGAGTTGGAGCAGGAGGCAAACCGGCGCACCGAGGCGAAGTTGCGGCGCCTGAAGGAGGCCCAGGTCGAGTACGACCATGAGACCAGGCATGGCGAGACCCAGGGGGCTATACTCGCCGCCAGGTGATCCCCGGTGCCGTATCGGCCCGACCATGCCGTCAGGGCAGCTGGCATGGTCGGTCTTTACCGCGTTGCGTCCCGCCGCAGGCATAAAAAAACCTGATTAGCGCTGATCTTCCGCTGTTCAGGTCCCTCCCCCTTCATGGGGGTGTTTTTGGCACCGGGGCTGCCCCATCCCCACCCCAACCCTCCCCTTGAAGGGGAGGGGGTTTTCCAGCGGAAGATCAGCGCTAATCAGGTAAAAAAAGGCCGGTTTCCCCGGCCTTTCTCAATATTATCCCGCTACAGATCTACTCCCTGACGTACTTCTTCCCCTCGGTTTTGACGAAATCCAGCAGCTTCTGTACCGCAGCCGAAGGTTTGCCCTTGGTGATCAGCAGGATCGGTGAGTTGGCCTCGGGAGAGGGCTTGATCGCCTTGACGGTCGCATCGGCTATCCCGAGCGGATCGATGCCGATCGCCTCGGGATTTGCGGCTACCGTCTCCATGATCCCTCGGTAGTCGGTGGTCTCCAGGTTGTCGGAGATGATCTTCTCGCCGTCCAGGATCACCTTGGTGAACAGGGCGTTCTGACCGGGGGAGTTCTTCCCCCATACCACCAGCACCGGCGCATCGTTGCCGCCCACCTCCTTCCAGTTGCCGATCCTGCCGGTGAAGAGCCCCTTCAGCTGCTCCTTGCTCAGGCTGGCAACCGGATTGGACGGGTGTAACAGCACGACGGTCCTGTTGGTGCCGACCTCGACCACCTGCAGCGCCCCCTTGTCTACCGTTACCCCGTCCTTGGCTGCCCCGGCGATCATGCCGTCGAGAGGTACTGCGGTCACCGCGGCATCCAGCTCTCCCTTCCAGAGCTGTTTCAGCCCGTCCTTCGGGGTGCTCTGCAGGATGATCAGGTTGTTGCCGCTCCCCTTTTCGAAGGCGGCCCTGGCCGGGGTGAAGACGGTGGCGATGGATGCTCCGCCTCCGCCAAGCTTGATCTCGCTCGACAGGGCCAGAGAAACGGAAAGGGCAAGAACCGCCGCGGTCGTTAGTGAAACGCGTTTGAACATGGTGTTACCTCCCGGTGTCTTGTTGACCCAGTTCCTTCATGGATCAAGTTATGAGTTATGGACTGACTGCGTCACATTCAGTGGAGCCTGAACCAGCTTACCATCTGGTTCAGTTCGTTGGCCAGGCGGGCAAAGCTCTCGGATGTCACCTTGATATCGCCGACCGATGCAGAGAGATGGCGGGTGACGTCGTTGATCGAGACCATGTTCCGGTTCACCTCCTCCGCCGTGGCCGATTGCTCCTCGGTGGAGGTGGCGATGGTCTGGATCATGTCGAAGACCTGCTCGACGCAGAGCACGATGTCGCCCATGGAGCGCTGGGTGGCATCGACACGGTCCATGATCTTTTCGATCGCCTTGCGCTCGTTCTGCATGAAGGTCACCGACCCCTCGACCTCGCTCTGCATATCCTTGACGGTGCGGCTGATCTCGCCGGACGATTCGATGGTGCGATAGGCGAGTTGCCGGACACTGTCGGCCACCACGGAGAAGCCGCGACCCATCTCGCCGGCACGGGCCGCCTCGATCGAGGCGTTCAGGGCCAGCAGGTTGGTCTGGTCGGCGATGTCCTTGATGATATCGACGATGTCGTTGATGGCGCTCGATTTCACCCCCAGTTTCTCGATCTTTTCTGCCGACTGGCGCACGATGTCGGCGAATTCCGCCAGTTCCCCGGAGGTTTCGTCCAGGGCTTTCTGACCTTTCTGGGCGATGCTTTTCATCCTCCCGGCCGCCTCGGAGGTCTGGGCGGCATTTTGCGAGACATCCTGAATGGTCTGGGTCATCTCGGTCATGGCCGTGACCGACTGCTCGATCCTGCAGGTCTGGGTGTGGGAGTTGCGGTCCAGTTCGCCTGCCGTCGTGGAGAGCTCCTCGGAACTGCTGGCGATGGTGGCGGTGGAATCGGTGATCCGGCCCGCCATGTCACGCAGGTTGACCACCATCTTTTGCATCGATGCCTGCACGATGCCGAATTCGTCGTGAGATGCCCTGATCTCCCCGTTACGCAGGTCACCGCCGGCCACGCCGTCCGAGACGCGGATCAGCTCGCCCAGCGGGCTGGAGACCGAGCGGAAGACCCAGATGCCGAACATGATGCCGATAATGATGGCGGACACACTGATGGCGATCAGCAAGGTGATGCTGGTCTGCACCATCTTGTTCACCGAGCCGATCGCCTTTTCCTGCTCCCCCCGGGCCGTGCTGACCGTCTGCTGCCCCTTTTCGGCCTGTTTGAGCACCACGGCGCGCAGTTTCTCGCCCGCTTTTACGGCCTGCTCGTCGGCGGAGAGATGCTTTTTCAGCGTGACCATGATGCCGTCTGCTGCGTACAGCTCGTTGCGGATGGTCACAAGCGAGGCGACCGCACTGTTGAGGATCTTCACCTCCGGGGCCGCGCCCATTTTGGTGAGGGAACCGGCAACGGCCTGAGCCCGCTCGGTGATCCTGGTGAACAGGGAGCGAATCTCCGGCTCCGCCTTTTCGATCCCGGCGATGGAATCCAGGGTGAACAGGCGGGTAGCCTGGCCTTCGACCATCAGCCCCAGCGCCACCAGCTCGGAGTTGGCAAGCAAGATGGCATTGGCGGCGCTCGACTGACCGAAGATATTCCCCTGCTTGCTGCTTTCGATTGCCGACTTTTCTCCGGCCAGCGTTGCGTCCTGATCCAGGGTGAGGTAGAGGCCGTTCAGCTTTTCGCTCAACGCTTTGCCGGAGTCAGCAGCCCTTGCCTTTGCCTCGTCCTCCTTTTGCGCCAGTGCCGCCGTCTGGAGCTTGATGTACTCCTCCAGTTGGTCGCTCAAGATCTTCATCTCCGCGGCCACGGTTTTGTTTTCGCTGTGGTAGGGGTTCTTCGCGATGCGCCCCAGCACCGAGTTGACCTTCCCCTTGGCGATCAGGACCGCATTGCTTTTCTGGGCATTTTGCATGGACACGAAGATCAGCTGCAGGTCTTTAATCTGGTTCCGCAGCTCCTCGACACTGCGCAGTTGCCCGGCATAGGTACCTGTATCGCGCAAGGCGGCTGCAAACGAGTTGGCCCGGCCGGTCTGGAGGATGCGGATCCGTTTGTCCAGATCCTTGAGACGCTCCGACGACTCTTTCATGAGCTGCGATACCTTGACATTGGCTTCGGTCGCAGCGTCGCCGGTAGCAATGCGGGCCGCAGCCGCCTCGAACAGTTCCCGGGCGATCAGCGACAACTCTTCGTGTGCGCCCAGGCTGCCGCTGCTCATTTCCTCCAGCGACTGCTGGGCCTTCTTGACGTCGGCCAGCGATCGTTCCGCTTCGGCACGAAATGCCGTATATTCCCGCATGTTGCGCGCGGCATTGACCTTTACCAGATCCGTGGTGGCCCCCTGCAGCTCACGCTGGAACTCAACGGTCCGCATCTGGTAGGGGGTGCTCTTCTCGGTCAGGTAAGAGAGCTTCTTCTTGATAAAGGTCATGCCGAAGATGCTGGTGGCTACGACAACGGCGACAGCGGCCACCACCAGCAGGATGTTGCAGGCAAGCTTGGTGCGAATCTTCATGAGTAGGTTCCCTGGCTGGTTGCCGATGCTTGGGTGAAAATGCTCTTTGCCTGCCTTTGCTGGATACATCGGTACATTACCGTGCCAACTTTAGTAGGATAAGCTAATGAAATGGCCGATGCTGCTTCTCTGTTGAGAGTCCGGATCGGGGCCGGGACGGTGCGCTAACAGGGGGGGCGTTTCCAGAAGTGTGATAAGCGGGGAGGAGAGACGAGGCGGGGCTTGGCAGAGAAGAGCTGTATCCGAAGCCCCTTCAGGGTGCGCCGACGCGGTACACGGTGCCACTGGCGTGGTCGGCCAGGTAAAGCTCGCCGGTCTCGTCCTCGCCAAAGGTTGAGATGGAGAGATTGCTATCCTTGAGCAGCTGCTTTTCCCATCTGGTGCCGGTTCTTCGCAGGCCCCAGATCCGGCCGCTGCAGTAGTCGCCGTAGAAATAGATCCCCCGCAGTGCCGCGATCCTGCCGCGGTAGACATACCCTCCGGTCACCGAGCAGTCGCCTCTGCCGTGCCGGTACTCGGCTACCGGCAGAGTGAGGCCGGGCCTGCTGTTGCATCCCGGGCTGCTGTAACAGCTGCTCCCCTCCATGAAATTCCAGCCGTAGTTTGCTCCGGCACCGGCCCCGGCAGGCTGGAAATCGATCTCCTCCACCACGTTTTGCCCCACGTCGGCCAGATACAGCTCTCCGGTTGCCCGGTCAAAGGAGAAGCGCCAGGGATTGCGCAGTCCATAGGCCCAGATCTCGTTTTTGAAGGGGTTGCCGGCGGGGATCAGATAGGGGGCGCTGCCGGGGGAGCGGACGTCGATCCGGAGTATCTTGCCGAGCAGCGTGGTGAGCCTCTGGCCGTTGCCGAAGGGATCTCCGCCGCTGCCGCCGTCACCGGTGCCGATGTAGAGGTTGCCGTCCGGGCCGAAGGCGAGCTGGCCACCGTTGTGGTTGGCGAAGGGCTGGGTGATGCGGAGCAGTTCCTTGCGCGAGGCGGGGTCGGCCCGGTCCGGGTCGGCGCTCACGGTGAATCGGGCCACCACCGTGTTGCCGACGCCGCTGCTGTTGGTGTAATTCAGGTAGAAAACGCGGCTGGTGGCAAAGCCTGGGGGAAAGGCGATGCCGAGCAGACCCTGCTCGCTTCCTTTCGACTTGACGATGTCGGTGATGTCGAGAAAGGGGGTGGCGGCAACGACGCCGTTGCGCACGATCTTGACGATACCTTTTTGTTCCAGTACGAAGAGGCGGTTGCTGCCGTCGCCGGCGTTGGCGATGGTCGTTGGATTGTCAAAGCCTCGCGCCACGGGGGTCAGGGTTATCGATGCCGGAAACGATGCTACCCGGCGGGCGGAGACCGGAGCCTCGCCGCTGCTGTAGAGGGCCATGGCAAAGACGGCGGCTACGGCGCAGAGGGCACCGGATAATTTGAAAGCTACGGCGTCTCCTTTTTTCATCCCGTCACCTCGAATGTTGTCCAGGGAAGGGTCCTTCGGGTCCCCGATCACCCGATAAACGCTACCCTTGTCGTGACTCGCTCGTCTCGCCGGCAGGGGGGCCGCCGGTCGCCCCTGCGCATCCCTGAATGGCAATTCTATCATCCCGCTCGATGCTGAACAGTATTTGCTGCAGGTGGGATGATCCAAAATCCGGGCATCGCTCCGCCGGCGCAGGTTTCCGGAAATCCGTCGCCCGATGTCACAGGGGCTTGCGCGCCGTCTTGTTCCGGAACAGCCCCCAGGAGCCCGCCTTGGCAACAAGGTCGCAGGTGACGGCCAGATCTTGATAGAGCTCCTGCGGCGCTGCGCGTAGCAGCACATAATCATAATAGGCACCGTGATCGGTCCAGGTGAAGTCAGCCACCGTTTCGGGATAGGGGAGACGCAACCCGGGCTGGTACTGCACCGGCAGCATCGCGTTTGGGAACAGATCGGGACTCGCGCCACCTCCGACCAGCAGATGGTAGTAGTCCGGCTCGTGGGCGTGCATCTGGTAGAAGGAGACGGGATCGATGACCTCGGAGGCACCGTCAAATATCAGCGACAGCATGAGCGCATTGGCCCGTGCCGCGCCTAGCACCGGCAGGATGGTCTCTGTTTCACGGGCAACCGATTTTTGGGTCTGGACCGATCCCGCGACCAGCGCCAGGATGCTGCACGCCAGCACCATGCCGCAGCGCGAGGGAACCGGAATCCGGCAGAGCAGCAGCGACAATGCGAAGTACGATACCGGGGCCATGCGAAGGTTGAAATAGGCGTAATACCCCATCCAGAAGGGAAGCGACATGAACCCGACCAGGCTCGCGAAGTACAACGCGACAAGCCGGCGCAGTATGGCGTTGTTCCTGTCACAGCGGCGCCAGGCGACTCCGAACAGGAGGGCAACCAGGCTCCAGAGCCCGACGGTGATCCAGTCGGGTCCACCGGTCCAGCGCATCCCGGTGAACTGAAGCAGATAGTAGGTCAAAGAGAGGTTCGGCGGCCACCACCTTACCATCCATGGCAGCCCGGCCGGCGCAGAACTCGGGCCGTGCTGCACCAGGTACCATGTGGCAAAGATCAGGCTCATGGCGCCGGGAGGGATCAGCATGCGCAGCGATTGGTACCGGGTGCTCCGGGAAACCATGGCGGATGTGGCGGCAAGGGAGATATAGACCAGCACCGTGTACGGATGAGTCAGAAACAGCAGGACGCAATACATCAGGTGACGTGCGATGTCGCAGGCGGAGGCATTTTCGGCCAACCGGTCAAGGTCCAGCAGCGCCAGAAAAAGTATCGGCAGGGAGATGATGTAGTTGGAAAAGCCCATGTAGTACATCTGGTTGAAGGCAAACGGAAAGAGAAGCAGTGCGCCCCAAGGGAGAAAACCTTTGGGGGCCAGGCGCCGGGCAAACAGTGCCAGCAGTGCTAGCAGCAGAATGTACAGAGAGAAAAGGATTCTCCCCGCGATTTCGGCAGTGAGCACTTTCGACAGCAGGTCCATGGCGATGTACCAGAGCATGTAGGGGCGAAACCCGACATCGACGCGATAGAACTCCTTCCAGTTAAAAGAGGGATGGTCGTAGGTTGAGGTGACATGGGCCAGAAACAGGTGTTGGGGGTAATCCTGCATGGGGAGAAAGCGGGTGGTCCATAGCGGCCAGAGCGAGGCTGCGGTCAGAACGAAAAGACAGCAAAAGAAGATGGCCGTTTCGCCAGGCGAAGCGGTCCCGTCCGGATCGACCGGGCTTTCTGCTCCTTCGGTGGCGTGGGGCGTGGCTGGCATCGCGTCGGGCCGGATTAAACGCTTTCGGACGTGCTGCTTGCAAGGGATGAATTGGTCGCTGCAGGGTTCTCGTTGGCAGGAGGAGGCAGAATTCGAATGCGCGGCTTTCCCGGCGTCTCAGTTTCAGCGTAAGCGTCAGCGCAGGCTTCAGCTGATCTGGCGCAATCCGTACAGATCGTCCCCCAATAGATGCCTTCCTCCAATGGCGACATTCCTTGCGGAGGGAGATGATCCGAACCGCCGGTCAGGTGCGGGTAGGCTTCATCGAGCTTTGAGTAGTCAATGTGGCTATGGCAAACCGAGCAGATGTCACAATCCATTAGGCGATCCTTGTCGGCAGAAAGATTATAGGTTTCTAACATGCATGGGGGGTTTTGCAAGGATAAAATATGGGCAGTGGCAGCGTTGTCGGGGGATGGTTCCCTCGGAGCGGCGTCTCCCATCAAGGGAGAGGGGGCTTGTGCAGGGTGCGGGAAATTAGCATTGAGCTTAACTTGACCTGATTAGCGCCGATCTTCCGCTGTTCAGGTCCCTCCCCCTTCAAGGGGGAGGTCAGGAGGGGGATGGGGGTGTTTTTGGCACCGGAGCCCCATCCCCACCCCAACCCTCCCCTTGAAGGGGAGGGGGTTTTTCAGCGGATGATTGACGCAAATCAGGTAACTTAATGGCAGTGGGGTTGGGGAGAGGGGGCGGGGATTTTTGGATCGTGACAACTCTACCGGCATCGAGTCAGTCCGGCTTGCCGGTGAGATACCTGTTTCCCGCGGGCCAGATCTCCCTGATCTGGCGCATGATGGCGATTTCTCCGATATGGTAGGCGTTGTGATCGGCGGCAAGGAGTATTTCACGGAAGATGTTGAAGTGGCGGGCGTGCGGGATGGGAACCAGCAGGTCCAGCGTCTCGTCCCGGACCATATCCTGCAGCGCTTCCAGATCGGCCCTGAAGCCGTCGCAGCTCTTCTGCCAGCCCGCCTGGTCGGTCCTTTGCGCCGGGGCAGGCCGATAGCCTGCGGGATAGTCGGGCGACACGTGACCCGGATTCCTGATGAACCCCAGTATGTCCCACTGGGTGATGCGCAGGTGCTCCACGAAATGCCAGAACGAGTACGGGGTGTTGGGCGGCCTGTCGTTGATGAATTGCTGCGGGAAGTCGGCCAGCACCTCGTCAAAGCTCATGTGTGCGTTGCCGCCCTGAAGCAGCGCCAGGAGTTCCGATCTCATGACCTTGTCCGCTTTCATGCCGCTCCCTCCTCCGATGGCGCTCTTTTCCCTCCCAACTCTACTGTTTGCCGGTACGATTGCAAAGAGGGAGGTGCGATTTCCTCTTATGAATTGACGCTAACGTTTCGTCAATTATAATCATCGGGCATCATCCATCAAAGGAGGAGCCAATGGATGCATCGTTTGCCTCGCCAGAACCGCAGATCATCTGCCGGAGTTTCCGTGACGCCATGGCAGGCGGCGGCTCGGTGATCCTCCACGGGCGGCCCCGTCCCGACCAGGTGCAGGATTTCGCGCGCTGTACCGCTTCCGGGCTCGAGGCCACTCCGCGCCGTCTGGAGTGCCGCTTTCTCTACGACTCGGACGGCAGCGCGCTCTTCGAGCAGATCACGCAGCAGCCGGAATACTACCTCACCCGCACGGAAAGCTCCATTCTCGCCGCCAATGCCGCACGGATCCGGGAGCTTACCGGAGCGGTGACCCTGGTGGAGCTTGGCTCCGGCAACTCCGAGAAAACCGATTACCTGCTGCGCGCCTGGCTTGCCCGTGCCGAGAGGGTCTGCTATATCCCGGTCGATGTCAGCGAAAGCGCCCTGGCCTGGGCCTGCAGCACCATCCGCGCTACCCATCCCGGTGTCAAGGTGATCGGCATGAACTACGAGTACCAGGAGGTTTTCCCCCTCATTGCGCAGGTCTCCCCCGCGCTGGTCATGTTGCTGGGAAGCACCATCGGCAATCTGGCGCCCGCAGAGATGTCGCGCTTCCTGGCCTCCATGGCGGCCTCCATGACCCCCGACGACTACTTCCTGGTCGGCGTCGATCTGGTGAAAGAACGCTCGCAACTGGAGGCGGCCTACAACGACGCGGCTGGGGTGACGGCAAGCTTCACCCGCAATCTCTTCGCCCGGATGAACCGCGAACTCGGTTGCGCCATCGATACCGACGCTATCGAACATGTGGCGCGCTACGACGCGGTCAACGAGCAGATCGACATCTTCGCTCGCTTCACCCGTCAGCAGACCTTCTTCCTGGCTCCGCTTGGCAGGCATCTTACCGTCGGCAGAGGCGAGATGGTGCAGATCGAGATCAGCAGGAAGTTCCGCCTGGAGCAGTTCGTCCCGTACCTGGAGCAGTTCGGCCTTGCCATTGAGGGGCTCTTCACCGATGACCGCAAATGGTGCGCTCTGCTACTGCTGCGCCGGATGGCGGGATAGCTTTTTTAGTTTATCAAGCGGGGTGTGTTTCTGCGGGAGGTCAGCCGGCTGCAGACAACGATCAGGAAGATGGTCCCGGAACCTGCCATGTTTCCAAGGCTAATCGCGGCAAACATCTTGTCTTTAACGAAGAACCAGGCGTACAGGGTCGATACCAGGGATCCGATGCTCCAGCCGCCGAAAGTGAGGAGCGACAGGGAAAGGGCGTGGTTTCTGTCCTTCCAGGCGTTGATGATCTGCGGCAGGTAGAGTAGAACCGCTATCAAGCCGTTAAGGGCATAGAGGGATTTGAGGGTGAGTAGGAGGTTCATGGTCTCTTGGTCGAGGTAATGTGATATGTCTCTGGAGGTTATTGGCTAAAGGATCAAGCGTTGGTTCAAGCCAGAAGCGAATAGCGAAAGCCGAAATTCTTGCCAACAATACTGCATCTGGAAATAAAAAGCTGTGAACTGCGTCACAAATTAACCAATCTCTTTCCTGCTGATTCTGCAATGCACTCAGCTTGCCCGGCTCATCCTGCTCTCCCGCTAACAACCGTATCCTCGCGAGGAGATCTCTTCATTGGCTAGAGAAGCAGCGTCCCCGCTTCTCCCTCCCTTCAGCCTTCGCCAAGGCTACGGCTGAAGGTCCCCCTTTGAAAAAGGGGGATTTGGGCGGATTTGCAGTTAGTTGCAAAGCTGCACTCTGTGGCGCCTTGGGCGAAATCCCCCCCGACCCCCCTTTTTCAAAGGGGGGAGCGAGTATCGAGCCTCCTACTGAAGATTGACGCTAATCGGGTAACTTAATGGCAGTGACCCCTTCAGAGGTAGGGTGGGCCGTGCCCACCAGACACGCATCCTCATGGTGGGCACGGCCCACCCTACACGGTTTCGGGAACCGCCGCCTAACCTGATGGCAGTGGGAAAGAGACTGTTGGAACCTTGTCAGCTATCCCCTCGCCCTCCAGGAGAGGGGAAGGGGTGAGGGATCTACGATGCCAAACAAGCTGCCGAATCTGTAACAGCCTCTGGTGAACTTTATGCCCGTGTGCCAGTTCTGACTCCCCTTGGGTCATGGGAAGGTCGCCAGCACGTATTCGCCGATCTTCTTGGCATCGCCTTCGGAGATGGTAGCTTCGTCGAACTTGTTCATACCGGGTCCCGGATTGCGCATGACCCTCACGATATCCTCAGGTTTTGTTATCTTGCTGCGCTCCGCCATTCCTTTCGCACCCAAGGTTTTTTGCGGTGTGATGGTATTGCCGCCATTCGGGTGGCAGACGGCGCAGTACTGTTTGTATAGCTGCTCCCCAGTCAACCCGGTTTCCGAGGGTGCAGGTGTCGCGGGTGCCGGTGTTACGGGCGCCGGTACAGTCTGAGGAGCCTCTGTTTTTTCAGGACTCTCTTTCTTGCATCCTGTGATACCACTCGCACTGAATGCCAGAATTGCCAACGTTACCACAATTCGTTTTTGCATGGGGGAATCCTCCTGTTAGGGTTAATTAATTGAGTCAGTATACCAAATTATCTGATCAGCGTAGTGGCCGGGCAATATTTGCTCTTCCCGCTCATCTCTATCACACCGGACCTGGAGGTTTGACAACCGGGTGTCCCATGTTAATTTTTATTCTTCCCGGAGATGAATGGGGCTTGGTACACTGTACTGGGGCGCGCTCCTGAACATCGGTTCTGGAGCCAAAGCGCCATCACGAAGTTGTCCCGAATTGAAGGGGGAGCTGATATGAGAAAGACCCTGGTTCTTATAGGATGCTTGCTGCTGCTTGCCTCTCCGCTGGCTGGGGCGGAGGGAGTCGATCTGCAACAACCGGGAGAGATCCGTTCCGATAAGCAAGAGATACAGGATAGAAAGAAGGAATATGCCTGCGACTGCTGTCAAAAGTGCAAGGCTGCCAGAAGGCCGGTTATCAAGGAGGAAGAAAGCCCTGGTCAGAGCAACGGCTGCAAGGGCTGCTGTGATCGCTGTGGCAGGGTGCTGCCGCTATCGCCGGAAGAAATTCCTCCCGAGATCATAGATAAGCGGATTCCGCCCGAGGTGTTGGATAATAAGAAGCGGTGAGTGGAGCGGAGGCGGGATGATCGATTTCGAACTGAGCGCAGAACAGAAAACGCTGCAGGAAAGGGTCAGGGAATTTGCCGACCTTGAGCTGGCCCCGGGTGCAGCGCAGCGCGATGCCAGCGGCGAGTTCCCCGCCCGGGCGGTGAAAAAACTGCAGGAAATGGGTTTTTTCGGCTTGATTTTCCCGGCGCGGTACGGGGGCGGCGGCCGCGACTTCGTCAGCTACGTCACCGTCGTCGAGGAACTGGCGCGGGTCGACGCCTCGGTCACCATCACCCTGCTGGCCCACACGCTTTGCGCAAGCCACCTCGATGCCTTCGCCTCCCATGAGCAGAAAGAGCGCTTTCTCGCTCCGCTTGCGCGCGGCGAGGGACTCGGCGCCTGGGCGCTCTCCGAACCGGAGGCGGGCAGTGACGCCGGCGGCATCAGGACCTCCGCCGTCTCAGAGGAGGGGGGCTGGCGTCTCGACGGGAAGAAGTACTTCATCAGTAACGGCTCCCGGGCCGATACCCTGGTGGTCATGGCGGTGACGGATCCCCACCCGGGAGCGGACGGGATCTCCGCCTTCATCGTTCCCGGTGCGGTTGAGGGGCTCGACAAGGGGAAGAACCTGGACAAGCTTGGTTACCGCTCCAGCGACACCGTGGCACTGATGCTGAAAAAGGTCCGGCTGCCGCAGGAGGCCCTGATCGGTCCAAAGAACCAGGGGTTCCCACAGGCGATGCAGGTCCTTGCTGCCGGAAGGGTAGGCATGGCGGCCATGGCGCTTGGGATCGGCCGCGCCTGCCTGGAGCAGAGCATCGACTACCTGCACAGACGCAGCGCCTTCGGGCATCCGATCGCCGATTTCCAGGCGCTGCAGTGGATGGTGGCCGACATGGCGACCGAACTCGACGCGGCGAGGCTTCTGACGCTGCGGGCGGCACGGCTCAAGGACCGGGGAGTTCCTTTCTCCAGGGAGGCATCGATGGCGAAACTCTATGCCTCGGAGGCTGCCATGCGTGCGGCTCTGAAGGCGGTCCAGATGCACGGCGGCAACGGCTACACGAGGGCCTTCCCGGTGGAGCGCTATTTCCGGGAGGCGAAACTTTGCGAGATCGGTGAGGGGACCTCCGAGATCCAGCGTCTGGTGATCGCGCGGTCGCTTTTGAAAGAGGGGGCAAGGCAATGAGACCGGTGTACATGATATCGGGGGGGATCACCAAGTTCGCCAAGGCGCTGCCCCAGACGGATTTCCGCCGTATGGTCAAGGACGCCTTCGACTACGCCCTGGCCGACCTGCCGGGACTTGGGCGCGATCAGATCGACGGCAGCGTCTGTTCCTATTTCTCGGACCATTTCACCAGGCAGCTCATGGCCGGGGCGATGGTGCAGGATTACCTGGGGCTCTGCCCGAAGCCGTCGCGCCGGGTGGAGGGGGGAGGGGCAACCGGGGGGCTCTGTTTCCAGTCGGCCTGGGAGTCGGTAGCCTCCGGGCGCATGGAGGTCTGCCTCGCCATGGGATTCGAGACCATGGGGCGGGTCAATACCTGGAAGGGGAACGAATTCATAGCGCTCGCCTCGGACACCAACTTCGACTATCCGGTAGGCGGCTTCTATACCGGCTACTACGCCATGATGGTCAATCGGCACATGCACGAGTTCGGGACCACCGTGGAGCAGATGGCGAAGGTCGCCATCAAGAACCACCTGAACGCGGTCCACAACCCCTATGCCCAGCGGCCGGGGAGGCTAACCATCGACGACGTCCGTTCCGCGCTGATGGTTGCCGAGCCTCTCACCATCCTCGACTGCTGCCAGATGTCGGAGGGGGCGGCCGTGGCGATCCTCGCCTCGGAGGAGATGGCGCAGAAGTTGGGCGGCACGCCGGTGCGCGTGAGCGGGGTGGGCAGCGGCACCGACGCCATGCGCATGGCCGACCGGCCTCACGGCGAGGTGATCCTGCTCCCCCATGAAACCAGGGAAGAGTACGCCGATCTCAAGTACCCCGGGGTTCACTCCTTCCGCGGGGGGCGCATGGCGGCCAAGAACGCCTACCGGATGGCCGGCATCAACGACCCGAGGCAGGAGCTCGACTTCGTGGAACTGCACGACGCCTACACCTCCTCCGAGATCCAGACCTGCGAGGACCTCGGGCTTTGCCGCTATGGGGAGGGGGGAAGCTTCGTCGATTCCGGCGCCCCGTTCATGCCGAACCTCCACTACGGGCTGACCTTCTCCGGTTCGGAAAAGTGGCGCCCGCTCCCGGTGAATCCCTCCGGCGGCCTTTTGGCCTGCGGGCATCCCGTCGGCGCCACCGGGTTGATGCAGGCCGTTTTCGCCTTTTGGCAGCTGCAGGGGAGCATCGAGAAGCATCTGAGAGATGCCACCTTGCAGCTACCCGATCCGCGTCGCGGGCTGATTCACAGCCACGCCGGCACCGGAACCTACATCACCGTGTCGATCATGGAGAGGGCGTGATATGGACAGGAACGCGAAACTTCCCGAGAGCGAGGAGGGGACCATCCTCTTCAATACCGATCCCATCATCATCAAGCATCACTACGAGGTCGATTATCTCCACTCCTATGCCCAGGACTCCCCGTTCTTCGTCGGCCTGACCAAGAAGAAGCTGATGGGGAGCCAATGCAGCGCCTGCGGCAGGCGCTACGCCACGCCGCGCGGCCACTGCATGGAATGCGGCGAGCCGACCGAGTGGTGCGAGCTTCCCCGAGAGGGGCGGGTGCACACCTTCACCACCTGTCATTTCGGCGGCGAAGCCTTCCTGAAGGAGACCCCCTTCACCCTGATCCTGGTCGAGTTCGACGGGGTCCAGACCCTTTTTCTGTCGCGTCTGATCGGAGCCAAGCCCGAAGAGGTGAGCATCGGCATGCCGGTCCGTGCCCGATTCCTGCGCAACTGCAAGTTCAAGCCCACCGACGTGTATTTCGTGCCGATGTGAACCCCCCTCTCCCCAGCCCTTTCCCTGGAGGTGCTGTGGAAGTTGAGGCGCCCCTCTCCCCAGCCCTCTCCCACGAGGGGAGAGGGAGTAGAACGCCCCCGACGAGGGGAGAGGGCGTAGAAGGCCCCCCTCCCTTTATGGGAGGGGCTGGGGGAGGGTGGCCTATGCCCCCCTCCCTTTATGGGAGGGGCTGGGGGCACTGCCATTAAGTTAAGCGGTGATTCCGTGAATCATGTAGGGTGGGCCGTGCCCACCATCAGGATGCGGTTGTGGTGGGCACGGCCCACCCTACCTCTCATTCCCTTAACTTAATGGCAGTGGGGGCTGGGGGAGGGTGGCAAGACCAATTTGCTTTCCGATAAAATGGAGGACCCAGGTGATGCCCATAAGCCTGACAAAGCCTGCAAAACAACTCCGCAGAAATTTGACTGACGCTGAGCGACTCCTGTGGCGTCATCTGAGGGCCAAGCAACTCCACGGATTGAAATTCAGGCGACAGGAGCAGATTGGACCCTACATAGTCGATTTCATCTGCTACGAGAGAGGAATTATCATTGAGGCGGATGGTGGACAGCATGCGCTAGAAATCGAAAAGGACGAAGAGCGGAGCCAGTGGCTGAACTCACAAGGATATATGGTTTTGAGGCTCTGGAATAACGATGTGTTGACCAACATCGAGGGTGTTTTGGAAACAATCATTATGCAGTGTAATCAAGCGGGCGAAGCGCCCCCTCTCCCCGGCCCTCTCCCACGAGGGGAGAGGGAGTAAGGGACAAGGCGGAGAGGGAGTAAGGGACAAGATGGAGAGGGAGTAAGGGACAAGATGGAGAGGGAGTAGAGGCCCCCCCTCTCCCCGGCCCCACTGCCATTAAGTTAAGCGGAATACAGTCTTTAAACTGTTGACACATTGTATTTGTTGCTAAAATTACTGATATATTTCTTTTTTTCTCCGGAAAATATATAAGTATAATGTATTAACTGAATAAATATGTTATATTTATGGCAA
>Ga0209317_1001433_pt1 | contig 20885 bp, 18 predicted proteins | sample RifGroB2_FD_183994 | JGI IMG/M metagenome (GOLD analysis project Ga0209317, IMG submission 183994) | Soil microbial communities from Rifle, Colorado, USA - Groundwater B2 (SPAdes) (version 2) | ecosystem: Environmental > Terrestrial > Soil > Unclassified | place: Rifle, Colorado | collected... | reverse complement strand
ACTGGCGGGACCATTCACATTGTACTCAACAACCAGATAGGTTTTACAACTCTCCCCAAAGATGCACGTTCAACTCTTTATTCTACCGATGTGGCCAAGATGCTGGCTTGTCCTGTTTTTCATGTGCAGGGTGAATCACCAGAGGTAGCCGTACACATTGTACAGCTGGCTTTGGATTACCGTCAGACATTTGGACGTGATGTTGTTGTGGAGTTGATCTGTTATCGACGGCGTGGGCATAATGAAGGAGATGAGCCTGCCTTTACCCAGTCGCTCATGTATCGTCAGATTGGAGTACGGCCTCCAGCCAGCGCTCTTTATGCTGATATGTTGGCAGGGGAGGGGATTGCTCCTGATGTTCTGCGGGGAATTGAAAAAAATATCGGGGATCGGTTGGAGGCTGCCGATGCAAAGCAGCCGCTGGCACAAGAGTCAGGCTTTCAGGAGTGCTGGAGCAGCATTGACCGTCATTACCAGCGGATTCAGGTAGAAACGGGGGTGTCCGCGGAAAAGCTGCAACATTTGGCGTATCGCTTGGCTGAAGTGCCTGTCGGTTTTTCCCTCCACCCCAAGATAAGCTCCCTGCTGCAGAAACGTCGGGATTCTGTGGTAAACGGGACCGGTATTGACTGGGGTACTGCTGAATCAATGGCCTATGCCACACTGCTGGATGAAGGTGTTGCGGTTCGCCTCTCCGGGCAAGATTCCCGAAGGGGAACGTTTAATCACCGCCACGCAGTTCTGCATGACGTCAACAGTGATAACATCTTTATTCCGCTGGCTGAAGTCGCAGTCAAAGGTGCGGTATTCCAGGCATGGAACAGCCTGCTTTCCGAGTTTGCGGTACTTGGATTCGAATATGGTTATTCATTGAAAAGTCCCCAGGGGTTGGTTATCTGGGAAGCTCAGTTTGGCGATTTTGCCAATGGCGCCCAAGTCATCATTGATCAATTTATTTCAAGCGGTGAGACAAAGTGGAACCGTGCCAGCGGGTTGGTTCTGCTGCTCCCCCACGGGTATGAAGGGCAGGGAGCGGAACATTCAAGTGCGCGGATTGAACGGTACCTGCAACTTTGTGCCCGGGAAAATATGCTTGTGGTTAATCCTTCCACGCCAGCCCAAATGTTTCATCTCCTGCGCCGTCAGATAAAACAGCCTTTTCGTAAGCCGCTGATAGTATTCACTCCCAAAAGCCTGTTGCGGCATCCCCGCTGCACTTCCACCCGTGACGATCTGTCATCCGGTTCGTTTTCGGAAGTGATTGTGGACGTAGTTGATACGGCAGATGTGCAGCGTGTCATGGTCTGCAGCGGAAAAATCTTCTACGAACTGCTGGATGAGCGGGAAAAGCGAAATGCAAAAGGGGTGGCCATAATCAGAATAGAACAGCTGCATCCTTTTCGTGATGATCTGCTTACAAGCGCTCTGGGGCAATTCCCTTCCGATGCCGATGTTGTCTGGGTGCAGGAAGAGCCGGAGAATATGGGGCCATTGCCGTACCTGCGCCAGCGGTTGTCTGCCTGTTGTAACATTGTGCGGTTTGTGAGCCGGCCGGAAGACTGTATTCCGGCGACAGGTTCCCACCGTCAGCATGAAAAAGAGCAGACGGATATCATAAATTCTGCATTTGGCTAAAATTAATTAACCGAATCATAGCTGGTCTCCCATGAAGATTGACAATGTTCTCCAAGCTATGTAAATAATCGAAAAAATATATGAAGGTGTTTATGCTTAATTTGCTCTTGATATCCGACGATTCCAAGGTCCGGACGCTTAAAAATATTCTGCAGCCGCAGCTGAAAGCGAAAGTTGATGTTGTTGCTGACTTTGACCATGGGCTACAGGATGTTTTTGAAAAACGTCCCGCTACTGTTGTCATTCAGAGTGTCATTTCAGGTGTGGCAGGGGAAAGCGTTGCTCGTCATATACAAATGCTGTTGGGCAATGACGCTCCCAGATTTATCCTTCTGTATGAAAGTGATTCCAATACACACGCTGTTGAAGGCCTTTTTGAACATTGCATCAGTCTGGCTCTTCCCGTGGAACAGTTGGCTGAGGAGATTCTGAAAGCACTTCAAGCTGTTTTCGGCGAGCAATGGATAAACATGGTTGTTCCCCCGAAAGCGAATGCAGAAGCCTTGGCTGCATCTGTAACCGCTTCCCGCGAGGAGCGTGAATTAGCGGACAGGATGATGGATGACCTGATCTCGGATATGGAAAAACCGGAGAAAGTTGTTTCGGAAAAATCTGTCTCTCCCGTTCCGGATGGGGGGGATAGGCAATGGATATGTGACACCGCAGATGAAATGACTGCCTTGCTTATTGAAACACCGTTCTCCGGTGATCAAGGGATTTTACCAGCGGTACCCGCCGCTGAGAAATCAAAAAAAACAGTGAGAAAACCGCGAGCCGCTACTGCTGCAACAAAAATGTCTTCCGGGAAGTCGGAACCGGAGCAGGTTTCTGTTTTTCCTGAACCACAATCATTATCAGATAGTGCAGTAACCGTAGATTCTGCACCAGAGATAGCGCAGAATGAAGGTCCTATCGTTTCTTCAACTTCACCAACCACACCAGTTCCATCAGCCCCACAAACTGCCCCCTCCGTGGCACCAGGACAACCATTATCTTCGATTGTATCAGTGTCTCCGGCAGATTTCCATATCAGTGGCAAAACGGTACCGGAAAAAGAGCCGATTCCGGAGGAGTTGCTGCTTGCTTTTGAAGCAAATTATCGCTCCCATTCCCGTTCGTGGAAAAAAATGGCTTTGGCTGCCGGTTTTGTCGGTGTACTGGGTGTTGCCGGGTGGTTCATACTTTCGTCGAAACCGGTTAGAGTGCAATCTCTGCAGAAAAAAATACCCGCATCTGCTGCAGTTTCTGCAACAGATGCCGCGCCGGATAATGTAAAAACGGCTACTGCTTCTGTTGTTGTACCTCGAGCAGACAAAGTTATCCCAAAGCCAGCTGCCGAGCCCAAGCCAGCTACCGGGTTTAATTCGGCATTACCTTCGTTTGTTCCCCTCAAAGGCAGGGACAGCTCCTATGCAATCAGTAAACCGGGTTGGGAGCGATATGTGAATTCAGCAAGAGAAGTGAGAGTGTTTCGTGCAAATGACCGGATCAAAGCTGTTCAGATCATGGCAGGCAGGGGGAAGACACTCGATAGTGCTTTTCTGGAAACGGTGCTGCAGGAACTCGTCGGCAGTAGTACCCACACTCTCGGGCCACGGGAGCGAAAACAAGGATATCAGGGATATATGGTTCAACAGGGTTCTGTCGGTAAAAAAACAATCTGATGCGATTGTGGCCTTTGTTGTTTCGGTTAATTGAATTTGCTTGTTACACGGAGCTGTAATGAAATCTCCTTCTCATAGAATGAAAAGTGTGGCTGTATTCTCGGCTGCTGTGCTTTTTAGTGCTGCCAGCGTAGCAGAGGCGGCAATGGATCCACGATTTGAACTGGATCAGCAGGCTTTGGAAGGTGTTTCCAGTACTTCAAGGGTAGTGAGAAAGGCGGTTAAGCGTCCGGCACATCGTGTGCCCGTGGATCGCGACAAATGGATGACTCGCAGTACGGTCTATACTGTCAAGCCTGGTGACCATCTCTTTAAAATACTGATGCGTGACTATGGACTTAGCAATGATCAGGCAGAATCATTAATTGACGAAGTTCGACGCGAGAACAATATTAACGATATCAGACGGCTGCAGGTTGGACAAAAAATCATTATCCCTGCCATGCGGCGGTCGACCAGTAAATCTTCAACAGATTTTCAGGCTAAGAATGAGAAGGAAGAATTTACGTCTGCCGAGGAAAGTCTTGTTGGTGTAAGGCAGGCACTCAGGCTTGAGGCGTCCGTATCTCCGCAACTAGATCGGGAAACGACAAATCTCAAGGAAGTATGGGATAAAATGGTGCCTGCGGGAGCGGATATCCATGCTCCGCTCTCATTCCAGTCCCCTTCATTTTCATTGATTCTGGATTCTCAGCGTTATCCCGTGTATGCCTCCATGGATGGCACTCGAATCGTGGTGGATCCAACAGAATCTATTCCCCCCTTGGTGCGATCCCTGATTACTGAAAAGGATCCAAGCATCCGCATTGTCTCAGGTTCATCCGACAAACGTCAATTTTTGGCTGACATGTTGAAATCGGCAGGTTTCTATTCTGTTGAAGAAGATGTCAGTGTTTCATTCGGCTCTGATCCGAAATTGGTTGTAACATCGGATTTCAAGGTTGAAAAAACCTCCGAAAGTTTCATGAAGCAGGATGTTTTTCTGCTGAACAGTTCAGAGAAAGCCCTGCCTGCAAGTCTGTCTATTTTTCTTGAAAAAGAAGGGTTCACTGTCCATGAGCCGTTTGTTGTGCAACAGTCGTTTTTGCCGGTCCTGCCAAACCGGCAGATTTATCAGGTAACTGCAAAAGATCAGGCCGGAGTTGTAGATGCCCTGCTTAAGGCACTTTCGGTAGATAGTCATGAAGACCGTCGCCTTGATGTCTTTGGCTCAGACAATAATGGTATTTCCCTGTCAGTGAAGGCGGAACGATATTTTGAACGTGATGGCCGCCGATATGTTATTACACGTTTTGACGGCGACCCGGTAAATTACACACTCTTCCGCATTCTCGAGACCAAAGGATATCAGGTGGTGATCCTGGACGCTCAGGATAGTTTCCGTAAAATTTCCGAGAAAATACTTGCTCGCCTTAATCTGCATGGCAATTTTGCCCGGCATTCGCTGCTGTCCGGGGAGGATGTGAATTACTCAGTGGAGATGTCCGGTTTCAAAGTTGAAAGAGATGATATTCCCGGTGGATCGTTGTTTTTAACTGATGTCCAATTGGACCGTGTTGTTTATGACATACTCAGGGAAAACGGGTATAAGGTGCACAAAAATAAATAGCTGCAGTCTGTCATGGTTTTCTGCCGGACCAGGAATGGCTGTTTCAATCAGAGAGAAAAATGAGCTTAAAAAAAATTGGTGAACTTTTGATAGAGCAGCAATTGATTACTACAGATCAATTGGCTGAAGCTCTTGAGCTGCAAAGAGTTTTCCCTGAGCAGACCATTGGCCAGCTTCTTTGCAAGCTGGGGTTTGTCAAAGAGGGCGACCTCAGCTTTGTGCTTGACCAAAAGAACAAGCGTCGCAAGTTAGCCGATATTCTGCTACAGGGCAATTTCATTAATCAACAGAAACTTGCACATGCCAAGGAGATAAGCAAAAAGAACGACCTTAGTTTGGAAAAAACGCTGCTCAAGCTGCGGTACGTTGATGACGAACAATTAGCCAGGGCACTTTCCAGCCAATTTGATCTTCCGTATATTCAGATAAATGTTGCCGAACTAGATATTTCTTTATCACGTTACATCAGTGCTGTGTATGCCCAGAAACAGCACATTGCTCCTATCTTCAAGATTGGCAACACCCTTACCCTGGCAATGGCCCGCCCTCTCAGGCAGCAGGAAATTCGGGAGCTTGAGGACAGTATCCGGCTGAAGATTATCTCTGCAATTGCTACCGGACCCAATATAGATCTGGCGCTGAAGCGACTTTACAACATAAATGCAGCAAGTTCTTCTGCCCACGATGAAGTTAATCTGGATATAGTCCCCGACAGTATCGTTGAGTTGCTCAGCAGTGCGGAGGAGCCGGAGGTTGAAGAAGAAACCAAAAAGGTCACTGAAAAAGACAGTGTTATTGTAAAATTGGTCAACAAGATTATTTACGACGCATGCATGGATAAGGCCTCGGACATTCATATAGAGCCGTATCCAGGCAAAAAGGATGTGGTCGTCAGAACACGGATTGACGGGCAATGTTCCGTATATCAGCGTATCCCCTATAAATACAAATTTGCCATCCCTTCACGCATCAAGATCATGGCTGATCTGGATATAGCCGAACGTCGCAAGCCACAGGACGGCAAAATAGATTTTAAAAAGTTCGGTCCGTTGGATACCGAACTGCGTGTTGCAATCATGCCGACCGTTGGTGGCCTAGAGGATGTTGTCATCCGGGTGCTGGCAAGCGGCGACCCTTTATCGTTCAACGATTTGGGGCTGACAGAGCGCAATCTCGCTGTCTTTAGGAAAGCACTTGCCAGTCCCTACGGGTTGGTGCTGGTCGTTGGCCCCACCGGATCGGGAAAAACGACCACTGTTCATTCCGCCCTTGCCCAGATGAACACCACCCAGAGAAAGATATGGACTGCTGAAGATCCGGTAGAAATAACCCAGCCCGGTTTGCGCCAGGTGCAAATCAATCACCGCATAGGTTTGACGTTTGCCGGGGCATTGCGCTCCTTTCTTCGTCTGGATCCGGACGTCATCATGGTGGGCGAGATGCGTGACGAGGAGACAGCCAGCATCGCAATTGAAGCTTCTCTCACAGGACATTTGGTGTTTTCAACGCTGCATACCAACACTGCCCCGGAAACCGTTACCCGGCTTCTGGAAATGGGTCTGGATCCCTACAGTTTTTCAGATTCGCTTTTGTGCGTGCTTGCCCAGCGCCTGGCTCGCCGTCTCTGTACCCATTGCCGGCAAATTTATAAACCAGAACCAGCTGAGATGGATGAGATCATCGATGAGTATGGCAGGGAATGTTTTGAACGTTCCGATCTGGTAATCGCGGATTTAGTTATGTCCCGGGCAGTCGGATGCGAACAGTGCGGGCAGAGTGGTTACCGTGGGCGCTTGGGTATACATGAGGTACTTGAGTGTACTCCACAGTTGAAAAGTCTCATCAAGAAACGCTCGGATACTGACGGCATTCACGAGCAGGCCGTTTTGAACGGGATGACTACACTCAAGCAGGATGGCATTCTTAAAATTTTTAAAGGCCTGACAGATATTCACGAAGTACGCAGGGTCTGTATCAAGTAATCGGCGTCAGAACGGAAAAAACGCTTGCAATCGGCTGTTTGCCATGGTAATTTTTTTAAAATATTGTTCACCTGGAAAGTGAGCTCGAAAGGCTCACTTTTTTATTTGTCTAAAAGGTTTTTTTAATGGCCCTTCACCGTGAAGACATATGCGAGCGGGTCCGCTCTGTTTCCCAGCCGATACTCGAGTCGCTGCAGTTGGAACTTGTGGACATCGAGTACAAACGAAGCGGCAGGGATGCTATCCTTCGCTTGTTCATTGACAAGGAAGGCGGCGTTACGCTTGATGACTGCGGTGTGTTCAGCAGTGAGTTGTCAGCTGTGCTGGATGTTGAAGATTTCATCCCCTGCGAATACAATCTGGAAGTATCTTCCCCGGGACTTGACCGCCCGCTCAAGTCAGCAGCCGATTATGAACGGTTTAAAGGTCGTCTTGTAAAAGTCCGCACCTATGAACCTTTTCAGGATGATGCCGGTAACAAGCGAAAAACGTTTCTCGGTTATCTGGAAGGTCTCAGGGGCGGAAATGTGGTGATGAAGCTTACCGAGGGCCAGATGGCCTCGATACCGCTTGAACGGGTTGCCAAGGCAAACCTCGATTTCGAATTTTGATCTGATTTTCATACAGTCAGTAAGGAGAAGCAACTGTGGAAACGAGCATCAGTCTCAAGCATGCCATTGAGCAGATCGTCAAGGAAAAGGGAATTGACCGGCAGGTGGTCCTAGAGGCCATGGAACAGGCCGTGTTGACTGCTGCCAATAAAAAGTATCGTAACACTCGCGATCTCGAGGCCCGTTACAATCACGAGAGCGGTGAAGTTGAACTGTTCGAGTTTGTGACTGTTGTTGAAGAAGTTGTCGATTCTTATAAGGAAATTGATTTAGAGGAAGCCCGCGAGGTTGACCCTGATGTTGAGGTTGGCGATTCATTAGGCGAAAAACTTGATGCCAGTGGCTTTACTCGGATTGCCGCTCAAACAGCCAAGCAGGTCATTATCCAGAAAGTGCGCGAGGCTGAGCGTGAGACGATCTTTAACGAGTACAGTGACCGCCAGTGGGAAATCATCACCGGTATGGTACGGCGCTTTGAAAAAGGTGATCTTCTTGTGGATCTTGGGCGTGCGGAAGCGGTTCTTCCTTCCAAAGAGCAGATGCCTCGTGAGGTGTATCGTCCAGGAGACCGTATCAGGGCTCTTATTACAGATATCCGCATGACCACCAAAGGACCGCAGATTATTCTGTCCCGCGCACACCCCAGCATGTTGGCCAAACTTTTTGAAGCTGAGGTCCCTGAAGTTGCCGAGGGGATTGTTGAAATTAATGCTGTCGTGCGTGACCCGGGGAGTCGAGCCAAGCTTGCGGTTTCCTCCAATGATCCGGATGTGGATCCTGTGGGCGCATGCGTCGGTATGCGAGGGGCACGAGTGCAAAATGTCGTATCCGAACTTCGCGGTGAAAAAATCGACATTATTCCCTGGTCTGAAGATATTGCCCGCTTTGCATGTAACGCCCTTTCACCCGCTCAGGTTTCCAAGGTGTTCGTGGATGAAGATAGCAGGGCGCTGGAAGTAATCGTGGCTGAGGATCAGTTGTCGCTTGCGATCGGCAAACGGGGACAGAACGTAAGCCTTGCTGCCCGCCTTACCGGTTGCCGCATTGACATCAAGAGCGAAGCCAAGGCTGCAGAGGCTGAATTGCAGGAATTCTCATCTTTCGACGGCACCGAAATTCCAGAGCAGGAACTGAGCGACGCGGAGGTGCAGGAAGAAGAGCAGACTGCGCCTGAGATAACTGTCTCTGAAGAAAAAGCAGAGTAGCAGGAGAGCAATGTCTCGACCGCAGGAGAAAGAAAAACCTCAGCGCAGTTGCCTCGGATGCCGATCCATTCATGATAAGGACCAGCTGATCCGTTTTGTGCTGTCTCCTCAAGACGAGGTGCTGCCTGACATTGATACCCGTTTGCCAGGCCGTGGCTCCTATACGTGCATAAATTCAGAATGTCTGACAACTGCAATCAAGCAGCGTATGTTCAACCGCACCTTTAAGCGCGAAGTTACTGTTCTGCCAGCGCCTGATATGGTCGCTCTGATTGGCCGGTTGATGAGAGACCGCATTATTGGCTATCTCGGATTGGCCAATAAATCCGGCAAAGTGATCTCTGGCGGCTCTTTGGTTAGCGATGCCATACGAGGGAAAGTAAAGCCGGGATTGATTCTGGTCGCAACGGATGTTTCCGAAAGTATCGGCGAGAAGATAGTTGTATTGGCAGGCGTGCACGGTATACGGTGCGAGTGCTTGCTGACAAAGGATGATTTCGGTTCAATACTCGGCAAGGCACCACGCAGCGCGGTCGCCATAAGGTCGGGCGGTTTTGTGACACAAATTGCTAATGAAATTAAACGATACAGAAACTTCCTGGGGGAGGTGTAGGCCTATGACAAAAATTCGAGTGAGCAGCCTGGCAGAACGACTGGGGCTGGAGAGTCGGGAAGTTATTACCCGTCTCAGAGAAATCGGTGTTGATGCGAAAACAGCCACATCAATGGTCGATGAAGATGTGATCAACAAGCTGTCAGTACCCCAGTCGAAAGACAGCGGCACCGAAGAGGTCAGGGTCACCACCAACATTATTCGTCGACGTGCAAAAGCTCCGACGATTGAAGAAACTCCCGAGCTTCCGGTTGCCCAGGAGAAGAAGCCAGAAGAGATTGCGGCAACCGAGGTTGTTACTGTTGCAGCCACGATAGAGCCTGCTCCATCTGCTCCGGTTATTTCTCCTCCTGTTGCTCCGATCATTCCTGCACCGGTCTCTCAGGAGCCGTCTACTCCTGTTGTAGTAGAACCCCCCAAGCCTGAGCCAGTCAAGGAAGAGCCAGTTGCGGAAAAACCGAAACCTGCCGAACCGGTGAGGAACAATCCAAATCAGGCACGTATTTTAGGTCGTATGGAAATTCCGGGTGTAACAACTCGGCCGACACGCGTTGTCACTAAAGAATCCCCGGCAGCACAGCCACCGCGTACAGCCGCGCCTCGCCCCAATGATCAGCAGGCTCAACAGAGAAGACCGGCGCCTGGTGCGCCTGCGTCAGAGCCGGATCGCTCACGCATGAAACAGGTGCAGGTTGCCCCGGCGTCACCGTCAGCTGCTGATGAACGTCGCAAGCCAGGCGGAAAGGCTGGATATACCGATGCAAGCAAAGGTAAAAAAGGCGGACCTCCGGCTAAAAAGAAAGAGCAGCCAAGGAAAAACGAGATAATTGAAAAGCGTGAGCGGGTGTTCGATCCGGTTTACAAAGGCTCCAAGAAAAAGGGCAAGGAACGCGCAGTAGAGACGCGCAAGACGGAAATCACAGTTCCCAAAGCCATTAAACGTATAATCAGAATTACTGAAACCATCAGCGTTGGCGAACTAGCCAAGCGTATGGGTATCAAGGCAAATGACTTGATCAAATCTCTGATGAAGATGGGCATGATGGTTACCATTAATCATGCGCTGGATTTTGATACTGCTGTGATTCTTGCCTCTGAGTACGGATACGAGGTTGAGAACGTTGCGGTTGATCTTGATGAGATTCATGAATCAGCTCCCGATGCACCTGAAACGCTTATAAAGCGTCCGCCGGTTGTTACCATTATGGGACACGTTGACCACGGCAAGACATCTTTACTTGATGCCATTCGTAAGGCAAACGTCATTGCAGGCGAGGCAGGCGGCATAACACAGCATATCGGTGCATACGACGTGGAACTGGGTGGGCGTAAGATCACATTCCTGGATACTCCTGGTCACGAAGCATTTACCGCAATGCGCGCCCGTGGCGCAAAAGTGACAGATATCGTTATCCTGGTTGTAGCTGCTGATGACGGAGTTATGCCCCAGACACGTGAAGCAATCAACCATTCAAAGGCAGCAGGCGTTCCAATCATCGTCGCTATCAATAAAATCGATAAACCTGGTGCTCGCGCTGAGCGGGTCAAACAGGAATTGATGGAATTCGGCCTGGTCGCTTCCGAATGGGGCGGCGATGCAACCATGGTGGAAGTTTCAGCTAAAATGCTTCTCAATCTGGAAGAATTGCTGGAAATGATCCTGCTTCAGGCAGATGTCATGGAACTGAAAGCCAATCCTGATAAACTGGCTAAAGGCACTATTGTCGAAGCAAAACTCGACAGAGGGCGGGGGCCGGTTGCTACTGTACTTGTGCAGGAAGGCACCTTGAAAAACGGTGACTTCTGTGTTGTCGGCATTCATACCGGCCGCGTCAGGGCCATGCAGAATGATCGCGGCGAGAAAGTGCTTGAGGCCGGGCCTTCAATGCCGGTCGAAGTTATTGGCCTGTCGGGCGTGCCTGATGCCGGTGATGTCTTCGTCGCGCTGAAGGATGAAAAACAGGCCAGGGAAATTGCTACCCTGCGTCAGATCAAACAACGTGAAGTCGAACTTGCAAAACACTCGAAAGTTACTCTTGAAGACCTTTACAAGCAGATCCAGAGCGGTGAAGTCAAGGATCTCAATGTCATTGTCAAAGGTGACGTGCAGGGATCTGTTGAAGCTGTTGGCGAGTCATTGCGCAAACTAGCCACCGATGCGGTCCGTTTAAATGTCATCCACTCGGGTGTTGGTGCTATTACCGAGACGGATGTTAACCTGGCTGCTGCTTCCAACACCATCATTATCGGTTTTAACGTCCGCCCCGAAGTCAAGGCTCAGCTTATGGCTGAGAAGGAAGGTGTGGATATCAGGCTCTACAGCATCATTTACGATGCGGTCGAGGATGTTAAGAAAGCCATGGAAGGCCTTCTCGCACCAACCCTTAGAGAAAAATACGTTGGCAGAGCCGAGGTCCGGGAAGTTTTTACAGTTCCCAAGATCGGAAACATCGCCGGTTGTTATGTTTTGGACGGTAAAATGGTGCGTAACGGTCAAGCTCGATTGCTGCGTGACAATGTTGTGGTCTACGAAGGTAAACTCTCTTCGCTGCGACGCATCAAGGATGATGTGAAGGATGTTGCCAGCGGCTATGAATGTGGTATCGGCCTTGAAAATTACAATGACATCAAGATCGGCGATCTGATTGAAACTTTTGAAATCGAGAAGATAGCTACCAAACTTTGACATGTGGTGACCGGAATGCGTTTCAACTTCGGTCATGTTTTTGAGGTTTTAATATGAGTAAACGATCTGAAAAAGTTTCCGAAGCTATTCATGAAACGGTGTCATCCTTGTTGTCACGGGGTTTAAATGATCCTCGTATCGGTTTTGTCACCATAACTGCTGTTGAACTGACAGAGGATTTGAGTCTGGCGCGGATTTATTTTACTGCAATGGGAGATGAAGTTTCCGGTAAGAGCAGCGAAGCCGGCCTTAACAGTGCCAAGGGTTTTATTCGCAAAGAGTTGGGCCGTGTACTGACCATCCGTCATATTCCGGAAATTATTTTTAAATATGACCATTCGCAGGAGTACGGCAACCGGATTGACTCTATCCTCAGGGAGATCGGCAAGAAGCATGACGGAAACGATTCATAACATACTGCATGAAATTCGCTGCAACCATTCATTTCTGCTGACCTCCCACGAAGGACCAGATGGCGATGCCGTCGGTTCCACACTTGGCCTAGCCTCTTTTCTGCGTCAGATAGGAAAGGACGTGTGTGTCCATTATCGTGATCCAATCCCTGATATTTACTCCTTTCTGCCAGGCGCTGCCACGGTTCAAGCTTTTATTCCCGATCGTGATTTTGATGTAGCCTTTGTTCTTGATATCGGTGAGCTTCGTCGTGCAGGCGAAGAGTTCTGCCGCTTCAGTAGGATCGGCAAGACAATCAACCTTGATCATCATCTTTCGTGTGAAAATTTCGGTGCTTTCAATCTTATCGACAGTTCAGCTGCTGCAACCGGCGTGCTTGTATATCGTCTTGCTTCGGCCTATGGATATGATTTTGATTTTCAAACCGCACTTTGCCTGTATGTGGCAATCATTACCGATACCGGCTCCTTCCGCTACTCCAATGCTAATCGTGAAGCATTCACGATTGCCGGTGAACTGATTGAATGCGGCGTTAATGCCTGGCACGTCGCCGAGCAGCTGTATGAGAATCAGCCACAGAAGCGCCTTGAGCTTCTGTCTCTCTGTCTGGCTACACTTGAGGTATTTAAAGATGGCCTTGCTGCTTCCGTAACAGTCACTCTTGACATGTACAGGGATACTTTAGCTGATGCTGAGTTGACGGATGGATTCGTCAACTATCCGAGGTCAATAAAAGGTGTTGAGGTCGCTATCTTCTTTCGCCAGATTGAAGAGTCAAAATTCAAAGTCGGATTTCGTTCAAAAGGAAAGGTTAATGTGGCCGCATTTTCAGCCGCTCTTGGTGGTGGTGGACATCATAATGCTGCCGGCTGCACAGTGGCTGGTTCCCTTGAAGAAGTTAAGAGTGTGGTTTACCGCATAGTGGAAGCGCATCTTTGATTGACGGTTTTATAGTAATCGACAAGCCGGTCGGCATCACCTCACATGATGTGGTCAGTCGTGTCCGGCGCATACTCGGCACGCGCAAAGTTGGCCATACCGGCACTCTTGATCCCTTTGCCACCGGTGTTCTCCCCGTGGCAGTCAATGACGGCACCAAAGCCATTCCCTTTCTTGATGAAGGCATAAAATGTTACGAAGCTGTCATGCGATTAGGCGTGACTACCGACACACTTGATATTACCGGTACGGTCCAGACCGAAACAGATTCGACCTCCGTTGGCCTGGAGCAGTTTGTTGAAGCCCTTAGCGGTTTTACCGGCAGTATCAGTCAGACTCCCCCAATGTTCTCCGCAATAAAGCAGAATGGTCAGCCTCTTTATAAGCTGGCTCGCAAGGGGATTGAAGTCGAGCGAAAGGCACGTCAGGTTGAAATCATTGCCTTGGAACTGCTTTCTTTTACTCCGCCCTATGCCTCGATTAAAGTAACTTGTTCCCGTGGAACTTATGTTCGTTCCCTGGCTGACGATATCGGTGCAAAGCTTGGCTGTGGTGCGGTTTTACAGGATCTGCGGCGAACCGTCAGCGGTCCGTTTACCATGGGTTTGGCTGTGAGTCTGGAAAAATTGGAAGACACAGCCCGTGAGGGCCGGTTGAAGACCTTGTTCCTTTCACCTCATGCCGCGCTTGGACATCTTGCTGATATTGAGTTGGACGATGTCGCGTGTGGCAAAGTCAGGCATGGCCAATCACCTGCTGTACAGGATTTACAGCTTGCGGTTCCACCTGCCTCAGATAACGGCAATCTGATTCGTCTTTCACAAAATGAGAAACTTATTGCTGTTGGACAGTATGATCTGCCACCCGGGGGGGCATCTTGTATCATTTTAAAACGGGTCTTTAACTGACTTAATGCTTTACATGCAGATGCTGGTATGCTATTAATTCCAGCTTGCGGATTTCATAGGAACTATGCTTAACACATAGGTTTAATCGAACCATCGAAAGGGGGTGTTGGCAGTGCTGGCAACCGAAAAAAAACTGGAAATAATCAATTCATTCAAAAAACATGACAGCGACACAGGTTCTCCCGAAGTGCAGATTGCAATTCTCACAGAGCGGATTACCTATCTGACCGAGCATTTCAAGATTCACAAAAAGGACCACCACAGCCGGAGAGGGCTTCTGAAGCTCGTCGGCCAGAGGAGGCGCCTTCTGGACTACCTGAAAGGCAAGGAGCTTGACAGGTACAAGAAGGTTATCGAACGACTCGGCATACGCAGGTAATGGATGGCAATATACCCGTTGCGATGGGTATGTTGCCATTTGTTTTTTCTGTATGCTGGTTCAAAGGGCTTATCGGCCCTTTTTTGTTTTCGTTGGGGACGTGGGTAGAGTCTCTCAATCATGCAAGGAATCAAATTGTCCGTCAGATTGCACGTCGATAGTGTCATTTTCTTGCGACGACCAGTTTGAATTGAATTTCATGTGAGAGATTGTAGCGACGGCCCCAACACAACAACAACAGGAGAAAAGTATGGAACACGTTGTAAATGTTGAGTTCGGTGGCAGAACAGTAAGTATTTCCACCGGCAAGATGGCCAAGCAGGCCAACGGCGCGGTAATGGTGCGAAGCGGCGACACGATGGTTCTTGTGACTGCCGTAGCCCAGAAAGAAGCCAAGGAAGGTCAGGATTTTTTTCCACTGACTGTTAATTACACTGAAAAAGCATATGCCGGCGGCAAAATCCCCGGTAGCTTTTTCAAGCGTGAGGCGCGTCCGTCAGACCCCGAGACACTTATTTGTCGCCTGATAGATCGTCCGATCCGCCCGCTCTTTCCCGAAAACTTTCTTAATGATACTCAGATCATGGCTACTGTTGTATCCGCAGATAAGGATAATGATCCAGGGATACTGTCCATGCTCGGCGCTTCCGCAGCTTTGATGATCTCCGACATCCCCTTCCAGGGTCCCATTGCAGGTGTGAAAGTCGGTCGTGTTGACGGCAAATTCATCTGCAATCCTACCGCCGAAGAGCGGGAGAAGAGCGATCTGGAAATCGTTGTTGCAGCCAGTCGTGATGCAGTCATCATGGTTGAGGGTGAAGCGAAATTTGTGTCTGAAGCAGATATGCTTGATGCAATTTTCTTTGCTAAAGAGGCGATGCTTCCGCTGATCGAGGCTCAGGAGGAACTGCAGAAAAAGGCTGGTGTCGCCACACGTGTCATAGCGCCGCCGAACGTGAACGGGGCCTTGCTGGCACGGGTCCGTGAACTGGCCTACAATCGCATGGCTGATGCCGTGAAAGTTAAATCAAAGCAGGAACGGCATAACCAGATGGACCTGATCAAATCGGAAACCATCGAATCTCTGAAAGAGGAATTTGAAGGCAGTGCCAAGCAGATCAAGGGATTTCTGGGTGATTTCGAATATGAGCGCGTTCGCGCAGATGTCCTGGAGACAGGTGTTCGCATTGATGGTCGTGATACCACGACTATTCGTCCGATTGCCACCGAGACGGGTCTGTTGCCTCGTACCCATGGTTCTGCCTTGTTTACCCGTGGCGAAACCCAGGCATTGGTAACAGCTACCCTGGGTACTTCCAGCGATGAGCAGCGTATGGATTCTCTTTACGGTGAATACCGCAAACGCTTCCTGCTGCACTACAACTTCCCTCCGTTTTCTGTTGGCGAGACAAGTTTCCGTCTTGGACCTGGCCGTCGCGAGATCGGTCATGGAATGTTGGCTGAGCGTGCACTGTCAGCTGTACTTCCCAAGCATGATGATTTCCCTTATACAATCCGTATCGTATCCGAGACATTGGAAAGTAACGGCTCTTCTTCCATGGCTTCGGTTTGCGGCGGCAGTATGTCCCTGATGGATGCCGGCGTACCCATTACTGCCCCTGTGGCAGGTATTGCGATGGGTCTGATCAAGGAAGGTGAGAAGGTTGCCATTCTTTCCGACATTCTCGGCGACGAGGACCATCTCGGTGACATGGATTTCAAGGTTGCTGGCACAGCAGAAGGCGTGACGGCATTACAGATGGATATCAAGATCGGCGGAGTGACCAAAGAAATCATGCAGCAGGCTCTTAAGCAGGCCCGTGAAGGTCGTTTGCACATTTTGGGTAAAATGGCTGAAACCCTTGCTGCTCCGCGCCCTGAGATGTCATCCTTTGCGCCACGCATTACAACAATCTGGGTCAAAACAGATAAGATTCGCGACGTCATCGGTACCGGCGGCAAGAATATCCGCAACATTACCGAGACAACCGGTGTCACTGTGGATATCGATGATACTGGCCGCATTAATATTGCCTCTACCAGCAAAGAGGCCTGCGATCTGGCCATCCAGATGATCCGCGGTTTGACCGATGAAGCCGAAGAGGGTCGTCTCTACATGGGGACAGTCAAAAAAATCATGGATTTTGGCGCATTCGTAGAAATCATGCCCGGCACCGATGGCCTGGTACACATTTCAGAATTGGACACAACACGCGTTAAGACAGTTACTGAAATCCTCAATGAAGGTGACAAGGTCCTTGTCAAATGCATCGGCGTCGACAAAAACGGCAAGATCAAGCTTTCACGCAAGGAAGCGCTTGGTCTCAATTTTGACGGTACCCCTGTAGAAGGCACCAGCGGCGAATAATTCAGCATATTACATGCTATCAAGAAGGGGCGAAGCGCAAGTTTCGTCCCTTCTTGCATTATGGTGCGCGGAAAAACTGGTGGTTGATCCCATCAACAACATATTGGACTGCAATGAACGCCAGAATAAATCCCATTATTCTGGTAATGATCTTCATTCCTAGAACCCCGAAGATTTTGGCAACATCATCAGCCCAGTGGAAACAAAGGTAAACAGCACAGAAGACCAGTGCTGAACCTATTACCAGCGTGGCATAGGCGAATATGCTTTCTGCTCTGCCTGCAAACACGAAGGTTGTTGCAATCGCTCCGGGACCGGCCAGAAGTGGGATGGCAAGAGGAGTCACCGAGATATCTTCTTTCTCCTCGGCCAGTCGTTCTTCGAGGCTGCTGGTTTCTGTTGTAGTCGCTTTCCCACGGAGAAATTCAAGGGCGATTATAAAGAGGAGTATGCCGCCGCAGATCTGGACGGCAGATGTTGTGATTCCCAGATAATTCAGAATTGCATTTCCTGCCAGGACAAAAAATACCAGTACTATACAAGCGACAAAGCAACTTCTGCGTGCAATGATGCGACGTTCTTTTTTTGTTTTGTTTGGAGTGATTGCGAGGAAGATAGGTATGCAGGCCAGGGGATCGACAATTATGAAGAGCTGGATGACGAATACGGTCAGTAATTCGAGGTGCATTCTCATGGGGTGCCCTTTTCAGCGAAGGCCTCCGGAGGGGCTTCGCTTTTAAACTATAGCAAAGATTTTCGGACTGTCCCCCTTGGAACCGGATATGCTTCGCGATAACGGCACTAGCTGGGGTTTCGCTGTATTTTCTATCTCCTCTTAGGGTTGCAATTTTTCTGTTTTTAGTATTTACTGAACAACTTGTTTCACCTGGGACTGGATCAATCTTTTAGGCGGGTGGCTGAAATCTACATAATTGGGAGTAGTCATGATAGCAGATGAGGCTCGAAGGGTTATACGTACAGAAGCGGAAGCTCTTCTGGTATTAGCCGATAGAATCGATGCAACCTTTGAAAAAGCGGTAGAGCTGATATTGGCAACCACGGGGCGTGTGGTGATCAGCGGTATGGGCAAGTCCGGCCTCATAGGTCAGAAAATAGCATCTACAATGGCCTCCACCGGCACCCCGGCACTTTTTCTCCATCCTGCCGAGGGAATTCATGGTGATCTTGGGATGATCATGAAGGGAGACGTGGTTATTGCCATTTCCAACAGTGGTGAAACCGAGGAACTTCTGCGGATTCTTCCTGTTATCAAGCGTCTTGGCGCTCAACTGATCGGCATGAGCGGTAATAGCTCTTCAACGCTGGCTCGCAGCAGTGATGTGTTTCTCGATGTCTCTGTGAAAGAAGAGGCTTGCCCACTTGGCCTGGCCCCCACCGCCTCTACCACCGCTACATTGGCAATGGGTGACGCGCTTGCAGTATCTTTACTCGTTCAGCGCGGGTTCAAGGCAGAAGATTTTGCCATTTTTCATCCCGGAGGGTCACTGGGCAAAAAGCTGTTTCTTCGGGTTGAAGACCTCATGCATAGTGGCGATGCACTCCCGCTTGTGTCTGATGATGTCATGATGAAGGATGTGTTATTTGTTATCAGCGCAAAGCGCATGGGAGTCACGGGCGTTACGGATGGATCAGGCAAGCTGATGGGAGTAATTACTGACGGCGATTTGCGCAGAGCCCTTGAGCATGGCCTGGGGATTTTTGATCAGCGCGCGAGTGAAATAATGAAGCTCAATCCGTTGCGCATAAAGCGCGATGAACTTGCCGCTGCCGCACTTCAGGTAATGGAGAAATATTCGATCACATCACTGTTTGTTTTTGAAGATGATGGTTGCAACACCCCATGCGGCATAATTCACCTGCATGACATCTTGCGCGCGGGGATTGTCTGATGAATGAGGTATTGAAGAACATTCGTTTGCTGCTTGTTGATGTTGATGGAGTCATGACCGATGGCCGCATTATTTATGATGGCAATGGTTTGGAGACTAAGTTTTTTAATGTCAAGGATGGCCACGGGATCAAAATGCTCCAACGCCATGGCGTGGAGATCGGTATCATCACGGGACGCACTTCAGTTGTAGTTGATATTCGCGCCCGTGAACTGGGAATCAATATTGTCTACCAGGGAGCTTTGCGTAAGCTTGAAAGCTATGATGATGTGAAGCTGAAAACCGGTTTGAGCGACAGTCAGATAGCTTATATCGGTGATGACATTATTGATGTCCCGGTTATGAGGCGTGTTGCCTTTTCGGCCGCCCCTTCCGATGCGCTCCCTGAAGTTCGTGAGCTGGCTGATTATGTGACCGCCTGTGCGGGTGGAAGAGGCGCAGTTCGCGAGGTGTGCGACATGATAATAAAAGGGCGTGGTGAGTGGGAAGAAGTAGTTGCACGGTATGAACTGTAGTGCATACAATCTTTATGCCAAATTTTATATATATTGTACGTTTTGCTGGACAGCCCTTGGGCCCAGTGATATAGTAACACGTAATTATGGTATGGTCTCGGTACATTAGGTCTGCGCTAGCCGCGACTATTCTGGTTGCGATTGTCGGTATCGTGGCGACCATCTCACTGAAAGACAATTCGGCTCCGCCGAAACCTGTCTCACGGCAGATTCCCCAGAATATTGATGTGTCTTTACAAAAAGCCCATTTTTCTGAAATACGTGATGGAATCGTTGTGTGGGAACTTATCGCAGATCGTGCCGAATACGATAAGAACGGCGAGATGGCTTATCTCACCGGAATCCGAATGGAGTTTGCAAAATCTCCTTCAGCTGGGAAAATTGTTGTTACTGCCAAAACAGGTGAATATTCCAGTAAAAACAGAAACGTCCGCCTCAAAGGAAATGTTCATGTGCAAACCGAGGCGGGCGCCCAATTTTCTACTGAGTCAATTGATTATCTCGCAGCCGGATCACAGCTTACCTCTTCGGAATCAGTCACCTTTCGACATCATCGTCTTGAATTAAAGGCCAGGGGAATGATTATGAACGTTACACAGCAGGTTGCACATTTTGAGAATATGGTTGATGCTACTGTTAAAGGATTGTAGCTTGATGGATATCAAGTACATTTCAATAAAAAGCCTCACACTGACTGCTCTGTTTTTAGGTCTTGCTCTGCCTGCGAATTCCGTTCCTGTCGGCGCTCTGAATAAGGATCGTTCCGGGCTGCCGATTACGGTAAAATCCAATGAACTCGCTGCAGACAACAAGGGAAAGACAGCAATATTCACCGGCAAGGTTATTGCCAAACAGGGTGATATTACCATTTATGCCGATAAGATCACGATCAATTACGGAGCAGCTAAAGGTGAAGTTGATCGAATCGAGGCACAGGGTTCGGTTCGCATCGTACAGCAAAACCGCACCGGTATAGCATCTAACGCGATCTATCACAGCAGGGAAGGACGCATTATCCTGACCGGCAATCCCAAGGTTATTCAAGGATCTGATACTCTTTCGGGAGAAACTATTACTTATTTTATCGATGAAGATCGCAGTGTTGTCACTGGCGGTGTTAATAAACGTGTAGAGGCGGTTATTCAGCCGCCACCCCGGAAGGGCAATGCCGGCTCCCGCTGATAAAATACGGCTCTGGACTGCAGGGCTGAAAAAGAGTTATGGTGGGCGACAGGTGGTTAACGGGGTCGATCTTTCCATACAGGCAGGCACGGTTGTAGGTTTATTGGGACCCAATGGTGCAGGCAAAACAACCACTTTCTATATGGTGGTCGGACTTGCCGAACCTGATGGCGGCCAGGTTTTCATTGATGACACCGAAATCACTGCAATGCCCATGTACCAGCGGGCTCGGCGCGGCATCAGCTATCTGCCTCAGGAAGCCTCT
>Ga0209317_1001432_pt1 | contig 20912 bp, 17 predicted proteins | sample RifGroB2_FD_183994 | JGI IMG/M metagenome (GOLD analysis project Ga0209317, IMG submission 183994) | Soil microbial communities from Rifle, Colorado, USA - Groundwater B2 (SPAdes) (version 2) | ecosystem: Environmental > Terrestrial > Soil > Unclassified | place: Rifle, Colorado | collected... | reverse complement strand
TCCCAAACCGCTGTCGGGTCGCCGCTTTCTCCAGCTGCAGCCGTTGCTGCACCGACCACGCCCGATGCAGCAACGGCTGCGGCACCTGTCACGGCCCCGCAAACCGAAGCGAAGATCGGCTACCTAAGCTTGAGCAAGATCGCTGCGGAATCGGCGGCAGGCAAAGCTGCCTCCGCCAAGCTGAGCGACAAGTCGGACAAGCTCAGAAAGAAGCTCGAAGCAAGGCAAAAGCAACTCGAAAAGCAAAAAAAGGCCATTGAGGCCAAGCTCGGCACCATGACTCCCCAGGAGCGCGCCGCCAAGGGGCAGGAGTTCCAGAAGAAGATGGAGGAATTCCAGAAGCTGGTACGCTCAAGCGAGCTGGAAGTGGCGGAACTGCAAGACAAGCTGACCGCCGAGATCTACCTGTCGATCAAGGAGGTCGCTGTCGAGTACGCCAAGGCCAACGGCTACACGCTGCTGGTCGAGGAAAAGTCGGTACTCTTCGTGCTCGACACCGTCAAGCCGAAGGACCTGACCGCCGAGATCGTGGAGCTCATGAATAAAAAGAAGGCGAAGTAACGGACCCCGCCGCTTCGCCCGTCGTCAATGGCAAAACAGGGGCTCGAACCGGCCCCTGTTTTTTTTCGCCCGCGCAATCCGACCGTTACCGGTTCCCCCTCCCCGGTTGCCGCATCCCCCTCCCACATTTCCCTCCCCCAAAAGAGCGCCGCGTGTTTTAAGGAATTTTAACTTCGCGTGGTAAACTGGAAAAGTTCATTTTCCCGGGGAAGAAAATCTCGCACAAAAGGGGACAGATATGGATCTACGACGGGCCACAACCTACCTCTGCGTGGCGCTGACGACGCTTTGGTTGGCACCCTCGGCTTGGGCCACCCTTGGCGAAACGGCGGATTCCATCGCAAAAGACAGCAATGCCCTGTCCGCCGCCACACGCACCACCATCACACGCGCAAAATACGCAATGCAGGTGATGAAGTCCGAAACGACGACGGTGCGCGAATACCTCACTCCGGCAGGGGTCGTCTTCGCCGTGGCCTGGAACGGGGTGACCCACCCGGACCTCAGCGTGCTGCTTGGCTGCTACCACGAGGAATACAGAAGCGCATCGGCTGAGCAGCAACGGGTGCAGGGGCGACGGCAAAAACAAGTGAGGTCACAGCGGCTGGTCGTGGAGAGCTGGGGACACATGCGCAACCTGCAAGGGCGTGCCTACCTGCCCGAACTGGTCCCCGAAGGAGTCAACCTCTATGAAATTCGCTAGCGTATCGGGACTTTGGGCGCTCCTCGTTGTCGCAGCGATGGCCGGGTGCGGCGGCGGTGGAGGCGATGGCGGCGGGAGCACGGCACCAGCCCCGACACTGGTATCGATAACGGTCACCCCGGCCAATGCCTCGCTGGAGGTCGGGAGCACGGGGCAGTTCACGGCCACCGGGACGTTTTCCGACAACAGCACCCAAAACCTGACCGGCTCAGCTTCCTGGAGCTCGTCGGCAACCGCCATCGCCACGGTAAGCGACGACGCTGCCTCCAAGGGGACGGTGACCGCCGTATCCGCCGGGAGCGCGATGATCTCAGCCACGGTGGGGACCGTCGCGGGCTCGACCGTCGTGAACACCTCGGTGGCCGGCGTAGCGGCGAACGTGATGCCGGTGACGGTGAACGGCTCTCTCTGCGCCGCATCCAGCTATCTCAACAAGCCGTGCGTGAGCGTAACCGTCTGCAACCCCGACCTCTCGGCCTGCCAGACGGTGAACGACATACTGCTAGATACGGGGAGCTTCGGGCTGCGCATCTTCAGGCAGGCCATCCCCAACCTGGCCCTCTCGCAGGTTGCCAGCGGAGCGGGCTCCCTTACCGGGTGCGTCCAGTTTGCCGACGGAAGCTCCCTTTGGGGGCCGATCCAGAGGGCGGCGGTCAAGCTAGGCAACGAACCGGCCGTGCAGGTCCCGATCCAGGTGATCGACTCCTCCTTCGGCTCGCTCCCCCTCCCCTGCACCAATGCCGACCCCAGCCCTGTCTCCTCCGGTTTCGCAGGGATCCTGGGCGTGGGGGTGCTGGTCGAGGATTGCGGCCCCGGCTGCGTCATCACCCCGTCCAACGGCGTCTATTACCGCTGCTCCGGCCCGATCTGCGTCGGAACGACGGTCGCCCTGGCCGACCAGGTGCAAAACCCGGTAGCGCGCCTGCCCGAGGACAACAACGGCCTGATGGTGCAACTGCCGTCGGTCCCGGTAGGGGGCGTGCCGTCCCTGGACGGTTCGCTGGTCCTCGGGATCAACACCCGCACCAACAACACGCCCGCCTCCCCCACCGTGTTCCCGACCGATGCAAACGGCGACATCAGGACCATCTTCAACAGCGTCAACTCTGTAGGATTCTTCGATACCGGCTCCAACGGGCTCTTCTTCCCCAACGCCGACCCGGCTGTGCTGCCGGTCTGCCCTCCCCCGAACAACGACTGGTACTGCCCGCCGGTCACCAGGGCGCTTCTTGCGACGAACGTCGGCAACCCAGGTTCCCCTACGCAGATCGTCCCGTTCAACGTCTCGAACTTCTTCACCCTGGTCAACTCCCCCAACTTCGTGTTCAGCGACATAGGCGGCCCCTCTACCTTCGGCTTCGACTGGGGTCTGCCGTTTTTCATGGGGAAAAGCGTCTATTTCGGCATAGAAGGAAGGACATCCAACCTGGGGGCCGGCCCCTACGTTGCCTATTGATCGCCCCCCCTCTCAGGAAGCAGGCTGCGCACCGCCCCGGAAATGGCGACCGTGCGCGGCCTGCTCAACCCGACTCCGCATTAACGCCTTCCTTGATCATCTTTCATGTGGTAAATTCACTGACGTCTTTGGATGTGACCGCATCCGATCCTGGGGAGGTGGCCTTTGATAAAGCCTTTACTGCTTTTTGCCGTTCTTGTGGCCGGATCGCTATTTCCCGTGTCGCCGCCTGTCGCGCGTGCGAACCCGGAGGCAAAGCAGGAGAGTGCCGGCAAACAGGAGGCAACGGAAAAAGCCTCCAGCGCGCCGCGCACGACCACGACGAACCACAAGGTGCGCATCGGCGGCAAGGATTTCGGGTACCTGGCGACCGCCGGCGAACTGCCGGTAATAAACGATGCCGGAGAAACCGAAGCGCAGATTTTCTACACCGCCTACAGCGCGGAGAAGGGTGACGGGGCCAGGCCGCGCCCGTTGCTGTTCGTCTTCAACGGGGGACCGGGCGCCGCCTCGGTCTGGCTGCATATGGGCGCGCTCGGCCCAAGACGGGTCCTGATGCTCCCCGACGGCAACATGCCTGCGCCCCCCTTCCAAATGGTCGACAACGCCCACAGCTGGCTCGACCTGGCCGACCTGGTTTTCGTCGATCCGGTCGGCACCGGTTATAGCAGGGGGGCGAAACCCGATTCCACCAAGAAGTTCGCCACCGTGCAAGGGGACGTGGATTCCCTGGTGCGGTTCATCAGGCTTTACCTCACCCGCAACCAGCGCTGGGAAAGTCCGCTGTTCCTGGTGGGGGAGAGCTACGGGAGCTTCCGCTCTGCCCTCCTTTCCGAACACCTGGCGGAGCACGGCATCGCCCTGAACGGGCTTATCCTGGTATCGAGCATCCTCAACATGCAGACGGTCTCCTTCGACTTCGGCAACGACCTCCCCTACCATCTCTACCTCCCCAGCTACACCGCAACCGCCTGGTATCACAAGAAACTGGCGCCGAAGCTGCAGGGTGACCTGGAAAAGGCCCTTGCGCTGGCGGAAAAGTGGGCCTCTTCCGATTACCTGCTCGCGTTGAACAAGGGGGACCGGATTCCTGCCGAGGAGCGGCGCGCCGTCGCCGAAAAACTGGCGGAGTTCACCGGGCTCAGCAGGGAGTTCGTCGAGAACCGCAACCTGCGGTTGCAAAACAGGGATTTCGCAAGGGAACTTCTGCGCGGCCAGGGAAGGATGACGGGGATCATGGACAGCCGGTTCAGCGCGGAAAACGGCGACCCGGCCGCGGGGTTGCCGTTCGATGCCACGGTCAGCACCATACGCCCCCCCTTCACGGCGGTCGTGAACAACTACCTCCGGGGGGAGCTCAAATACCACTGCGACCTGGAGTACTACGTGCTGGGGGGCGGGATCGGCCGCTGGGACTGGGAGGCGAAAAACAGCTACGCTGACAGCAGCGAAAACCTGCGCAACGCCATGGCTAAAAACCCCTACCTGCGAGTCTTTATCGCGTCGGGTCTTTTCGACCTCGCCACACCCCATTTCGCGACCGACTACACGGTGGCCCACCTCGGGTTGAGCGCCGGATTGAGCAAGAACATAGCCATTCGGCGCTACCGCTCGGGACACATGATGTACCTGGCAAGCGACTCCCTGGTGCAGTTGAAAAAGGACGTCGGAGAATTCATGCGCGCTGCGATGAAGGAGAGGACTACTGCCAGAGAGCGGGAGCCTTGACCGACTCGATCCTCTCCTGCTCCTTTGGGGGGAGCGCCGAAAAGAATTCCAGGCCGGTCTGCTTTTCGACTTCGTCGACCGGTACCAGGTACTTCGGCATGTCCTGGGTGTTGAGCGGCATGTTGGGCATGATGAGCGCCAGAGCCTCGCGCCCCTTGGGATCCAGGATCACCTTGAAAAGATAGTTCGGGACGGCAACCTTGTTGCGACCGATGGTCTTGATCTCGCCTTCCTTGTAGATCGGCCCGCTGTAGATGTAAAGCTCGCCGCGCTGCTGCGCCCACTTGCGCACCTTCTTTTCCAGTTCTGCCCAGATTCCACGGTTCATCCCGGCCCCCGCCTGGGGGACCATGTTGGAGAGGTAAAAGCTCTCGGACATGGCCTGCCCGTCCCACGCCATGTCCGCAGCCGGCGCCATGTGTCCCCTGTCGTACCCCGATCCCTTGTAGTCGGACAGCTCGGCGCGTTGCCCCTTGAGGAGATCGGCGTCAGGCTGGAAATTGTCCGAGCGCTTGAGCTTCGCCTTCAACCGCTCCCGCGTCACGCGTTCTGCCACCCACAAAGGTGTCTTGCGGCGTGCATCGTGCGAGAGCAGAAAACCCTTTCGGCACAGCAGGTCACCGGAGGTGCCCGGGACCCCGAATGCGGCGTACTCCCCGCACTCTTCCACAGGACCTCCAAAGGCCGGAGCAGCGGCAAAAAGGAAGACGATAAGGGCCTGGATGTAGAGATGACGCATCGAACCACCTGGTGGAGAAGTGCCGCGGGATGCCGGCTAATTGACGGCGAGGAGTCTAGCAGGAGGATGAAAAGCAGTCCAACACAATCTTGCGGATGTCAGAGCAGGTCCCGTTCGGTTTCCACATTGTTGCAGCTCAACCTATCGTTGATCTCCCGCACGTACTCAGGTTCAGTGTGCGTCCCACCTCTTCCCTCGGCATGGGAGTCCAGGTACAGACTCCACAGATAGCAGGCGATTCCCGCCCCGAGACAGGGCAATACGATGTCGAATGCGAGCATGAACGGCGAATATCCCACGGCTGCCTCCTTTGTCGCAACATCCGTCAACGCGGCTGGACAAATATATATTAGCTCAGATTAATGTCAAGGGCGCAGGCCGTTAATCTTTGCTGCAGCCGTCTTTTTTCACGCGGCACAGTCGGGGAGGCACCGTCGGAGGGAGGCATGAGCTCGGCTCGGACACTTTCAGCCGGCAAAAATTTTGTCCGGGAGGTTTACAGTCAGAGAAAATGATCTATCATAGGAAGCCGATTAGGGATGGCTAATTGAAAAGCCGAGGTACCACTGACAATGTATATGGGATATGAGACGGAGACGAGCCACACCCACGAAGGACACAGGCTGGACGGGGTAGCGGTGAGCGGACAGGTTGCAGAGGTAAAGGCAAAGCTTGCCCACACAGTCAGGAAGAATGCCAGAAGGCGCGGCTCACTGACCGCCGGACAAATTCTTAAAATACTGGCCAAGGATCTACCGACAGAAGTCCAGCAGACGTTACTGTCAGAAATGCTGCAGGAGACAGTCTACGGCGACATAAAGACCATCGTCACCCCGTCAGGCCAGCTTTTCCTCTACTCCCTCACCCATATGACCCCCATGGAGGCGGATGCCAAAGGGCACCTTGAAGAGGTGAAGTACGTCATCGCCGAGAGGATCAGGCGGGATTCCAGGGCCGCCACGGCGCTGACGCCCTTGGGCTCTCTGTACAGCCTCTGGTCGGAGTTGAAAACGATGCAGGTCTGCTCGATCATCAACGAGATGCAGACCCAGGGGTGCTATGGCGATCTGAAGACGATTTCGGCAGCGAGCGGAGAAATGTACCTGTACAGCGAGCGGCACATCACCGAAAGATATGCCGCTCTGCTGGTCCGCGCTGCTGTCAACGATGCCTGCCAGATGATAGCGCACACCGTGAGGGAAGAGTCCAGGATCTTTCCCAAGCCCACAAAGATCGGCACCTTCACCAGCCACGTGTTCGGCATTCCGGCAACCTCTCTGCAGCCGTGCATAATCCGGGTGCTTAACAAGCCTGAGTTTTCGGACATCCGCAAGCTTGTGCACCCGGAAACGGAGGCGGTGTACCTGTACTCCAACATGTACATGAACGAGGAGCATGCCTTTTCCGTCATGAAGTGGCTGGAGGAAGGGTCAGGCCTCCAGCCGCAGGGCAACAACCTCGGCTAGATCCTTGACCTGGATCCCGTGGCCGGGCATCTCCTTCAGCCCATCTTCGAACATCGTCATGCAAAACGGGCAACTGACGCAGATGGTGCCGGGTTTCAGAGCCAGCGCCTCCTTGACACGGTTGCGGTTGATCGGTGTCCCCTCGTGCTCCTCCAGCCACATGCGGCCTCCCCCTGCCCCACAGCAAAAGGCATCCGCGCGGTTCCGGCCGAACTCGCCGGCTGCTGCGCCGGTCGCCTCGCGGATCACCTGGCGCGGCGCCTGGTAGACCTCGTTGTGGCGGCCGAGGTAGCAGGAATCATGCACGATCACGCTTCCCAGGTCGGCGCGCGGATCGAGCGTCAGCTTGCCGTTTTCCAAGAGTCCTTTGATCAGCTCGCTGTGATGCAGCACCTCGAGTTCCACCCCGTACTGGCGGAAGTCGTTTTTGAGCGTGTTGTAGCAGTGCGGACACTGGGTGATCACCTTGGTCACCCCCTTTGACTGGAACTGCTGCACGCTCTGCTTCGCCATCACGTCGAAGAGGTACTCGTTGCCCAGCCGGCGCAGGCTCTCCCCGCAGCATTTCTCGTCCTTGCCGAGGATGCCGTAGGAAACGCCGGCCGCGTCCAGCACGCGGGTCAGGGAAACCGTCACCTGTTTGTTTCTGGCATCGAAGGCGCCGGAGCAGCCGACGAACAGCAGGTACTCGGTCTCTCCAGCTTCGAAGGGACGCAGATCCAGCTGCGAACTCCACTTGCTGCGCTCCGACGGCGCCATCCCCCACGGGTTGGACCGCTGCTCCATGTTCTCGAACAGGTTCAAGAGCTCTTCCGGAAACCTCGCCTCCATCTGCACCAGGTGCCGCCGCATCTTCACGATCTTGGGGAGGTGCTCGATAAAGACGGGGCACGCCTGCATGCAGGCGCCGCACGACGTGCAACTCCAAAGAGCTCCCTCGCTGCTGCTACCCTTTCCCCCCCGCCCTATCAGCCCCGTTGCCGCGGAGCCCTCTTCTTCTCCCTGCGTCGCGTTGGCCCCGAAGCCGTTTAGCAGCAGGTTTTCCTTGATCGAGTGGATCACCTCTCTCGGGTTGAGCGCCTTTCCCGTGCCGGCGGCGGGGCAGGCATGCTGGCACCTGCCGCATTCGGTGCAGGAAAAGGAGTCGAGCAGGTCCTTCCAGCTCAGCCGGTCCACGCTGTTGGCACCGAACGTGTTCCCCTCGCGGAACTCCTCGCGCTGCTGCGTGTTGCTCTTGCCGAGGTTACGCAGGTAGACGTTGGGGATCGCGGTCAGGATATGCATGTGCTTGCTGTAGGGAAGGAAGTTCATGAACCCCAGCAGCACCACGGCGTGGACCCACCAGAATACGTCGGGCAGCGCAGGGAGCAGTCCTGCCCAAGGCAAGCCGAGCAGCAGCCTTGCGGCAGCGCTTGATACCGGCGTTGCGGCCGAGGCTGCGCGCTCCCCCATGGCGATTTCCGCCGCATTCAACCCGAAGTAGGCCAGCATGAGGAGTGCGATCATGGAGAGGATGAAGTAAGCCTCCGGCGTACGAGCCCCTTCAAAGGGGGGATTGACGGTCCTGCGCACCGCGGCAACGGCAACAGCGGCCAGGGCAGCCAGTGAGCAGACCTCGAAGAGCAAAAGGAGCGCGCCGTGAACCGGGGGAGGAAGCAAAGCAAGCGAGACGCCGGGGAAGAGACCGGAGACCAGGAATTCGAGGTTTGCCAGGGCAAGCACCAGGAAGGCCCAGAAGATCACGCCATGATTCAGGCCGAAGGGGCGCTGGAGCACCCTCTTTTGTCCCAGCGCGTAGACCAGCATCTCCTTCAAGCGGAGAAGCGGTCGGTCGAACCGGCCCTCCCCAGCGCCTGCCGCGACAAGCGCCAGGCGGCGATAGCAACTGAAGGAAAATGCGGCAAGGGAAAGGGCCAGCAGGGCGATGAATATGGCATGTTGCATAGGAGCACTCCGTCTTGTTTCAGTAGGTGCGATAGGTCGATCGGGTCCCCGGGAGGAGGGAGTCATTGTGGTGCAAGGTCTGCTTGCTTTCTCCGCTCGGCGCTCTCGACAGGTCTCATGCTTTATCGATGCTTCAGCTCCCGCACCCGGGCGGTCAGTGCCGGCACTACGTGGAACAGGTCACCCACGATTCCGAAGGTGGCCACCTCGAAGATGGGCGCCTCGGCATCCCGGTTGATCGCGATGATGACGTCCGAGTCCTGCATGCCGACCAGGTGCTGGATGGCGCCGGAGATGCCGCAGGCGATGTAGATCTTGGGACGGACCGTCTTCCCCGTCTGTCCCACCTGCCGGTCCTGCGGCAGCCAGCCCGCGTCGACGGCGCTGCGCGACCCGCCGACCACTCCGCCCAGTTCCTCGGCCAGTTCCTCCAGCATGGCGAAGTTCTCCTTTGCCATCATCCCGCGCCCGCCCGAGACGATGAACTCGGCCCCGGCCACGTCGACACGCTCCTTGCCACCCTTGTCGGTGATCACCTCCAGCACCCGGGTGAATATGGATGACTCGGAGATGGGACAGCTCTCTTCCATCACCCTGCCCGCCGCACCTCTGCGCTGCTGCGGCATCGCCATGACATGAGGGCGGACCGTCGCCATCTGCGGGCGGAAGCGGTCGCACATGATGGTGGCCATGATGTTGCCGCCGAAGGCCGGACGGGTCTGCATCAGGTTCCCCTTGCCGTCGATCCCGAGACCGGTGCAGTCGGCGGTCAGCCCGGTCTTCACCCTGGTCGCCACGGCACCCGCCAAGTCCCGCCCCATCCCCGTGGCACCCATCAGGACCACCTCGGGCTTGTACTTGCCTATCAGGTAGCACATGGCCTCAAGAAACGGCTCCGTCCTGTACCGGCGAAAGACCGGCTGACTGAGCAGATAGACGCTATCCGCGCCATAGCCGAAAGCCTGGTCCGCGAGATGCCCCACCTGGTCCCCGATGATGACGGCGGAAAGCTCTACCCCGAGCGTATCTGCCAGCTCGCGCCCGGCGCCGGTCAGCTCCCAGGAAACCCTGGCGGGCTCGCCGTCGTTTTGCTCGATGAAGACCCAGACGCCTTTGTAGGCGCCGACAAGGCGGCGACGCTCCAGTTCCTCTTCATCGACCTCTTCGGTACCGTGCTTTTCGAAGCCGGCTATGATTGCCAGCTCTTCGGGCGTGTAGAACATCTCCAGGGCGCCGGCCGGGCAGGCCTTCACGCATTTCAGGCAGCCGATGCACCTTTCCGTTGCGATGATCGGCTCGCCCTGATCGCTCATCTCGACGCCATCGACGGGACAGACACTCTGGCAGCGGGCACCGCAGGCAATGCACTTGCCGGCGATGACCCTTGCCTTGCCGCGAGGTTTCTTGATCTTTGCGGGTTCAGTCATATTTCACCTTTTCATTGTTATTCGGTCCGTCCCTGGCGGCATTATGCCTAGACGGCCAGCATGTCGCCTGCCAGAAGGCGGTCGATCAGCAGATGTGCCGCGGCCACCGGGTCCTGCAGGCCGTCGCCGATGATCTCTCCCTCTTTTCGTTCCGGAGAAAAGATGCGGCTTACCCAGGTGGGGGAGCCCTTCAGCCCCACGCTGTTCACGTCGAGCTTCAGTTGCTCGTTGCTCCAGCATTCCACCTCGGCCTTGGCGGAGCTGAGACGCATCGGGACCGTCGGGTAGCGCGGCCGGTTCAGTTCCCGCACCACGGTGATCATGGCGGGAAGCCTGGCTTCGACGATCTCGTAGCGACCCTCCAGCTTGCGGCGCACCGTTATGGTCTTTTCCGCCAGGTCGATTTTCTCGATCCTGTCCACCAGGGTAAGCTGCGAGAAACCGAGCCGCACCGCAATTCCCGGGCCGACCTGGGCGGTATCGCCGTCGATGGTCTGCTTGCCGCAAAAGACGATGCCGACCTCCTCGTCCTCGCCAAGCTTCCCTATCGCCGCAGAAAGGACGTTGCTGGTCGACAAGGTATCCGCCCCGCCGAAAACGCGGTCCGAAAGGAGGATGCTCCGGTCGGCCCCCAGGGCCAGCGCCTTTCTCAAGGTCGCCTCCGCGTTGGGCGGACCCATGGAGAGCGCCACGGCCTTGAAGCCGTGGCTGTCCTTGAGACGCAGGCTCTCCTCAAGCGCATGGCTGTCGTAGGGGTTGATGATGAACGGGATCCCGTCCCTGACGAGTGTGTTGGTCACCGGGTCGATCTGGACTTGCGTGGTATCCGGGACCTGCTTGATGCAGGCTACAACGATCATTCTTGCCCCTCCTTCTGCGGTTAGATATCCCTGCCTGCGTCGGGTTGTCCGGCGAAGCGCTCCATTCAGCGGGCAGCAACCGCCCCACCCGCCGGCATGCGTTTCCGCGCTTTCGTCGCCCCCGGCGTCACCTCCCCCTCTCCACTAACCCATGCTCCCCATGCTGGCGAGCCCAAACACCTTCTTCGGCTCGAAATGCGGTCTCGCGCCGAGGTACATCAGCGTGCTGCTCCCCCTGAGGGAAAACCCTCTCCTGGCGAGAAGCGAGGCTGCGGCGAGGTTGCCAGCAGGTACGTCCAGGAAGACCCGCCCGTTCACAGACGAAAGCGCCAGGTCAAGCAGCGGCTCGGCCTGTGACTCCAAGAGCGAGCCCCACGGCCCTAACTGCGTTCCGTCCTCCCATGGTTGGCAGCACAAAAAAGAGCAGCTGCCCCTAAAGATCCGCCCCCTGCCGCAGGTGGTTTGGAGCAAGGCGTCGCGCCTGTCACCCCATCCGGCCCGGTCCACCTGCCGTATCGCTTCTGGCTCGCACGGCATCGCATCGCAAGGAACAGCCCCCCCCTTCCCCTCTCCCACCCAGCGGTTGATGCTATCGATGGAAACGAACCCGAGCTTTCGGTAAAGCCTGGCTCCCTTGGCCGAGGCCGTCAACCAGACGGTAGCCACTGCGCAGTCTTGCAGCGCAGCGAGCGCATCTTTCATGAGCTCAAAGCCGATGCCGCGCCGGCGCGCCTCGCTTTTCACCAGCAGGTTGCCGATCCAGCCGCTGTTCCCGTGCCTGACCGAGGTGATGTAGCCGACACCCCTGCCGTCCTCGCGCCGGACCCGGCATCCCTGCGGAAAGCTCTGCAGCAGGAACTCCAGTTCCCATTCCCCCGTTACCCACCCCTCTTCCTTCGCCAGGGCGACGAAGGAGTCTATGTCGGATCTGACAAAGGGCTCCGCCATGGCTAGGCGGCCGAGGAAACGAGCTGAAGGTTCTCGCCGATCAGCCCGACGGCATCGGCACGGCACTGCTTGCAGTGCTTGAACTGGCCGATGGTCTTCTCGTTAGCCTGTCGCAGCTCATCCAGTCTTTGCGTGGAGGGGGGCACGATATGGGCGAAATCGGCCTGCGGGATAATCGGCATGATGTTCATCACGAAGGCGCCCAGTTCCTTCACCTTCCTGGAGATGGCCGGGATCTGGTCGTCGTTGACACCGGGGATCAGGACCGTGTTGATCTTGATGGTCATCCCAAGCTCGGCAGCCATGCGGATGCCGGCCAGCTGGTTCCGGATCAGGATCTCCGCCCCTTGCTCGCCGGTGTACTTGGTGCCGTTGTAATAGACGTGGGAGTAGATCCTGCCGCCCACCTTCGGGTCGAGGGCATTGAGGGTGACCGTCAGGCTGTGCAGCCCGACGGCTTCAAGCATGTGCATCTTGTCCGGCAACAGCAGCCCGTTCGTGCTCAGGCACTTGATGAGATCCGGGAATTCCGCGTCGACCAATCCGAAGGTTTCAAAGGTCTCCTCGTTGTAGAGGGGATCGCCCGGGCCCGCTATGCCGATTACCTTGATGATCGGCCCCGTGACGGGGCTCGCCATCACCTCCCGCACCCGGATGATCGCCTCCAGGGGGGTGAGCAGCCTGCTGGTTACGCCGGGGCGGGACTCGTTGGCGCAATCGTGACGCCTGGTGCAGTAGCCGCACTTGATGTTGCACTTTGGTGCAACGGCCAGATGCATCCGGCCGTTTTTGTGATGATTGCCACCGAAGCAGGGATGTCCCTGGATCTTCTCCATCTTCTTGCACGACGTTGCCATGGTATCCTCCTTTTCCTGCGGGCTTTCGGGTCGCCCGTGAACGTGACTTTCAGGCCGCCTAAAAACGAAAAAAGCCCGACGGGGAACCATTGCGGTTCCGTCGGGCATCGTTGCCGTGTTTGCAGGTACACCATTGTACTTGTGATGCTCTCATGAGCATTTAGCGTGCCAGAGTCGCTGCGTGTAACGGCACGGAACCGGAAATCAGGCGCGCCACTCCCGCATCTTGCCCGGGGGCATGCCAAGCAGGCGGCTCCTTTTTCTCTTTGAAATGGGGGAGTTCGAGAGGATATCGAGAGGAGGGCAAGGGTCGGGAAAGGTTTTGGCCGGAAGTGGATGTTTCAACCGTTCAAGCTATGGATGCAGAACCTTTCGCCCCCTCTTCACCCGGACAGAGCAGATGATCCGCTGCCTCAGATAGTAGGCAGGAGACTATTTTTTGTGCAGCGTGGATAGGGGCGGCAGGTTGCAGGGCAGGCAAAGATGGAACCGCACAAGCCACCCGATGCGATTCCCGGAGCGGGCCGAAATGTGCGGCAGCCTCGCTCCTTCCTTTGTAAAGTGGGGATTTCCTGAAGCAAACCGAGGGATGGATAGCCATCCCCCTTTGCAAAGCACTGTGCATGAGACGGTCACGACGCCCATGCGCTCGGGCAAGAGGCGGTCAAGGGCAGTGCTGTTTTTTCGGATTGGTTATTGCAGCTATGGCCGCATGACCAAGCACTGCTTCCAAAACGAGGTGATGTCCCGCGCAAGAGGCGCTTTCATAGGGTTGGCGATCGGCGATGCGCTGGGAGCACCGGCGGAGTTCCTGACGCGCGGCGAGATCCGGGACAAGTACGGCGTGCTGAAGGACATGGCAGGAGGCGGTTGGCTCAGGCTGAAACCGGGGCAGGTCACCGATGATACCGAGATGTCGCTTTGCCTGGCACGAGCCATAGCAAGGGACGGGAGGTGGAGCATCAAAGGGGCGGGCGACAACCTGGCGCAGTGGCTAAGGTCAAAGCCGATCGACGTGGGAGATACCTGCAGGCGCGGGATCAGGAGATACCTGCTGCACGGGACTACAGAGACCCCACCTAACGAATGGGACGGCGGCAACGGCGCGGCCATGCGCACGCTTCCCGTTGCTCTCTACACCCTTGGCGACGCAGCCCTCCTGGAGCACTGCACCCTGCAGCAGGCCCACCTGACCCACAACCACCCCTACTCCGACGCAGCCTCGATATACCTCGGGCGCATGCTGCACCTGGCCCTCACCGGGCGCTCCTTGCCGCGCCTCAGGCGCGAGGCCGAACATCTGGTGGCGCGGTTTCCGAGCTTCGATTTCGATCCCTACCAGGGGCTCGCCTCGGGCTACGTGGTCGACACCATGCAGACCGTGTTTCATTGTTTCTTCAGGTCCCGCACCTTCGAAGGGTGTGTGGTCGAAACGGTGAACCAGGGAGGGGACGCGGACACCACGGGCGCCATAGCAGGCGCGCTGGCAGGGGCGTACTACGGAGAGGAAAGCATCCCCGCCAGGTGGCGCAAGAAATTGAACAAGGAGGTCCTTAACGAGATCGTGGATTTGTCGCAGCGACTGGTGCTTCTTTCGCCGCTTTTGAACAGGTGATCTTCGCGAGAGCTCAGAACCGGCGCTGGAGCCAGCGCAAGTTTCTCCGACAGCTTGTCTTCGCGCCTTCGCGTTGATTAAACCGTGCAGAGCAGACGTTTAACCCGGTACTCCCCGCCGATCACCAGGCACTCCCCCTCCCCTTTCAGGATCGAATTCGGCAGCAGCTCGCTGAAAAAGAAGATCTTTGACAGCGGCACCTGCACCTCCCATACGATGAAACCGAACTCCCAGGCACGTTCTTCATCCGTGGTGAAGGAATTGAGGTTGTTCAGCCGCACTATTTCCTCGCGCTTGGAGACGGTCTCCAGCTTGTCGTGCTCCGAACGCTCGAATGTTCCCCTGAAAAGGGTGAGATGTTTCCGGTCAGGGTATTTTTTGGCGAGCTCGTACTGGCAGTACTCGTAGAGCAGGTCCAGTTGCGAGTTGATGGCGGAGGTGCGGGCGCTCCCCTTGGTGCGGTCGATCGCGTACTGGAGGTAATTTTCGTCGTGTATCCCGGATATGCGCAGGTCGTGGAAGGTGGGGGCAAGCCCCATCCGGCTTTCCACCCACCCCTTCAACACGGCCCCCTCGACGGAATTGGAGTCCATCATCCAGCCGCGCAGGAAACGCAGGTAGCTGTTTTTCAGGCTTTTCCTGGCGGTCGCCGTTTCCTGCTGCCACTGGTGCAGCTGAAACTTGACCGACATGTAGTCGTTGAAGACCGATGCCCGTTCCTCTGGCGAGTCCATATGGTCCAGCTTGTCGAAAAAGAAGCGGTTGACCGCGCGCACCCCCTGTATTTCGAGCGACTGCGGATAGTCGTTGAAATGGCGTGAGGCGATCACCCAGGGAGGAAGGTTGCAGTGGTTGAATGAATTCTCCATTGAATCACCCGGATCAGGCAGGGATACAGATAAAGACAGAGACAAAGATTGAGAAGTAGAAACAGATGACGAGCGCAGGTCGTGCCGTCTAAGGCGCGGATTTTAGGCACTATCTTTCTTTGTCTTTGTCTTTGTCTTTATCTGGTTTTCACGTTTTTTACAGCACCTTGGCCAGGTCCCTCAGGACCGGCTCGATTTCCCCCTCGATGACGAAAGGCTCCACGCCCAGCCGCTCCAGTTCCATCTTGGGCGCCTCGCCTATCATGGAGCAGACCACGGCCCGGCACCCCTTCAAGGCATCTGCGGTGTCTTTCAGCGTATGGCTGCGCATCGGGTGCTCCGGGTCGAAGCGGCAGTATTTCTCGACCGGCCGCTCTTCCAGGAGCTCGACGGAGCCATCCTCCACCCGGTAGATGAGGAACCTCTCCACGTGGCCGAAGTGCTGGTTTATTTCCTTACCATCTTTCGAAGCGACGGCGAAAAGCATGGGAATCTCCTCGACAACAGGTTGAGGTTAAGGTTGAGGTTGAGAAAACCATGTCAGAAGAAGAGCGAATCTGGCGAATGACATGCACCGGATAATGCGTGACAGTTTCTTAACCTCAACCTCAACCTTAACCTGATTATTTAAGCGGCTACCGGCGCGAAGGCGAAGCACTTCTTGGAGCAGGTCCTGCCGCAGGCCTGGCAGCCGATACAGTTGCCGGGGTTGTCAACCTTCATGAACATCTTGGCGGAGTCGTCCTCGTCAACTTCCTCGAAGGTCAGTACGTCATGAGCACAGACCTTGAAGCAGCGGCCACAGCCGATGCAGGTCTCCTCGTCGATGGAAGTGATGAATTGCGGAGTCCACTCTTTCTTGTCCTTGGTCAAACCGGTGATGTAAGCCATGTCATTCTCCTTTTCTTTGTAGTTCATGCGTTTCATGCAGCTCAGCTCGCCCTTTACTTCAACCCGTCAAGGCTCCCCCTCGCCCTCCAGCCCCGGTTAGAGCGCGGGGTGCCCGCTAATCCTCATCCAGGAACGACCCCGCCTGATCCTTGTTCATCGCCTTGCGCAGCCAGGGGGGAGGATTACCTCTCAACACCTCCTGCATCCGCTCGATGGACTCCTTGAGCCCCACCTCTACGTTGGTCTTCATGGGATGGATGCGCTTGGCAACGAGCTTTGCGGCAGCAGGACCGCCGATCTGCATGGTATAGACGATGGCGCAATCGGATAGCAGCGCGGCACGCGCAGAGATGCGGTCCTCCTCGTCGCTGCCATGCTCCCCGACGGATACCGTCTCGATGTAGTGTGCCTCGTCCGGCCCCACCTCCCAGATATGAAAGGAATCAGCCTGGCCAAAATGCATGTCGATGGACTCGCCCGTCTTAGTCGTAAAAGCAATCTTCATAACAAGCTCCTTTAGAGAGGCAGATTAAGGTAAAGATGAAGATTGAGGAGAACCTCTTGGCACCAACGATCTTCGTTTATCCACGTTTTGATTTTACTTAATCCATGTCTTTATCTTTATCTGCCTTTAATTGTGCGCCAGCTTCTGCGCTTCCTTCGCGTTGGACTGGAAGACGTTGGCCAGTTCGAATACCAGGTTCAGGGTCCCCTGGTAGCCGACCCACATCTTTTGGTGCGAGCCGAGACGGTCGAAGACCGGCATCCCTGTCCTCAGGTGCGACTTGATCCCCAGCTTGCCGGCAGCCTGGCGGCCGTTGGAATTCGCCACCAGCAGGTCGGCGCCTGCCGCAGCTTGCTCCAGATCCTCCAGGTCCCCTACGAACAGGTTTTGTGCCGGCAGCTGATCGAGCCCCCGGGTCCTGGTTGCGGCGATGGCCACCTGGATCTCGCAGCCAAGGCCCGACAGGAAGGTGGTCATCCCCTTCAGGTGGTCTGCCTCCAGCGCCAGCGCCACCTTTTTCAACCCGAACTGGTAATGGCTGTCCACCATGGCGTCCATGAGGCGACTTCTCCACCTCCTGATCTTCTCGGGGATGGCCCGACCGGAGAGCGCCGAGAGCGTCGTCATCAGCAGGTCCGACTCGGCAAGGCCGGTGATGGAGGTAAATCCGTAGCTCGGGACCCCGAAGTTCTTTTCCAGTACCTGCGCCGCATCCGCCAGCGAATCGCCGAAGTAAAGGGTGGCTTCGCTTCTTCCGGCCCAGCGGATCCGCTCGACTTTGGCGCCTCCCACCGACAGGGCGGACACGGTCGAATCTATGTGCCCGTCCAGAGCGTTCGAGATGTCGGGGATCACCACCGGATCCAGCCCGAACGCGGCGCAGATCTCGGCAATTTCCTCGACCTCAGCGGGAGTTAGCTGGCAGCCGGGGAGGATGTTTACCTGTCCGGGTACTTTTATGCCGCCTTCCGGGATGGCGGAGACGATCGCCTCAACCGCCGCGGCATACCCTTCCTGCATGGAGCCGCAGTAGTCGGGAGTCGAGGCGTGAATCACGGGGATGGCGTCGTGCTCGGGATGTGCTTCCCTGAACCTCACGATGGCGCTCCGGACGTCGTCCCCCATGGTCTCGGTGAGCCCCGTGGTCATCACCCCGACCACCGCAGGCTGGAATTTTTCCATCACCCGGTTGAGCCCCAGCTTCAGATTCTCCCACCCACCGAAAATGGCAGCCTCCTCGCTCATGCTGGTGGAGTTGAGCGCGATGGACTCCTTGAAATGCCTGGAGAGCTGCAGCCTGATGAAGGTCGAGCACCCCTGCGCGCCGTGGAGCAGTGCGAGCATCCGGTCGATGCCCAGGTATGCGAGCGTCGCCCCCAGCGCGGGAGAGTTCTTTTGCGGGTTGACCGTGGCGTGCTTGGTCGGCACCTTGACCCTGGAGCTCTTCATGTCCTGGGCGGCCAGCCGCGCGGCGTGCCCGGAGATGAAAGCCAGGTCTGCGTCCAGCTCTTCCGTCCCCTTTTCCCAGGGCGCCTTGCCGTTTAGGACCGGCCAGATCGGGTTGTTCACGGTCAGGTCGAGCTGCTTTGCGAAGGTGACCATGCCCTCGTAACCGGCATAGGGGTGTGATCGGCCGTGGTTGATGTCGAGAAAGGGAGTCTTGGTCTTGAGCGCCAGGAACTTGGTCTTGCCGCCTGCGACGATCAGGTCCGGGAGTTTCTCGTACATGACGGAGAGTAACCCGGCCGTGCTGGTGTCGGAGATGATGGAGGCATCCTCGTGCATCAGCGCCTTCATCCGGTAAAAATCCTCCAGCGTGGAGTTCTGCGTGCCGGCGGCGAGTATCTCCACCCCCAGCTCGGAAAGGGCGTTCACCATGGACCAGGTCTTGACCCCGCCGGTGAAAAGAACCGCACGCTTGCCGGCAAGCCGCTCCCGGTAAGGCGCCAACTGTGCCCGGCAGGACTCCTCGGACTCCGCGATCAGCTTTTCCACGCGGTCCTGCATGACGCGCTTCTCGAGGCCGTTCACCCGGTCGTCCAGCTCGCGGGCGATGTTCCTCAAGGCTTTCGCCACGTCGGTCATGCCGTAAAAGGATTCCTCCAGGTAAGGGATCCCGTAGTTTTTCTGCATCTTCTTGGCCAGGTTGGTAAGGCTCTTGGAGCAGATGATGACGTTCAGTTTGGCGCGGTGCGCGTGGCGCAGCTCCTCGAATTTGGAGTCGCCACTGATGCAGGAAAGGATGCGTATCCCAAGCTTGTCGAAGAGCGGCAGCATCCCCCAGAGGTCCCCGGCGATGTTGTACTCCCCGATAAGGTTGATGTCGTAGTCGGTTGTGCGGGCGGGCTCGGCGGTGCCGATCACGTACTTCAGGAGCGTCTCGCCGGCAAGCCTGTTGCCAATGTTCTTGTCGCCGATGAAGCCTGGCGTGTTGACCGGGATCACCGGGATGCTCACCTTGTCCCTGGCCGCCTTGCAGACAGCCTCGATATCGTCGCCGGTCATGGAGGTGACGCAGGTGGCATAGACGAAGATGGCCTTCGCCTCCGGGTAGCGGGCCGCGAGTTCCCGGATGGCCCGGTAGAGCTTTTTCTCGCCGCCGAAGATGACGTCGTTTTGCAGCATCTCGGTCGTGAAGCCGCGCCGGTAGAGCTGGGAGTCGCTGGAGCGCGCCCCGCGGTTGTCCCAGGAGTTGCCCGCACAGGCGATCGGCCCATGGACCAGGTGGATCACGTCGGTAATGGGCATGAGGACCACGCGCGCACCGTCGTAGGCGCAGCTTCTCTCGGTCCCCTCACCCGGCTCGGATTTCTTGCAGAATTTGGGTGCCCCGGCATCGTGGGTTTCGCAATCGGTTGTGTCGTACCAGTCTGGCTTCGCCATTGGAGCCTCCTTTAGATTCTGGGGCAAAACCATTGGCCACGGAGAAAATCTGAGGAAATCCGAGAAAACCAGGATTGCCCGGTGTTCAGGTGTGCTCCGAAGTTCTCAGAAGTTCTCAGAAGTTCTCAGAAGTTCTCAGAAGTTCTCAGAAGTTCTCAGAAGTTCTCCGTGGCCAGCGGTTCGGGTTTTATCTCATCATCTCGAAGTGGCGGTCCTCGCAGGTCTCGTCACGCATCTCGATGAACTTGTTGCAGATGGCGGTCAGCATGTTGATGGCCCCCTGGTAGCCGATCAGCGGCGAGCGGTGCAGGTTCACCCTGTCGAAGATCGGGAAGCCGAAGCGGAACAGCGGGATGTCGGCATCGCGCGCCGCGAACTTCCCGTGGGTGTCGCCTATCATGGCGTCGACCGGATCGGTCATCAAGAGGCTCCGCATGTGCCAGAGATCCTTGTTGATGTAGATCTTGCACCCCTTGCCGTCCTGGGAGGAATCGAGCAGCGCCTGGATCTCCTTCTCGACTTTCTTGGTCCCCTTGCTGCAGAGGATGTGATACGGCTTGGCTCCCATCTCCAGCAGGAAGGAGATGTATCCCATCAGGTAATCGGGATCGCCGTAGAGGGCGAATTTCTTGCCGTGGATGTACTGGTGCGCGTCGGTCATGGCGTCGACGGCGTGGCCGCGCTCGGCCTTCAGGGATTCCGGCACCGGCTTGCCGAACAGCTCGGAGAGCTTCAAAAGCAGTGCGTCGGTCTTAGCGATGCCGAACGGGGTCGGCAGGGAGACGTGGGCCCCGGAGTAGTTGTCCTTGATCCAGGTGAAGGTCTTGGCGCTGGCGTAGGGGGCAACGGTCATGGTTACCTTGCCGTTGATGGAATCCGCCGCGTCCTCGAGCTTGGTGCCCCCCGGGTAGGGACGATAGGTGCCGTCCAGGGGCGAGTCGAAGGTGTCGGAGATGTCGGCCAAAAGCGTGTAGGGGATGCCGAACTCCTTCAGGATCCTCTTGTACTCGCGGTAGTTGCCGGTGTTGCAGTCAAAGCCCGGGATCAGGTTCAGCTTCCCGGTGCAGCGCCCCTCGATCTTCTGCCCTTCCGTCAGGGTCTGCAGAATGGAGACCAGCATCGCGTCGTATCCGTGGATGTGCGAGCCGTTGAAGCTCGGGGTGTTGGCGTAGGGGAGCGGGTAGTCCTGCGGCACGATGTCCTTGTTCCTCGCGTTCTTGATGAACGCGGTCAGGTCGTCGCCGATGACCTCCGGCATGCATGAGGTGAAGACCGCCATCATCTTCGGCTTGTAGATGGTGTACGCGTTCTCCAACGCCTCGTGCAGGTTGTTCTGTCCCCCGAACACCGCGCCGTCCTCCGTCATGGAGTCGGAAACCGCCGGAGCCGGCTCGCGGAAGTGGCGGTTGAAGGTCGAGCGGTAGTAGGAGGCGCAACCCTGGGAGCCGTGCACGAAGGGG
>Ga0209317_1001430_pt1 | contig 20942 bp, 21 predicted proteins | sample RifGroB2_FD_183994 | JGI IMG/M metagenome (GOLD analysis project Ga0209317, IMG submission 183994) | Soil microbial communities from Rifle, Colorado, USA - Groundwater B2 (SPAdes) (version 2) | ecosystem: Environmental > Terrestrial > Soil > Unclassified | place: Rifle, Colorado | collected... | reverse complement strand
ACCGACCGTGATGCCGTCGACCTTGACAGAGGATACCTGATAACCGGCCGCGGGGGTGATGGCGAAGCTCTTGCTGGTCCCGGAAGCAACGCTCGAACTGCCGGCGGGCGATATGCTGCCGTTGGCGTAGGCTGTGGCCGTAATCGAGTACGACGCTGTGCTGGTGGTCTTCAGCTTGAAACTGGCGGTGATGGAGTGGTTGGCTTTAACATTGCTGAAGGTGTAGCTGGATACTGCGCCGATCGACGCGCCGTCAACCGTGACGCCGGAGATCATGTAGTCTGTGGCGGCCGCGATGCTGAAGGACTGGGCTGCGCCGTCGGTCACCGTTACACTGGTCAGTGTCGTCGATCCGCTGGTTGCCACGTTGACCTTGGCATTGCTGAGGGCCGTTATCGTGCCACCGCCTCCAGAGGTTGCCGTAATGAGGTGGCTGAGCGGCAGGCCGCCAGGGATGGTCTTGCTCACTTCGTTGGAGTTGGCACTCTCCACTCCCGAGGTGTCGTACGCGGAGATGGCAAAATAATACGTGCTGCCGTCGGTCAGATTGCTGGCCGAATAGCCGGTTACCTTGCCTATATCGATGTGCTGGTCATAGCTGCGGGGGCTGTCGCCGATGTGGAGCTTGTACCCGGCCAGATTGGTAAGAGCTGTGCCGTTTGTGTTGGTGGTAGGTGCATTCCATGTCAGGCTGGCCTGACCTGCTTGAGCCGGCATGGCACCTATGTGGAGCGTCGCCGCGGCCATCATCATTACTAGCAGAGCGAAAAAGGTGATGCGCGAAAATCCTGCCAATCTATCTACAACACTGGTTTTCCCCATAAACGTTACTTCCTCCTCGAATTTTGTGCAGTGAGCAGTGGCGGCCGTTACGGTTGAGTCCGGCCTCTCTCTGCCCTCTTGCTGGCGCCATTTCTGGCTGGCTGCCGTCGTTGTCGGCTGATTCATCAGTGGGTCTCCTTTTCTGGCGCTATTCACTTCTGCGCATTTTCCCCGGCAGGGCGCAAAAAAGCCGGGGCCGATATCGGATGATATTTCGGCGACCCGGCTGTCTGCGTGAGACCCAATAGGCTTTCCGTCACTTCCTCGCGGAAGTTTTAGTATTTTCGTGTATCGGACTTCTATTTTCTTTTGGGAGAAGGTAGCACGGTTGGAACTAAAAGTTTGTGACGGGGGTCACACTAATTGAAGATCCTGCCCAGGCATGAGACCTGCCGCTCTTATCCCGGCAGTTATTTCCCGGCTGCCTTTTCGCACAACTGTTTGAATCATCCCTGCCGGGATCCCAAAAAATTTTAGATTTGATAAGCTGCAGGGCATTGGTATAGTTTAATTCGTTTTTGCACAGGGGCTGTTATGGCCGGTGCTTCGGGCGGGTTCACCTGCAGTCAGAGTAGGCAGGCCGCTTCCGCCTTCATGTCCCTTTGTGGCAGTTCCACATGGAGCTGGTTATGAAAATTTCGCAGGCATCGACAGTCCACAATCTTCTGGAGGCAAGCGCGCAACAGCGGGCGGACAAGGTTGCCTTCATTCAGGACGACGAGAGGGTAAGTTACCGGCAGATCAATGCCATGGCCAACCGGGTGGCTGCCTGCCTGCTGGAACAGGGGATAGTCGCAGGCGACAGGGTGGCAATACTGCTGGAAAACAGCGTCGAATATGTCGTCAGCTACTACGGGGTACTGAAGACGGGGGGGGTGGCAGTCCCGCTCAGCAGCGGTTTAAAAGCCGACAGCCTGGCCCGCGTCCTGAGGGAGCTTGAACCCCGTACCGTGATCGCCTGTTCCAGGACCGAGCAGCTTCTGCATGATGTGGAACCTGGCCAACTGGGGATTCCGCTGCTGGTCATCAAGAATCCGTCTACTCCGTGGCGCTCCAGCGATTGCCGAGTGCTGGCCTGGGAGGAGATCGTGCATGAAGGGGAGGCTTTCGATCCCGCCGTCTCCGTCGAACCGTCGGACCTGGCCAGCATCATCTACACCTCCGGTTCGACCGGTAGGCCAAAAGGGGTGATGCTGTCCCACCGCAACATCATTTCCAACACCCGATCCATTGTAGAATATTTAGGGTTGACCGAAGCGGACATCCAGATGGTCGTGCTCCCCTTTTTCTACGTGATGGGAAAATCTCTACTGAACACACACGTAGCCGTTGGCGGCACCGTCATCGTCAATAACAATTTCGCCTACCCTGCATCGGTAATCAGCCAGATGGCGGCGGAGCGTGTCACCGGGTTTTCAGGGGTCCCTTCCACCTATGCCTATCTGCTGCACCGCTCGCCGCTGACTGCCTTTCGAGGCAGGCTTGACTGCCTGCGCTATTGCACCCAGGCCGGCGGCCACATGTCGCGCCAGATCAAGGAGAAACTGCTCCAGGCGCTTCCGGACCACACTCGGCTCTACATCATGTACGGTGCTACGGAAGCTGCCGCCAGACTCACCTACGTGGAGCCTGAGCAGCTGACCCGCAAGCTGGATTCCATCGGCAAAGCGATTCCCGGTGTGGCAGTGAAGGTGCTGGACGGGAAGGGGCGTGAGGTGCCGCTCGGTCAACAGGGTGAACTGGTCGCCTCCGGCGCCAACATCATGCAGGGGTACTGGAAGGATCCGCAAGCAACGGCGCGGGTCCTGGATGAACACGGCTATCACACAGGGGATCTGGGGTATCGGGACAAGGACGGTTATCTATACGTAACGGGGCGCAAGGATGACCTCCTCAAGGTGGGCGGACATCGGATTGATCCGCAGGAAATCGAGGACGCCCTTATGGCCACCGGCATGCTGCTGGAAGTTGCGGTGGTCGGGGTGGATGACGAGCTGCTTGGGAAAAGACTGGTGGCAATCGGGGTGCCGCTGAGCGGTGAGACGAGCGAAAGCAAGGTGCTGGCGCTTTGTCTTACCAAATTGCCGAGGCACAAATTGCCAAGCGAAATGAGGCTGATCTCCTCGCTGCCGAAGTATTTCAACTCCAAGATCGACCGCGCGGGTTGCCTCGCGCTTTTTGCCGGAAAATGACGAGCCAGCAGCCGGGTACCTCGCCTGAACAGGTCGGGGTGGTGTATCGCAAACGGGGCACTCAACTGTTACTTTATTGGTCGCCTTCTTGTGGGCGGCACATTTGGCAAGACGGCCGGTAACTGGCACCGGATATAAAGGAGAAGGTAATGAATTTCAGGGAAGATATCAGGACTTTTATAGTCGACAACTTTCTATTTGGCGATGACGGCGGGCTTAAGGACGACAGCTCTTTCCTCAAGGAGGGAATCGTTGATTCAACGGGGATCATGCAGCTGGTCTCTTTCATACAGGAACAGTACCTGGTTCAGATTGAAGACGACGAGCTTACTCCCGAAAACCTGGATTCAATCAATAAAGTCTCAGCCTTTATACAGGAGAAAAAGCGGCTGATTCCTGTTGGTGACAGTATGCAGGGCTAATTTTGTCAAACGAAAGCGCCGCAACCGATGTTGCGGGAGCTTATGCCCGCCGTTCCTGCGGTTCTACGGCTTGCCCCGGCGTGATGGCTTTTTGGTGGCCGCAGTCCTCGCAAGATGCCGGTTTGCCTCATCGGGCGATAGCTTTAGTTGTTTTCCTGCCGCTAAGGGTAGGATTTTTTCAGCAGATGGACCAACAAGGCGATGAGCAGCATGCTGAAAACCGCTATCCCTCCGACTACCTTGCGCTTGGTACGCGTCTCCTCGATCTCCTTCAGATCCCGGTCCAGCTTTCCCAACGCTGCATCTATCCGGATCGATTCCGCCTTGACCCGCTCCACATTCACGTCGTGGAACAGGGTGTGAAAGCGGTTCCTCTCGGCAAAAAGTGCCTTGCCGAGTCGGTCCGTATCGACCCCCGACGCTTTAAAGCCGCTGATCCTTCGATCGATGTCGAGGATATGGCCTTCGGTCCCCTGCATGGCGGCTTTGATCGCCCGGGCCCGCTCAAAGCTGTGGCAGCGGCTGCAGCTCTTTTCATTTATGAGCTCAAGCGAGGCCTTCAGCACCTGGTGGTTGCCGTGGCAGGTGACGCAGGTGGGCCCCCCCTGGCCCAGGGCCTTGCCGTGCGCACTCGCCAGGTAATCCTTCAGGACTCCCGGATGGCAGCGCCCGCAAAAGCCGGGAACCTCCGGTTCCCCCGGTGCACCTGAAAAGCCCCGGGACCTGTCCATGGCGTTGGCCGCGTCCTTGGGATTACCGCCGTGGCAGCTGTCGCAGGAGATGCCGTTTTCCGCGTGGATGCTTTTGCGCCAGAGTGCGACCGGTGTGCCCAACTGGTCGGGAAGCGAGGCGTGGCACTGGGTGCAGACCGTCTCCGGCGGCTCTGCTGAGGCGTCGGTCGGTTGCACTGTCGTCAGTGCGAAAAGCAAAAGGGCGCCGAGCGCAGTAAGCTGCAGTGTCGCTGAAAAGCTGTGTGCCATTTTTATCATGAGAAATGACCCCATACGGTAAGTCCGATCCAGAGGAGGATCCCTCCAACTGCGCAGGCAAGGAATAGCGGCCGCTTCAGGGGGTGTCTTTCGGGCGAGCGGTCTATGAAGGGGAGCAGCGCCAGGAAGGTCATGGCGGCCGCCTGAACGAAGAGTCCGAGCAGTTCGCTTGGGAAGATCTTGAGCGTCTGGTAATTCGCCAGGAAGTACCACTCAGGCTTTATGTGGGCCGGCGTCTGGAATGGATCGGCCGGCACGAAGGCGTCCGGGGTGAAAAAAAGATTGGGGGCGAAGAAGACGAGCGCGAGAAAGATTGCGAAATAGATGCATATCGAGGTGAGATCCTGCAGCGCGTAATTCGGGAAAAACGGAATGCCGCCCGGATGGCTCTGGTAGCTGTAGCTTTTGGGCTGCCAGGGTTTGTTGGTTTCCGGGTCGCCAAAGGGGGGAGTGGAGATGCCGGTGCGCTTCAATAGGAACAGGTGTGCCCCGATCAGGGCTGCTATGGCAATCGGCAGGAGTGCCACGTGCAGGGCGAAGAAGCGCCCAAGCGTCGGTGGCCCGACCAGTTTGCCGCCTCGCAGAAACTCAACCAGGTAAGGGCCTATGGCCGGTATGGCGCTCGCGCTGTTGGTGGCGACCGTAGTGGCCCAGAAGGAGAGCTGGCTCCAGGGCGCCAGGTATCCGGTCAGCGAGATTCCCTGGACAAGGGTGAACAGCAGGAAACCGGTAAGCCAGTTCAACTCGCGAGGGCTCTTGTAGCTTCCCATTATCAGGGTTGAGAGCATGTGCAGCATCAAGACGGCCACCATCATGTTGGAGCCGACTGCATGGCAAAGGCGTATCAGCCAGCCGTACGGCAGTTCATTCATGATGAAGGTGATGCTCTTGAAGGCCCTTTCTGCATCGGGCACATAATATATCATCAGCAAGATGCCGGTCGCCACCTGAAGAGCGAAAATGACCAAAAGGACGCTCCCAAGCGAATACCATTCGTTGATCTTGCGTGGGAGCAGATAGCCGGTCAGCTCTTTTTGCACGATCTCCCGGGCGCCGATGCGTAGGTCAATCCAGTCGTAAAGCCGTTTTAACAAGGGCATGAAGCCTCCATGTGCGGGAACAGCCGGGGTCAGCCGACGATAATCTTTCCTTCGGCCACCGTAACGGGTATTTTGGCGAGCGGCCTGGGTGGCGGTCCCGAGAGTACCGCCCCGTCGGGCGAGTAGTGGCCGGCGTGGCAGGGACAGAGAAAATCCTGTTTGTCCTTCTCCCACTGCACAATGCAGCCAAGGTGCGTGCAGACGGCGGAAAGAGCTGCCAGTTCGCCGGTCCTAGTCCTAACCAGGACCGCGGCTGAACCTGCATATTCGAAGAACTTGGCCTCCCCTTCCGGGATGTCGCCGGCGGCAAAAACCAGTTTTCCCTCGCCTAGTCGGCTCGATCTTGGCGCCAGATACCTGAAAACAGGATAGACAGCGGCAACGGCGGCCGCAGTCGTTGCTCCAGCCAGGCACACCCCCAGAAATTTTCTCCTGCCGTCGTTCTCCATAGGCCCTCCGAGTATTATGTCTGAGACGGCGTCAATTATAGTGACAGTTTGAAGCATTTCAAGAGTTAATTTCAAGTAGCGGATTTTTGTGACAATACATGAGGGAGTCGCTGATCTATCTAGCTGTTTATCCAAGTCAAGTGCTATGACATACATTGGCTAACGCAGTAAAAGAAGAGCGAGATCTCCGGGTTAAAAAGAGCAAATGGCGGATGGATGAAATGCAAGTTGAGTCCTTCACCCCACTGTTAGAGAATAGATTTACGAAATAACTGCATCTCTTGAAATCTATTCAGAGCTCTGGACAAACGGCACAGGCGCCGGGATATAGCTTTACCCGCCGGTCGATTTTAGGTAGCATAGGTCAGTTTTAATACTGCCCGGATCATCGCCTGCGCGTCTCGGCATGCTTTTGCGCGGGTCCCTGATCCAGACCAAAAGGAGAAGCCATGGAAACCTACTATGACCCAAAAGATCTGGGCAATTTCTCGGAGATAGGCAAGGATGCCCCGGAGCTCGCCGGTAAATTTTTCGACTACTACGGAGCGGTTTTCGCCGAAGGCGAGCTGAGCGAGCGGGAAAAGGCGCTGATCGCGCTTGCCGTCGCCCACACGGTTCAATGCCCTTACTGTATTGATGCCTACACCAGGGCCTGTCTGGAAAAGGGGTCCAATCTGGGCGAGATGACAGAGGCGGTCCATGTGGTGACGGCCATCAGAGGCGGTGCATCCCTGGTTCACGGCCTGCAGATGCGAAAGATCGCCGAGAAACTGTCGCTATAGATGGAAGGGAGCTATGATCGAGGGGGCAAAGGGGGGAGTGCCATGGAGCCGTTTGGCGAAGCGCTGCTGCGGCATGATCTGCAGCTAAGCCGGGACCGGACTGCGGCGCTGCAGGTGAACGTCGGATTGAAATGCGACCTGTCCTGCGGTCACTGCCATCTGGAGGCAGGTCCGGGCAGGGACGAGATGATGGGTCGCGCCACCATGGACGCCGTCATTGACTGCGCCCGGCGCTTTCACTTCACGAGCATCGATATCACCGGCGGCGCGCCTGAACTGGTGCCAGAGATCGAGCACCTGGTCAGGGCACTGGCCCTTTTGACGCCGAGACTGGTGGTACGGAGTAACCTGATCGCCCTGAACAACGGGAGAGGAGAGGGGCTCTGCAAGCTGTATCGGGATCTGAAGGTCGTGCTGGCCGCCTCGCTGCCGGCGACCAACGCGTCGCAGACCGAGGCGCTGCGTGGAGCGGGCGTCTGGGAGAAAAGCATAGCTACCCTTAGAAGGCTGAACGCTCTGGGGTACGGGCTTGAGGGGGGGGACCTGGAACTGGACCTGGTTTCCAACCCGGCGGGCGCCTTCCTTCCCGCCTCGCAACTGCAGGCGGAAAAGAAGTTTCGCAGCGACTTGATGCGGAAATACGGCATCAGCTTCAACAGGCTTTATACCTTTGCCAACGTGCCGCTCGGCCGGTTCCGGACCTTCCTTGAGCGTAGCGGCAATCTGGATGGGTATCTGGCAAAACTTGCCGCAGGTTTCAATCCCTGCACCGTGGCAGGACTCATGTGCCGCACGCAGCTTTCGGTCGACTGGAATGGGCGTCTGCACGACTGCGACTTCAATCTTGCGGCCGGACTTCCGCATGGCGGGCAGGAGACGCTCATCTCGGCTCTTTGCGCATTGCCCGAGCCGGGGACCCCGATACAGGTTGGAGACCACTGTTACGCCTGTACAGTCGGCTCCGGGTTTACCTGAGGCGGCAGTATCGTGGCCTAGTTTGGGTCGCCTTAGCTTGTTTTGTAAAACAGCGGAGCCTATCCCGAAGCGGGAGCTAGACCCACGTTAGCCGGGTCGGGCGTTCAGCGCCCCTTTTTGGGTAGTTCCTTGGCTTCCCTTCCCGGATGGTAAACCTTCCCTTTGTACCGAGCCTTGTCTTTCCAGAAGGCTGCGAACTCCCGGTTTCTGAACTCACGAATCCTGACCAGGCTGTATTTGCGAAGCTTGGCCGGTAGCTGGCTTGCCCCAACCACCGCCCATGGACCCCTGTACGAGGGTGAGCGGTGCCAGGAGCCGCTCTGCAGGTAGTAGTAAATACCCGAAAGGTAGAACATGTCGTAGGGCACCCCTACTGCAACGCCGAAATCGAGCTCGGGCGGGAAAAGAAAGTCCGGAGCCTGGGTGACCAGAAGCGGCTGCTTTGCCGAAGGTTTGAACTCCCTCTCCGGAGGCGGCTTGCTTGGGGGAGGAGCCTCTTTAGGCTTGCTCGGGGGAGGGTCCAAGGAATGAGCCTTGTGGTAGTCGTCGTATGACTGATACGGGTAATATGGCTCGCGGGCGAGGGCACTTAAGGAGCTCGTGAACAGCAGTGCCAAGCCGGCAAGGGTGCTACAGGCGGCTTTTTTCATGTTATCCCTCTCTTAAATGTTAATTTTTCAGGCAGTGAACCTGGAAGACAAGCTCCAGGCTGACCTTCCAGAGACGCCTCGCCAGGGCGGCGTCGTAGGAGACTCCAGATGAATTGACGGACCGTTTCCGGTAATAGTAATTCCCGCTAAGCCCTTCGACCTCCGTTGATGACGCGAGGTAGACGCTTGTCTTTGCTGCTTCCCTGGGTCGCGACAACCCCCCACTTCTTAAAGATCCAAAAAGGTGTCTGGTCCAGCTGAGAGCGCCGTTGTTCCTGGAGAACCCGCTCATGACATTGCCGGGGTCTACGGCGTTAGCCGTCACTCCAGTACCTTGAAGCTGCCGGTGCAACTCATAGGTGAATAGCAGATTCGCCAGCTTCGACTGCGCGTAAGCCGCCTTGCCGCTGTAATTTTTCTCGCCCTGCAGATCCTCGAAATTTATCCCGGGGCAGCTCCTGTGCGCGGCGGAGGCAATGTTGATGATGCGGCCGCGGCCGCTTCTCTTCAGCTCGTCGAGAAGCAGGCAGGTGAGCAGAAAATATCCCAGATGGTTGAGGGCAAAGGTCATCTCAAAACCGTCTGACGAAACCAGCCGCCTGGAGAATCTTGCCCCGGCATTGTTTATCAGTACGTCCAGCCTTTGATGTCTCTCCTTTATCTGTCTGGCCAATGCGCATATCTCGCTTTGTACCGACAGATCGGCCAGCAGGAACTCGACAGAGGGGTTGCCGGTGGCAGTTTTTATCTTATCGACGGTACTCGAACACTTCTTCGGATCGCGGCCGACTCCGATCAACGTCGCGCCTTGTCCGGCCAGCAGAAGTGCCGTGGCCGCCCCTATCCCCGAAGTGGCCCCCGTCACCAGGCAGATCCTGCCGGTCATCGGTTTTGCTCGTCTGGCATCTTCTTCTCTCCCGGACCTCACGCTTCACCTTGGGGCTGGCAACTGCTGCCCTGCCGGAATGGCAACAGGTCTGACGGGGCGATAGTTTCGAGCGGGGACTTTGGTTTCTCAGCTAAAGTTCGAGAATCCGCTGCCCTTTGTGCAGGAACCAGCGATCCAGGACCAGGTGTCGGGTGAGCCAGCCGCAGGAGAGCAGGGCGGCGCCACCCAGCCGCTTTACCCCTGCCGGAAGGGTGAAGCCGCCGCCAGCATCCCCTGCTGAGCAAAAGCGGGTCGCCACGGCGGCCGCGTATGGTGCGAGCCGTTGCTGCCGGTAATCCCCGGAAGCGCCGACCACGGTCCGCACGGCCATCAGGGCGGTCTCGACTGCGGGCAGAATCCCCTCGCCGCTCTCCGGGAAGCAGACCCCGGCCGCGTCCCCGATCAGCAGGGCTCTGTCTGCCACGATCCTGCGTCCGCCATTCTTTCGGTAGGGGAGGTAGGCGTGCCCCTTGAAGCGCTCGGTGACCTCCTCATCCAGATACCCCCGATTTTTCAGGTGCTGGCAAAATTGTGCGGTTTGGCGGCGCAGATCCCTGCGTTCCAGGCTGCCCAGGCCGATGTTGAGAAAGTTCCCCTTGCGCAGGAGCCAGCCGTATCCGTTCAGGTCCCGGGTGAAGGAAAGAGCGACCGTGCCGGCGGGAAAGAGGGGATTGGCCAGCTGTGCCGCCCCCGGTTGGAATTCAGCCACCAGGGCAACGATTGCCGCCTCTTTTCCCGGCAGCGCACCGAGCGCACGCGCGACCGGGCAGTTGTGTCCCCCCGCCCCGATCAGCAGTTTCGTTTTGATGCTGCCGTTCACAAGCCAGCCGCCGGCTACCCGCTCAAGGGCCGCCACCGGCTCACCCAGGCGGGTGGGGGCCGTGTTTCGAAGCAGCAGGAACTGGTCGAACTCGGCCCGCCTGATGCCGTAGCTTACCGTTTGGCCGTAATCGGTGACCCGTTCGCGGCCGTAGATGACGCCGGTTCGGAAGGCACGGATATCCTGGAGCAGTCGATCCTTTCGGTATAGCTGCGGGTCGATCTTGAGGGACTCCAGCACCGAGGGTGTAATCCACCCGGCGCAGGGTTTGTCGCGTGGGAACTCGTCACGGTCCAGCAGCAAGACGGTAAGGCCTGCCTGGCTAAGCAGGCCGGCGCAGGTCGAGCCAGCGGGCCCTGCACCGACCACCAGGACCTCACAGCTCTGCATGATCTCTTTCGGAATGCAGCATATGACCCCGGGTCCAGGGGAGCTGGTTGTTGCCGCGGCGGGAGAACAGCACCTGGAACAGCTCGAGGCATCCGGTATTGAAATTGGCAAGGGATCCGCAGAGGTAAAGCCGCCAGGCCCTGACGAAGCTCTCATCGAACATCTGCGCTATCTGGTCGGCATGCTGCTCGAAACGCTCCAGCCAGTGCTCAATGGTCCTTGCGTAATGCAGACGGAGGTTTTCAATGTCGAGGATGCAGAGACCATAGGGCTCGAAAATTTCCATCATCTCCCGCACCGTGGGGGGGTAGCTCCCCGGAAAGATCCTTTTCTGAAGCCAGTCGCTCATCGGCTCGGCAACGTTCTGCCCGATGCTGTGGATGAGGCCTGTACCTGTCTCCGACATGGTTCGGTTGATCACCTCGCCGAGTTTGCGGTAGTTGTTCGGGCCTACGTGCTCCAGCATGCCGATGGAGACGAACACATCGCACTCCCCGGTGATGTTCCGGTAGTCGTCCTCGATATACTCGGCCCCCTCGACTCCCTCCTCTTTGGCCCGCTGCCGTGCGTAGGCCACCTGCTCGCTCGAGATGTTGAATGCTCTCACCTTGGCACCGTAATGCTTTGCCATGTGCCTGGCCAGCCCGCCCCAGCCGCAGCCGGCCTCGATCACCCGTTCCCCTCCCTTTAGGCGCAGCTTGCGGCAGACCAGGTCCATTTTGGCAATCTGGGCGGCTTCGATGGAGAGTTCAGGCTTGGGAAAGTAGGCGCAGGTGTAAAGCATCTCGTGGTCCAGCCAGAGCCGGTAAAACTCGTTGCCGATATCATAGTGGTGGTGGACGTTCTTGCGCGATTCGGGAGGAGAATTGATTCTCTGCCAGTGCCAGTTGGGGGCAGGCCTGAAGCGGCGCCTGACCTCCCCCGGTCGGGCCATGGCGAGATACACCGTTTCCAGAAATGGCACCAGCTCCCCCTCGATCTCGATGTTGCCGGCACTGTAATCGTCCCCGAAATACAGAAGCGGGTTGGCGATCAGCCGCAGCAGCGTAGCCCTGTTGTGAATGACCATCCTGAACGGCGCGCCCGGTACGGCGGCCGTGTCTTTTCCATCCCACAGTGCCGCTACGATCGGAGGGGAGCCGACCCCTTTTAAAAAGGTGCGCAACAGCAGCTTGTCGAGGTCGAGAACCCTGCCGGATGCTCTGGTCCTGTCTGCGAACAACGAAGACGGGCAGACTCCCTCCATTTTTGAAGTCTTCATTGGACACCTCGTGCGAGTTAAGCTGCATTAATGATTTTGTGGGGGATTGGCAAAAAGTCAAGAAACAAAAACCGTCACCCGGCAAGGCTTGCCAGGATGATCGGATTGACCAGCTCCGGATGCGTTACCGGCCCCATGTGACCCGTATCCACCCAGAGAAGCGGGCAGCCGGGGAGGTTTTCAAACAGCTCTTGCGCCACCCTTAGCGCCGGAAGCCTGCTTGACCGACCCGCGATCACCGTTATCGGCAGCGTCAGGTTCCGGTAGTCGCACAGGGTGATCTTGGTCTGCGTCAGTGCCTGGAAATCCAGCTCCAGCTTCTCAGTCCTCAGAGCGAAGTCCTTTTGCACCCTTGGCGGGAACTTGGCGAAGCTACCCGGGCCGCTCCAGTAGTCGAGGAAGGTGGCCGCCGCCTCGAAGCGCAGAGAAGCACTCATGAGTCTGGCAAGTTCCCGGGTCATTTCGATAACCGGCCGAAGGCCGGGATCTTCCGGGTCCAGCAGGTGAAAGGCGACCGGTTCAAAGACCGTCAGGGTCCTCACCCGCCCCGGGACATACAGGGATAAAGCCAGCGCCACCGCGCCGCCATAGGAGTGTCCGACCAGGTGGAACGGTTGATCGGGCGGCAGTATGCTGTCAAGGAGCGACTGCACGAGTCTCGCCTCGTCCAAAAGGGTGAAGCCGTCTCTCTTGTCGGGCATCGGGGTGCCGCCGTAACCGTAGAGATCAACGCCGATCACCCGGTAACTGCTGTCAAGCATACTGCTCAAGGCTCTCCACTGGTTTTTCGAGCTCAGGGTGCAGTGCAGAAGAACTACCGGGGGGCCTTCTCCCACGCTGAAATAGCCCGGTTCTGGTGGTGCTTGCATCTGAGGGGGTTCTCCTTTTCTAAAAGCCGAGGCTGGTGCATGAAGGGTTGCCGCTTGTTTAGACTTAGTGCGGCTGCGGCCGAAGAACGATAACCCGGGCAGCTTGAGAGGTCAAGAGGGGCATGCAGCCAATGCCCGCGAAGCTTCTGCCGGTGGATACCCTGATGCGGATTGCTTTAGCTGCCGCACTTTTCGTTGTAAGGATCTCCGTATCTACGTTATAGTGTCTCCAGGTATTTTTGGAGCGAAAAGAGCCGCAATAAGGGGACGATCTTGGCAAAGAAACCATGGGTGGACAAGGATCAATGCATCAGCTGCGGCATTTGCAAGAATAACTGCCCCAGCGTGTTCCGTTTCGACTCGCACGGGAAGTCGGAATGTTACGACCCGGCAGGGGCATCGGAAGAGGTGATACAGGACACGGCTATCGATCTCTGCCCGGTTTCGTGCATAGTGTGGATCGAGTCTGATGAGGAGACAGAGGCAGGCATCACCGCTTGAGTAATTGCCTGGCCGGAAATATCAGTGCGCGGGGGAATGTTTTGACGCAAGGCGGGCGTCTCCGACATTTCCCCGTTTCTTTGTCTTCCGGAGTCACCGCGGAATACGGACCGGGCCGGATCAATGCCCGGAGCAGCTGTGCCGGTTTATGCTTGTCAATCTGCATCTGCTTAGTCTTGGGAGCGCCATGAAGAGAACGGACACACTGAAGTCGAGCGCGCTTTTGCTCTGCGTCGTCGGCATAAGCCTTTTGCATTACCTGACGCCTCTCAGGCTCGCCATGCTGCACGATATCTTTCAACGACTCTACTACATCCCGATCATCCTCTCAGCCTACTGGTTCGGACTTCGGGGGGGGATTGGCTGTGCCATGCTCGTCACCGTTTGCTACGCACCCCATATTCTGTTCCAGTGGGGCGGGCACCTTTTCATGGAGATGGAGAAGTACCTGGAGGTAGTGCTTTACAATGTCGTTGGCGGGATCACCGGTTTTTTGTCCCAGCAGGAGCGCTCCCGCCGGGAGCAGCTCGAGGAAACCGCCAAGGGGCTGGAGGAGTCGTACCGGCAGCTGCAGAGCCAGTCGGAGCTGATCATCCGCATCGAGGACCAGTTGCGGCGCGCCGAGCGGCTCTCTACCTTGGGAGAGCTCTCGGCCATTCTTGCCCATGAAATCCGCAATCCGCTCGCCTCCATTCGCGGAACGGCCGAAATCCTCATGGAGGAGGGGACCTCTGCCGCCAGCAAGGGGGAGTTCCTGGGGATCTTGGTGAAGGAGTCTGACCGCCTGAACCGCGTGGTGGAGGATTTCCTCCGGATGGCCCGTCCGGATCCGATCAGCAAGATCCCTTGCGACCTCAATGAGGAGCTGGGGAACATGATCATCCTGCTCTCGGCTGAGGCCCGGGCCAGCGAGGTCAGCCTGCAACTGGCGCCTTCGCCCCTGCCGCAATTCACAGGAGACGGCCAGAAACTGCGTCAAGCATTCATGAATATGATCCTGAACGGGATACAGGCCTCTCCAGTTGGCGGAAGGGTCGTCATTTCCACCCTGTTCGATCGGGAGAGCGGCAGCATCGTGATCCGATTTTCCGATAACGGCACCGGGATTTCTCCGGAAGCGATCGGCCAGATCTTCGAGCCGTTTTTTACTACCAAAGGTAACGGTACCGGCCTGGGCCTTCCCATTACCAAAAAAATCATCGAGGGGCATGGCGGATTCCTTGAGGTGGAGAGCGAGCCGGATAGCGGCGCCACCTTCAAGGTCTTGCTGCCGGTGTCCCAGTGACGACGCCCTGACAGCCGAGGCTGGAGCCAATTGTGGAAAATCCTACGACGGCTGCAGGATATTCTCCACAATCACCTGCGGTCTTTTTGCAGGCCGGGCCGTGTGTATTAATGATAGCCGGGAGTTATCGGCGCGCCTAGTTCTTTGGCACGCTCGTTGAAAGTGGTGAAATGTCCCAGGCTCAGTTAACGGGCCCCTAGAAGCGTGCTTAACGGAGAGCTTGCATGAGAAATAGAGTCTTGAATAGCTGTCTTGTCCTCGCCGTCGTCGTCGTTTTGGCCGTTTTCGCCGTCTTTGCGCGGGTGGGGGCGACGGCGGACGCCGTGGTGGTGCTTAGGACCTCCGGCATGACCTGCGGCAGCTGCATAGCCAAGGTCACCAATGCCCTGCAGTCGGAAAGGGGGGTGGCGACCACCGAGGTGGATCAGCCTGGTGGCTTCGTCATAGCGGGATATGACTCGAAGCAGGTGGCACCGGAAAAGCTTGCCCGGACGGTAGCGGCCACCGGTTTCGGGAGCGAGGTCCAGTCCGTGCTGACTCCCGAGCAGTTTAAAAAAATTGCCGGGCGCGAGGTCGGACAGCAGTCGGCTTCGGCAGGCTGCTGCGGCAGCAAAGGGTGCGGCGGCAACTAATTGCAGCAAAATGGGCCATGATTATTGTTTCCGGACGGTTCAACAGCAGTCAGCAAAAGGAGCTCCAATATGGAAAAGATCGGCAAGAATGGCGTGAAGTACGGGGTGTTGATCGGTCTGTCGCTGCTGGTCGCGGCGACGGTAGCCTTCGGTTTCGGCATCCCGGGGCTCGGCAAGTTTCAGACCGTGAAGCCGGTAAACGGCTTGGTGAACATACCTGTTAATAAGGTGAACGACGGCAATACCCATTACTTCCGCCTCAAGGAGAGCGGCAAAGAGGTCAGGTTTTTCATCGTGAAGGGGCAGGACGGCGTGCTGCACACCGCTTTCGACGCCTGCGATGTCTGCTTTCGGGAGAAAAAGGGGTATGTGCAGCAAGGAGATCAAATGATCTGCAAGAACTGCAACCAGAAGTTCGCCATCGCCAGGATCGGAGCCGCATCGAGCGGTGGCTGCAACCCCTCCCATCTGCCGACCAAAATCGATGCGGGAGCCATTCGCATAAGCGTCTCGGACCTGAAGGCGGGCGCGCGCTTCTTCTAGGGACTGGATCCGCAGGTGCCTGTCCCGTTATCAGCTGTCGATAACAGCCGTAGCCGCCTGGGCCGTCAAAGGTTCGCTTCCCTGTCCGCGACAACACAACCGACCCCTTTCCCATCTCTTCCCGAAGCGGGTGTGAAAGAGGGGCCTGAAGGTATCTAGATGAAACTGCACAACATCTCTTTCAATAACCTGAGGCGCCGCAAGGCGAAGATGGCCTTTTTGACCACCGGGCTGGTGGTGGGGATCGCCACCATCGTCACCCTGGTCACGCTCACCAAGTCGATGTCCGGCGATATCGAGCGCAAGATGGACGAATTCGGGGCGAACATACTGATCACCCCCCAGCAAAACGGGCTGGCCATGAACTACGGCGGAATCAGCCTGGGCGGGGTCACCTTCGACCAGCAGGAACTGCTGGAATCCGACCTGGAGCGGCTGGACACCATCAAGAATCGCCAGAACATCTCGGCGGTGGCGCCCAAGGTGCTGGGGGGAGTGCAGGTGGCGGGCCGGCAGGTGCTGCTGATAGGCGTGAATTTCGACAAGGAACTGAAGATCAAGCAGTGGTGGAAGCTGTTCGGCGAGGCCCCCAAGGCGGCCCATGAGCTGATGCTGGGAAGCGAAGCGGCCCGGGTCTTAAACATCATGACCGGCGACCCCTTGGAGATCAAGGGAGAGCGCTTCACGGTCACCGCCATCCTGGATCAGACCGGCTCGCAGGACGATTCTCTGGTTTTCGCCCAATTGGGGGTGGCCCAGCAACTGCTCAACAAGCAGGGGCTTGTCAATCTGGTGGAGGTGGCTGCCCTTTGCTCCGGATGCCCGATCGGAGAAATGGTGTTGCAGATAGCAGAGAAGCTGCCAGGCGCCAAGGTGAGCGCTATCCAGCAGGTCGTGGAGGGGAGGCTCAAGGCTCTGGACCAGTTCCGCCGCTTCTCCTATGCCATGGCCGGCGTAGTCGTGTTCATAGGCTCGCTGATCGTCTTCGTCACCATGATGGGGAGCGTAAACGAGAGGACCACGGAGATCGGCGTTTTCCGGGCCATCGGTTTCAGAAAAAGCCACATCATGCGCATCATCCTGCTGGAGGCTGCCGTGGTAGGTCTGCTGGCCGGGTTCCTCGGCTACTGGGCGGGGATGGCGGGGGCAAAACTGGCGCTTCCCTTCATGTCCGACGGCAACCAGGTGCAACTTGTCTGGGACGGCCTGGTGGCCTTTGGCTCGCTCGGGCTCTCGCTTTCGCTGGCCATCCTGGCAAGCCTCTACCCGGCGCTGCATGCAAGCAAAATGGACCCGACCGAAGCGCTGCGCGCACTTTGATCGGTTTACTTGGAACTGTCACCCGTTATGGGACAAGAGGTTTTTAAAAATGGCAATGATTGAGGTTCGTGATCTTACCAAGAACTATGCAAGCGGGGAGGAGACGGTCGAGGCCCTGCGCGGAGTGGATATCAGCATTGCCGAAGGTGAGTTCGTCACCATCATGGGGCAGTCCGGCTCAGGCAAGAGCACCCTTTTGTCGATCCTCGGGGGGCTGAACCGTCCTTCGCACGGCACCGTGGATATGGCGGGGGTCGATATTTACCAGCTGCCCGGGGAGAAACTGGCCGATTTTCGCAGCCAGAAACTCGGATTCGTGTTCCAGTCCTTCAACCTGATACCGTACCTGACGGCTGTGGAGAACGTCATGCTGCCGCTTGCCATCTGCGCCATGAAATCCAAAGAGAAGCAGTCCGCGGCACTGGAGGCGCTTTGCCGCGTGGGTCTTGGGGGCAAGGCGGACCGGCTGCCAAACCAGCTGTCGGGGGGGGAGCAGGAGCGGGTAGCTATTGCGCGCGCCATCGTCAACCGCCCGGCCATCCTGTTCGCCGACGAGCCGACAGGCAACCTCGATTCTAAGACCAGTCTGGAGATGATGGGCCTGTTTCGCGGGTTGAACGAAGGCGGCCAGACCGTCGTCATGGTGACCCACAACCCGGAAAACTGCGACTACTCCGACAGGACCATACATCTCCGGGACGGGCGCGTGGCGGCTTCGGCCTGAGCTGGTTTGGGAGGGATTTCTTGACACTCCTCTCCCGCGAGGTGTATTACATTAATACATGTAACGCGACGGGGGGTGGCAGGATCTATGACAAAAGATAAAGACGAGCGCAAGAGGTCACACCTAAAGCTCGTTGTCAATAACGCGGAGATCAGGAGCGCAAGGCCTGCGGGAGTAGAGCAGGAATTCATTCCCCTTGAGGAACTGATCGCCAGCCGGGACGCCTTTCGTCCTTCCTTTTACCGGGGAATGGGGCCGATGCAGACCAAGGGGTACCGCTCGCTGGAGCGGTTTCTCGCAGGCAGGGGGGCACCCTACGGTATAGACCCGGTCCACGGCAAGGTAATGGTGCTTCCTGCCGGGGACCTCTCGCCGGAGGCGCTCCAGTTCGGCTCCCCGCAGGACGAGGTGCTCCTCAGCATTGCCGAGGATGCCGGCGGCTCCGGTCTTTGCTTCTCGCTGGAAATGATTCTTCCCTATTTCAGCGAAGACGACGCTGTCATGGAGGAGGCGCTGCTTTTTGCGCCGGTCTTGCAGTACGGAGCGCTCTTTCTGGAAGAAAACCCGCATGACGGGCTGCTTGACTTGATTTACCGGCTGGCTGTCCCGCTTTACCCGCCTTTGCTTACTACGCGCCTGGCAGAAAGGATGTTCACCATCTTCTCTTTTGAGCTGAAGGAGACCTTTCTTGCCCTTTCCGACTACCCCGAGTAAACCTGCCGGTGAGGGGAGGAGTGTTCATTAAGGGCACTCCTCCCCCGGGCCATTTCGTTCCGGCTGGAGAACCTGGCAATCGATAATACTTGCTGGCTGCAGTCGCGCTCCCGCCTTATGCCGCTTTCCCCAAGCCGGTTGCCTATTCAATCAAGAGATCGTCCCACCATACCTTTTCCCGAATCTGATCCAGATTCATAGAATTTAGCTGGCTTTTTGTGCCTGAAATAGCATATCCTGCGCCGGAGCTTTATCCGCCCAACGGTTGCGGATTGCGGGCGGCCTGTAGCCGGTTGCTGTGTGCGTAGACTCCCGTTTCATTTCCCTGTAGGAACTTACATGAAAATCTCTGTTTTGGCTCTAAGTGCGCTTGCCGCTCTCCTTTTTTTCTCTGCCGGCATAGCCCGGGCCGACTCCTGCGTGAGTACCGCCTGTCACCCCGACATTGCCGCCTTCAAACAGTTGCATGCGCCGGTAAGAGGTGGTGATTGCCTCTCCTGCCATATTCAGCGGATCAAGGAGCATCCAGCCAAGAAGAAGGGGAACGGTTTCGAACTGGCGGCCAAGGGCGGAGCGCTCTGCAAGACGTGCCACGCCGACCTGGCTGATAAGAGATTCGTGCACGCGCCGGTTAAGGATGGCGATTGTTTTGCCTGCCACAAACCGCACGGTGCCGACGGGCGTTTTCTGCTGGAGTCGGATGAAGACCTGAGCCCACTCTGCCTGGGATGCCACGATAGCCCCTCGTTGAAGGGGAAGTTCATGCACGGCCCGGCTGCCGTAGGTTCCTGCACCGAATGCCACGACCCGCATCAATCCGATCAGAAGGGGCTCCTCAAGGGGGCCGTGCGAGATTTGTGCCTTAAGTGCCACGCGGACTTCGCCTCTGCCATGCACGGCGCCGCGCTCACCCATGCTCCGGTAAAGGCCGGTCCCTGCACGGCCTGCCACAATCCACATGGCTCGGCGGTCGTCATGTTCCTGGAGAAAAAGGTGCCGGATCTCTGTGTCGGGTGTCATAAGAACATCGGCAATAAACTGGCCGATGCCAAAGTTCCCCATAAGCCGGTCAAGCAGGAGGCCGGGTGCAGCAACTGCCATGCAAGTCACTTCGCCGCTTCCAAGGGACTGCTTCCCCTCGATGAAAAGAGCACCTGCCTTAGCTGTCACGGCACAGACACCCTCGGAGAACCTGCGCTGCACAACATACAAAAGGAGCTGGAGGGGAAGAAGTTCCTGCACGGACCTATCAAGAAGGGGCAGTGCAAAGCGTGTCATGATCCCCATGGTTCGGACCATTTCCGTATGCTGAAAGGCGCTTATCCAAAAACCATCTACAACGCCTACAATGCCAGTACCGGTGACTATGAACTCTGCCTGAAGTGCCATCAGAGAAAAATGCTGCAAGACGACACCACTTATACCGGATTTCGTAACGGCACCAAGAATCTGCACACCCTCCACGTTGCCAACAATCGGAAGGGGCGCACCTGCCGGGTCTGCCATGAGCCTCATGCAAGTAACGGCGAGAAACTGCTCTACGTGGAAGGGGCTTCCTTTGGCGACTGGAAGATCCCGATCAACTTCAAGAGCACCTCGACCGGCGGGAGCTGCGCTCCGGGATGCCACCGCGCCTTCTCGTATGACCGCAAAAAACCGCTCCCCTTACCGTCCGATCTGAACTGACAGGATTTCTCACAACCGGGTGAATGGGCGCATCGCTGTCAGAGAGGCAGCGATGCGCCGGCTGCATCTGCCATCTGCGCTTTACAGTCCTCGGCTTCGATTGATAAAGATAAACATCAACAGCTCTTTCAGTAACTGTGGCTCCCTTTCTAAGGGAGCTCTTCTACTTTCTTCAGGCAGTTCTCTCTCCGCTACTCTCCTTCTGATGCTTGCTTTCCGATTGCGCTCCAGCCAGGCCACAATTCCGTTTTCCGTGCCTATGGATCTGCCGACATGAGTCGATTAAGCTTTCTGTCCGGAAGGGCGGTAACCGAAGGTCCTAAGGGGCGAGCGAATATGGGGATGATGGGTTTTCTGCAGGATCGTTCATGTGAATGCAGCCACTGACATAGACATCAGTGGCTGCATGGAGGATGGTTTGCCGGTGATGCTTACTGAACCAGCCGGATGGTAATGACTGCAACAGCCCTGCGGTTTTTTTGTCTGCCCGTTTCCGTGCTGTTTTCAGCCAGCGGCCTGGTGAAACCGTAACCTTTCACCGTAATCTTCGCGGGATCGACTCCTAATTTGATCAGACTGTCCTTGAGGCTATTGGCACGCCGTACGGAGAGCGCGAGGTTATCTTCACTACTGCCGATGTTGTCGGTGTGGGCCTCTATCTGTACGGTGGAGCGGGCAGCAGAATTGATCATCGCGGCTGCAACTTGAATCCGTTTGTTGTAGCTGTTGCTTATTTTATCATTTGCAAAATCGAACTCTACCGTTACAGCAGTTACCATGCTCTGCGACTGTAGCTGGACCTCTGGTTTGGCAGGTGCAGGTGCAGGTGCAGGTGCAGGTGCAGGTGCAGGTGCAGGTGCAGGTGCAGGTGCAGGTGCAGGTGCAGGT
>Ga0209317_1001429_pt1 | contig 20948 bp, 18 predicted proteins | sample RifGroB2_FD_183994 | JGI IMG/M metagenome (GOLD analysis project Ga0209317, IMG submission 183994) | Soil microbial communities from Rifle, Colorado, USA - Groundwater B2 (SPAdes) (version 2) | ecosystem: Environmental > Terrestrial > Soil > Unclassified | place: Rifle, Colorado | collected... | reverse complement strand
GTGATGGCCGCAACGGCTCGGTATAAGGGCAACCGAAGTCTGAGTTGGGCGAGCGAGAAGTCGGAGGGGCGCAGAAGTACCGAAGAGGCCGGGTAATACCGGCGGAGGGAAGGTGCCCTACTTTCATTGGGTCTCTTAACGAGGGAAGGAGAGGTGATTGCCGTGAGGCTTCAAACACCCAACAAGATCCGAGACCTCCAACGGGGACTGTATCTCAAGGCCAAGAGAGAGCCTAAGTTTCGCTTCTATCTGTTACACGACAAGGTGTGGCGTGAGGATATCCTTGAGCATGCCTACCGATTAGTTCGTGCAAACGGTGGAGCCCCGGGCATCGACGGGGTGACTTTCCAATCAATAGAGAATGGAGAGGGTGAGAGTCAGTTTCTCTTAAAGCTTCAGCAGGAACTTAAGGAGAAGACCTACCGCGCGCTGCCCGTGCGACGGGTCTACATACCCAAGGCCGACGGGAGCAAGAGGCCGTTGGGAATACCTACCATTGGAGACCGGGTAGCCCAGATGGCCGTGAAGATGGTTATCGAGCCGATCTTTGAGGCGGACTTTGAAGGATGTAGCTTCGGATTTCGGCCACGGCGTGATGCCCATCAGGCGGTGGGTGCTATTCGGGAGGCGCTGTCGAGCGGCCATCCCTACGTGTTTGACGGGGATCTGAGTCGGTACTTTGACACCATTCCGCATAACAAGCTGCTAGAAGTTGTGGCGAGTCGCATCAGCGACCGGCACATCTTGGCGTGGATCAAGCAGTGGCTGAAGGCGGTGGTGGTGGAAGAGGATGAGCAAGGGACCCGGCGCACCCTAGGGGGAAAGAAGGTCAAGCGTGGCACGCCCCAGGGGGGAGTGATCTCACCTCTCCTGGCCAATATTTACTTGCACCTATTTGACCGGGCGTTTCTTGCTTACTGTCGGGTCACAGGGCTGGCAGCACACCTAGTGCGATATGCGGATGATTTTGTGATCCTCATGCGTGGAGGGGTGAACCAGAGCCTGGAGAAGGTCAAGCAGATATTGGGAGGGATGGAGCTGAAGTTGAACGGGGAAAAGAGCCGGATGGTGGATGCGCGGGAAGAGGGCTTTGACTTTTTGGGTTTTAGTTCTTGCCGCAGGAGAAATCGACAGACGGGGAGAGTGGAGCCATCGCGCAAGTCTCAGCAGCGTTTTCGTGATGAAGTGCGGCGTCTGACAGAGCGCTTCAGTCACCATCAGCCGGAGAGGGAAGTGTTGGATCGGGTCAACCGATACGTGCGGGGGTGGGTGAATTACTTTCACCTGCACAACTCGACACAGGCCTTTCAGAGGCAGCGCTTTTTCCTGGAGCAACGGATGCGCAAGTACCTGCAGAAGCGGCGGCAGATAAAGGGGTTTGGGTATCGGCGGTGGCCAGCGGCCAGACTTTACAAAGAGTTTGGTTTGTGTGCTATCCCGCTGTACGCCCCGTATCGGCGAACTCGCATGCCTTGAGGTGAAGATGATCGGAAAGCCGTATGCGGGAAAACTGCAAGTACGGTTTGATGAGGGGGAACAGGAGGCTGTTTATGGACAGCCCTAAACGGGCACGAAGCCGGAAACGGCGGATACTGCCAAGGGTTGCCCTAAAGGTGGCTGAACCTGTTCTCTACTCTACCCGGCGTTAAGTTCACACGTGTGGACCACCGTCGACAGTATGTGATTGTGGCGTCTAGCGCCTCTCGGCGCGACACCAGACTCCAGACTCAGGCTGACCCCGGCGACTGATTAGAGATTTACATATAGAGATCAATCGGTTACGTTGGTCCGACCCGGGTTTGCGTTTGCACAGAACTGGCGAGTCCGAAATGAGTCAGGACGAAACAAATACAAAACGCGAGACGGTCTTCATCAGTAAGGCCACGCCCAGTGACGATGAGTTTGTCCTTTGGGTTGCCCCTCGGCTTGAAGCTGCGGGGTACACAGTGTTTGCGGACATTCTCAGTCTGGAACCGGGTGACCGTTGGAGAAAGCAAGTCACGGGCGCGCTTCAGAACAAAGCGATAAAGATGCTCTTATGCTGCCGTGACTCCACTTTGGAAAAGAATGGTGTTCAGGACGAGATCGGCATCGCCGAGGACCTTGTGAAGGAACTGAAAGACCCTCGGTTCATCATCCCGTTACGCCTTGAGAAGTTCAAAAAAGTGTTCGGCATCGGCGAGCTGCAGTACGTCGAGTTCGTCGGAAGCTGGGCGAGCGGGCTTCGAGATCTACTGGACACACTGGACAGCCAGCGTATACCACGCTCGACAGACAAGATTGTCATCAATCCGAACTGGGAGAACTACAAGAAGCGATTGGCGATCACGATCGAAGATTCGCCTGAAGTTCTCACGGCAAACTGGTTACGCATTTCGAGTGTTCCAGATCTCATCCGTTATTACCAACCACCTGGTGCCATCGATCACTCCCTCATGGAGCGCGTCTGCAATGAAAGCCAGTTCCCTGCCGAGATCTATTTGCGCGGGTTCTTTTCATTCGCGACGCCAGAAGAGATCGACTGCGGTTTCGCAAGCGTCGGAAAATTTGCGGTCCATTCTGAGCACACACTTCTGGAGTTGCTTGAGAAGGGCAGCGAGTCACCTGATCTCCGGCCACGCGAGTCTCAAAATCTTGTCTCCTCCATGCTCCGCAAGAGTTGGGAACACCTATGCCGCACAAAAGGGCTCCATGAGTACGCCTTCTCCAAACAAGTGGGATTCCACGTCACCAAGGATCAAATCCCTCTCGGTAAGAAGATATCTTGGGGGCGGCAAGGGCGACGCCGATCCTCAATGCTCCGCAATAGTGCCAGCGGAAAGGTATGGCAGTACGGCGTATCGGCCTCACCGTACTTTTGGCCATTTCCGCATTTCAAAATCAAATCGCGTGTGCTGTTTGCTGAGCTCGCCGGCAAAGAGGCTGGTGCAATTTTCGACGATGTTGAGCAGCAACACCGCCTTAGACGCAGCGTTTGCAGTGGCTGGCGCAACAAGGCATGGCACGGGCGGTTCATGGCCTTTCTCCAGCTGCTTTCCGACGGATCGCCTTACATTCAACTGCCGGTCTCCGGCTCCTGCTCCCTGAAACTGGACGCAGACCCTGTGCTTGTAACGGCCCCGATCACAACTGTCTTGCCGGACAGAATGTCGGATGACGCTGAAGAGCAGGACCGTTCGACGATTGGAAATTTCGACGTGGAGAACGACGAGTAATGGACTTGCCGGAAAAGTCATTGGAAGTCGTTTACATCAAAGAACCAAACCTTTCCTTCGGTTATGGGCAAACTTCCGATAACCCGAAAGACGGCCTATTCCTCTACGGCCCCCATTCCGGCCCGGCACGCTCTAAGGAGGTTTCTGTGGGCGTAATCGGAACGAAGGAAGGGCTTTCTTATTTCCGAAACTGGGCAATCCGATTCGGCGGCTTCGTCGCGGTTCCGCCACCCGGCAAGATGGATAAGGAGCATCGCCTTCATCTGTCCAACTTTCCGGGTCTCGAGGAGGCCTTTGGGCTCTTGATTAACCCCGGCGAGTTCGTTGAGCGAAAGATTGATGTCAAGGAGCTGGATGACACGACCAGAACTTTGAATCAACACGAGGCAGTCAGGAAGGCTGTCGATCTTTACATCAAACAGATTGAACATCACGATGAGAACGAAGAACGGACAGTCGATGTCTGGATATTCATCGTTCCGGAACTGGTCTTCGACCGATGCAAGCCTCGCTCTCGGCGTTCCGCGCTTGAACTAGTGAAGGGTGAATTTGTAGGAAAGCAGAAGACTCGATTGGACTTGCCGTTGCTTAAAGATGTGATCGACCAGAGCGCTGAGGATATTTTTGATGATGTTCCGGACTTCCACAGGCAGGTGAAGGCGCGTTTGCTCAAGCTTGGGCATACATCGCAGCTCCTTCGCGAAACGACAATCGCTCCAGATGAATTTTTGAATAGAGCGGGGTATCCCCTGCGCCCGCTGCAAGAACCGGCAAGCGTCGCGTGGAACATTGCGACTGGTCTTTACTACAAGACGCAACCGGAGCCGCCGTGGAAGCTGGCCACTGTTCGACCGGGCGTTTGTTACATCGGCCTTGTATTCAAGCTGATTCCCAACCATCCAAAGGAGCACGCGTGCTGCGCGGCTCAAATGTTTCTCAACGAAGGCGACGCACTTGTCTTTCGCGGTGCCAACGGCCCGTGGAAGACCGGAGACTACGATTTCCATCTCAAGGCGCCGGAAGCGAAGAAGCTCATTTCAAAGGTTCTTGATACATTCAAGGATAAGCACGGCGAGCCGCCGAGGGAATTCTTCATTCACGGCAGAACCACATTTAACGAAGAAGAATGGAATGCATTTACGGGAGCCGCACCGTCCGAGACAAATGTGATAGGTGTCCGGATTAAGACGACCAACGGAGATACGAAGCTCTTCCGAGACGGTGACTATCCGGTGATCCGGGGCACTGCAATACTGCTCGACGATCGCAATGCCTATCTGTGGACGAGTGGCTTCATACCCCGTTTGGATACGTACATCGGGCCGGAAACGCCAAATCCGCTGTTCATAACTGTTTTGCGGAGCACGCGCGAGCTTCCAAATATAAGGACCGTGCTCACTGACATAATGGGTTTGACCAAGATCAACTACAATGCTTGCAACTACAGCGACGGTCTGCCTGTCACACTGCGTTTTGCGAACAAAGTGGGAGATGTTCTTACGATGGGTTCTGCCAAAGACTCTGAGAAGCAACCACTAAAATTCTACATCTAGCCTTCGGAAGGGAAGCAACAGCGAGGGTCAGGTCTTTACCCTTGCTGTTTTTATAACGAACTACTCCGCAGCAATCTGCGGACCTATCAATAAGGGCCAAGGAAACGCTCGCCGTTAAAGTGAATCATGTGGTCGGGCGTATCGGCTACCCAAACCTCTGTCTCCCACGCGATGTCGCCGAGATATTTGAGTAGCCCTCTGCGATTAAGAAAAGCCGTCACAAACACAAGCCCCGCTTTGCTGCCGGCGAAGAGGCTTTTCAACTCTGTCAATCGCTTTGGGTTTACGGGTCCGTGGCTCGTGACCGCCTCAATGAGAACAAGCCAGTTTTGCTTGGTGAAGTGCACGACTACATCCGGTATTTTCCCGTGTTCTTCGATCGCAACGCCGAGCGAGCGCAGGTAATCCGGATCAAAATACGCCCACTTTTTGCCGGTATCGCCTACGTATACGGGTTTAGCGCCTGGAGTGAAGCGCGGGCAGAAGTCGTTGATAATTCTTTGGATCAAAACATTCTGTCCACCCGCGGAAAGTCGAATGGCGGCGCCTGAAGCGAGATCGAGCGGGATGCGCTGCATATCGCGCGCCTGCGCGTAGCGCTGCGCAAGAGTTCGGACGTCTGCCAGATATCGCCGAAGAACGCCCTCCCATTCCGGCGTGCCGAATGTTCGGATAAGAGCCAACGCCCGAGGCACAACCTGATAGCAGTATCTGGGACTATTCGTTGGGCGATCCGGCTGGTCCGGGTTTGCCACAACCAGTCCGGCTTGCTCGAATTGATGCAGTGTAAACCGCCGCACGGTCTCACGGGTGTTCGGCGCCCATTTCTTTCCGTAATGCTTTGCCACGAATTCCATAATTGGCGTTACACCTCGGAGCGGGTCGCTGGCCTCATCCCAGGACTTATTCGCAGGAAGATCGAGGAGGGCAAGGAGCGTCAACGCAGCGCGTTCGTTCCGTTGCTCCGCGGGTAAACCAAACGCGGTGAGAATCGATTGTGCTTCCTTAATCCGCGACCGCTTGCTTGCCATCACTGAATCTCGAGAATTTCTGCAACCAGCGTGTCGATAACGTTCTGAGGCGGAAGCACGTCCCCTGCCCGGCGCCCCAACTCAGTTAGCGTATCTCTGGTCGGATAGCGCAGGGACCGAAGATCGGTAGCATTGACTTGGGTGTGGCCGTTGAACTGGCGGAAATAGGTATCGAGCGGGGTGCAGTTTAGGAACATGGAAAGGCCCCAGGCGAGTGTCCGGTCCAGTGGCGCCCCTCGTTCGTGAAAGTAGTTAACATGGTTCTCAAAACCGACAACTTTGCAGGGCACGTACTCAGGGTCGAAGACGGCTGCTACCAGGCGCCGGCGTTCTTCCTTTGCCGAGAATCGCCGCACCAGTACATACACGCCTGCCGGCACCATGAGAGCGGCGCTCTCGGCGTTGTAGAGGAGCGCGTTCGGTTTTTTGTAATTGGCTTTCGGCCAACGGACGAGACCATTTTCGAAGTGAGTTGGATAGATCAAGGGAACGGTCTCTGAACTCGGTTCCACCCGCAGCCACCGGCGCGCGCGAAAATCAACGACGCGTCCCGTACTGACAGCCAGGCCCAATGCATCGAGTGTGCAGGGGAGCGTCTCCATGGTTTCGGCAAGAGCGTGTCCATTTTCATCCGGAACCAGGTGTATGAAGGATTCGGTGTCATTAGGTCGCACGACGCGCTGGAACGGAACACTACGCCGCCGCTCTGTCGGTTCGTCGGGCGTAGGACTCTCGGAGATACTCACGAGCGTTTGCTGTGGCATCCCCTTCACCGCATGAAGAATCAAATTCTCTTGCAGCACGTCGTCATCGCGGAAGGCGTGGTCGCGCGACTCGAAAACATGAAGGCGGGTGAGGTTGACGTTCTGGAGAAAATGCTTCCGGAATGGCCGGAAATAGGGGCCGTTGCAAAAACTTCTCGGTGTAATAGCGATCAGCTCGCCGCCCTTATCCAAGAGCATCACCGCGAGGGCTAGGAAGGCCGTATAAAGATTGCTCGTCTCGATATCGAGCCGACGCAGCACCTGACGCGTGCGAGACTCACTACGGAATTTCTTGTAGGGCGGATTGAGAATGGCGACATCGAACTTGGCAGGTTCGGTCTGAAACAGGCCCGCGTCCAGCATGTCGACGGCAGATTCGATAAAATCGGTTGGACGAACTTCCCACGCACAGTGAATTCCTACTGCGGCGCAGGCCTTTTCGCACGCCGTCAACGTCTGCCGTAAAGCGGGTAGAAGAGCTTCATCCAGTTCATAGGCGGTCAAAATGATTTCCTTGGGACGAACGGATCGCGAGCAGATCTCGCTCACCCACGCGGCAGTCAACGCCCCGACGCCGGCGCCCGCGTCCAACAACCGCAACCTCTCGCGCCGGCGCAGGCTTGTCGACGCCATGAGCCTCGCGGTTGAGGGTGGCGTAAAGAACTGTCCAAGCCGGCTGCGTCGAACCCGATCAAGGGCTCCGCTTTGGTCCCGTCTCGCCTCCTCCGCTATTGCGAGTGGGTCAGGCATATCGACCCCTAGCTTCAAGGGTACGGCAGACGATGAGAGGCGACCCTGTCGGCCTTTTCGCGCCTTTGGGTACACCTTCCGTGGCAGGTCGGGTTTCACTGGAATTTTACGATATCCTAAAAGCTGTCCGCGTTTCAACGTAATAAACCGGATAGATGCGACAACCGATGGGGTCGGACCCGGGGACGTAGTTGACTAGCTGGACAAACTCGCTAAACAGCTTTTCTGTGATCCTCTGCGTTGCGGATCTTCGCCGTCTCACCACGTCGTCAATGTGAGAGAGAGATGCGATTGAACGAATTATTCAGGATTACCCAACGAGCCCCGCAGAAGGGCTGACTCTAATCGTTGGTTCCAACCGTTCCCGCCGTTCAATCCCCCCGATCGGGTCCGGGGTCCGTTCAAATCGTTCAAACCGCATACGCCGGGTCCGTGAAACGTGATCGGTTCCCAGCGGTGGTTGCTCGTTTACTCAATTGCGCAAATCCGCAACATAGCAGGGACTAGATTCGACCTTCAGCCATGGTCACGAGCGCGCTCAAACCAAGCCGCCAGGCACAACAAATAGCTGGTGTTATGCCGATTTTAGTTCTTTCAATTTCGCTGTTAGCGCAGGCAAGATTTGTTTATAATCCCCGACGACACCGAAATGGGCAACGCTGAAAATATTCGCGTCTTTGTCCTTGTTAATTGCCACAATGGCTTTCGATCCCAAACAACCAGCGATGTGCGCCATCGCGCCTGAGATTGCAACAGCGATGTATAGCTTGGGGCTAACTACCTTCCCGCTCTGACCCACCTGAAGCCGCGCGGGCACCCAACCCTCATCACAAGCAGGACGACTAGCCCCAACCGCGCCGCCGAGAACGCTAGCGAGATCGCGGAGCATCGCAAAGTTTTGTGCGCCGCCGATGCCGCGCCCGCCGCTGACGACGACCTCGGCGTCTTCTAACTTCACCCCCTCCACTTGCTCTTTGATCCGCTCGACAACCTTGACTTTGATCGCCGCAGGGTCGACCTTGCCTTCGACTGGAATGACCTGACCTTGCCGGGAGGCATCGCGCGCTGCGGGCGGCACGGTTTTCGGTCTTATCGTCGCCATTTGAGGTCGCGCAGACTTACTCACCATCGTGGCGTGAGCGTTGCCACCAAAGACAGGGCGAGTCGAAGCCAGGAGCTTGGTTGCTGGATCAATAGCTAACGCGATGCAATCCATCGCAACTCCACCACCGACGCGAGCATTGAGTCGCGGGGCCAAATCCATACCGATATCCGTATGACCGAGAAGCATAATCGAGGGAAGCGCTTTTTGGCAAACGCCCGCTACTATCTGAGTGTACGCATCGGGGTTGTATTGATCCAGTAGACTGTCGTCAGCAACAAAGACGTTGTCAGCGCCGTAGGCAATTGCCTCCTGAGCCAAACCACTTGCTTTGCTCCCCATCAACAGGGCGCTTGACTGCTCGCCCAGTTCATCGGCAAGTTTTCTGCCGAGTCCGATGAGTTCGATCGTGACTGGCGCTAATTTTCCATCCGTGATCTCACCGCAAATCAAAACACCCTTGTGATTGTCCATTGCATATTCTCCGCTTGCTCTATATCAGCACGTTAATCTTTGCGGCTAAGTTGGCTGCAGCTTCTGTGGGCGTAGACCCAGTAATGATCTCACACTCGGTCTTGCGCGTCGGCACAGTGAGAGCAGTGACTTCGGTGTGCGCATTCGCCTTGTCTAACTTGGCAGAGTCGGCTCCGATATCGGACGCTTTCCAAACCGAAACCACCTTTTTGCGCGCCATCATCATGCGCGGTCCTGCTGGAAGCCGCGGCAAGCCAATTTCACCGCTGACCGTGACCAAACATGGCATCGGCGCTTCCAGTACTTCAAAGCCATCGCTCACAATTCTTTTCACCTTGAGCGTATTGTCCGCTGCCTGAATATCAGCGGCGAGGGTTACAACAGGGATACCAAGCATTTCGGCGAGAATAGAGCCAACTTCGCCCGCGCCCCAGTCCGCTGCTTGTCTGCCACACAGAACCAGATCGTACTCACCAATCTTCCCGATCGCTTTTCCCAAAACATATGCCGTGCCAAAGGAATCCAGATTTTCGAAAGCCGCATCCTGGAGAACAAATCCGTCGTCCGCGCCCATCGCGATGGCGTGCTTGATCACATCGGCCGCTTTTTCCGTGCCCATGCTGATCGCCGTTATTTTCCCTTTGTGTTTATCCTTGAGGCGACATGCCGCCTCAATCGCGCGTTCATCATAGACACTGATCACGGGCGGTACTCCAGGCGGAGGGATAACCTGTTTCGCCGTAGGATCAATCTTGAATTTCGCTGGTGGGATCTCTGGGTCAAGTACTTGCTTAACGCAGACGATTGTGTTCATGCTGCTCCTTTTGATTCAGATGGCTGCATTGCCGCTTCGACGATTTCGGCAAGGTCTTTTGCCTTTAACGAGTCCTTGATATTTTTGTGTTCGATGCCTTCTTCGAACATCTGCAAACAATAAGGGCAGGCGGTCACAACTTGCTCAGCTCCAGTCTTGAGCGCGTCGTCGAGACGCATTTGATTTATTTTTGTCGTGCCCGATTGTTCTTCGATCCACATGTGCCCGCCGCCACCGCCGCAGCAGAATGCTTTGTCGCGCGTGCGCGCCATCTCCACAAGGTTTGCCTGCGGAATAGATTGAAGTATCTGGCGCGGCTCCTGGTAGACACCATTGTATCTGCCCAGATAGCAAGGGTCGTGATAAGTGAGTTTTGCATTCAACCCATTGGCGAGTTTCAATTTGCCCTGCGCGATTAAATTACCAATGAACTGGGTATAGTGAACCACCTTGAAGTCGCCGCCATATTGGGGGTACTCGTTCTTGAGCGTGTTATAGCAGTGCGGGCATGAGGTGACAATCTCTTTAATGTTGTGGCTTTTGAAAGTTTCGATGTTTTGCTCCGCCATCATCTGGAACTGGAACTCGTACCCTACTCTGCGCGCGGGGTCGCCGCAACAGGTCTCCGCCTCGCCCAATACTGCGAAATCAACTCCAGCCGCCTTCAGCACCCGCGTCATGGAAATAGTCGCTTTAACATTGCGTTCGACAAGCGCGCCCGTGCAACCGACCCAGAACAAAGTATCCGCAGTATCGCCGTCAGCCAATACTTTGACATCCAGCCCATCCGTCCAGTCGCCGCGCAGCCGCAGCGATTGAATGCCCGCCCACGGGTGTCCGCGTGACTGCATATTTCGGAGCATCAGTTGCGCGGTTTCGGGCATTTTGTTTTGTGTCAGCACCAAATTGCGCCTAAGGTCCATGATCCTGCGGACGTGTTCTACCTTGACCGCGCATGCATCTATGCACGCGCCGCAGGTGGTGCACGCCCAGAGCGCGTCCTCGGCGACCACATCGCCGATCAACTTCGAAGATGCTTCGGCTTTGCCTTTAAGCAATCGAGGGCCTTCCTCAAGCAAATGATCTTTCAAATTCAAAATGATTTCTCTAGGCGAAAGACTTTTGCCGCTAAGTTGCGCGGGACATGCGGCATGGCATCGCCCACACCATGTGCAAGAGTAGAGATCGAGCAATTGCTTCCACGTAAAGTCCTGGAGTTTCGATACGCCAAAGTTCTCCGTCTCTTCAGCGGAAACGGGTTCGAGCGCACCTTTCGGTCCGAGGGGTCTAAAAAAAATATTTGCCGGAGAGAAAAGAGGATGTAGATGCGCTGAATGGGGGGCATAGACTAGCGCGCCAAGAAGTAGGACGTAATTGATCCACCAAAAAGCTGTGTATGTCGCCGACAATGTCGCGGGCGATATGCCTGCGCTCGTCAGAGAGTTGGCCAGCAGACCGCCGATGATAGGCGAGGGTGAAATATTGTACGCTGAATATTTCAAAGCCTCCGTGCCGTAGTGGAGCGCCATGAGCACAATCATCGTGGTGAAAAGCAAAGCCATGATAATTTTTTCTTTGGGACTCTCTTCCCTTTCGAGTCTCTTTGGCTTTACGATGTAGCGTTTGATCGCAGCCACGATGACAGCTGCGATAACAAACAAGGCGGCGATGTCTAAGATTGAACGGTAGAGCGCCTCGAACGCGGGCGGTAAGGAAAGACCCAAGCCACCGTCCACGCCGAAAATGATTACGTAGCCGATCAGGAAAAAGCCGAAGCCCCAGAACATCAAGGCATGTCCGAGTCCAGCCAGGTCTGTGAAGCCAACCGTCTTCAAGGCACACCATTGCGAAGAGACAACAGACAGCATGAATATGGCTCTCTGACCTATCCTGTCGGAGCGGCGCTCCGGCTTGCCCAGCCGCAGAAGGCGATAGAGGAAATAAGACCTGCGCAGAAAAACGCCGAAGGCGATGGCGAACAAGACCCAGAAAATAATATATCCTGGCAGGCCCCAATAGGTTGCGCTAACGGGCGACATTTTCTTTGCCCTTTCTGACGATTGCTCTTTTTTCTTCCGGAATAGCGGGCGGAACGGGCGCGCCAGAAATCTTTGCCACCGCCGCAAATCGATTAGGGCAAACTTCAAAACAAATATTGCATTTGATACATTTCGCTTGATCGATGACATGAATCAGGTTCTTGCCGCCCGCAATCGCCTCGACAGGGCATTGCCGGGCGCAAATCATACACGCTGGGCATTTTTCCGGGGCGATGTAGTACGAGATGACTTCGGCGAACAACTTGTCTATCTCGTCTTTGGAGAAAAGCCGGTCGTATTCTTCCGGGTTCCGTAGACGGGTCGCCAGCTTATCCTGGTTCACGATCTTGATGTACGGGACTAGTTTTCTGATTTCCGCGAGTTTGGACTTTAATTCATTCGTGTCTATTCCTTCGCCCTTGCCCAGTGTTCCCAGCTCTCTCACCTGATTGCCAAACTGATTCATCACATCGGCAAAAAGATTTCCTTCCGCCGAAGACGCGAATTGGATCCTCAATCTATCTGGGTTCAGCCCGATGTGTTCCATGATTCTCTTGCACAAAAGCACCATGTTCAACGCATCGTAATTTCCGTGAGTGATATAATTGCACTCATTTAAACGGCAGCCCCCGATAAACACGGCGTCCGATCCATTCGAGAAAGCCCGCAGCACATGGTCCAGGTCAACTCTGCCGGAACACATGGTGCGAATCAGTCTGATATCGGTTGTATATTGTAGTCTGGAAACTCCAGCCATGTCGGCAGCGCCGTATCCTCACCAATGGCATACAAAGCCGAGGATTTTTGGCTTGGACTTGAGTCCTGCACTCATTCTAATCTCCCTCCACTCTCTTACGCGAACTCTGAATACGCCGCATCAATTTGGGCAACCAACTCGTCGTCGTTGAAATGTTTCAGTTGAATCGCCAATGTGGGACACTTGACGCAACAGAGACCATCCCCTTTGCAAAGAACAGGATTCACTACCGCCTTTTTGCCCTGTTTCGTCTCACGAAGCTCGATCGCGCCATACGTGCATGCCGAGATACACGCCCCACAGCCGAAGCACTTTTTGTCAACCACCTCGCACACCGAGCCGGACGCGACGACCGTATCGTGTGAGAGAAGCGTCAAGACCCGACCTGCGGCGCCATAGGCCTGGCTAATCGCTTCCGGTATGTGCTTGGGATAGTGAGCCATGCCGCAAAGGTAAATGCCTTCTGCGGCAAACTCTACCGGTTTCAGTTTGGCATGGGCTTCTTGAAAGAAACCATCCGCGCCCAAAGGCAGGGTGAATGTCTTAGATATTTCCTTGCTTCCTGCCGAGGGGATAACGGCGGCAGCCAGGGTAACGATATCCGCATCTATTTCGACTTTGCTTCCTAAAATGTAATGCGGCGCGGTAACCTTGAGAACGGGTCGCCCTTCCTCCGATTCGCCCGGTTCCACCTGTGGCTTATCTTGGGGTTCATAGCGGATAAACTTGACGTCCTTATCCGCCGCTTCCCTGTAATAATCCTCACTGAATCCGTACGTTCTCATATCGCGAAAAAGAACGTAGATGTCCATCGCAGGGTTGATCGCTTTCAGTTTCAATGCGTTCTTGACCGACTCGCTGCAACAGACCCGACTGCAATAATTTCTATCTTCGTTTCTGCAACCGACGCATTGGATCATAACGAGACTAGATGCGCTGATGACTTTTTCGTCTCCCTGGTTGATCCGCTCCTCCAACTCAAGGTGCGTCAGGACTCGGTCGTCTTGTCCGTAAAGATATTCGGTAGGGCGATAGACCTCCGCACCCGTCGCGATGACGGTTGCGCCATGTCTTATCTCTGTGATCCCTCGGTCCGATTTTACTTTGGTTACGAAGTTCCCGACATAGCCGGTCGCCTCCGTGATTGTCGCCTCCATATACACATGGATCAAGGAGTGCTGAGATACCTTGCCGATCAGATCGCGCAAGTACGCCTGAACGTCCATTCCTTCCAGGGTGTAATGCAGTTTTCGCGCTGTGCCCCCCAGGTTTCTTTCTTTTTCGACCAGGTGAACCTCATGTCCCTGGTCGGCAATAGAGAGCGCGCACGTCATGCCGGCGATTCCTCCGCCGACGACCAGCGCCGACTTGTTGACCGGCAGATCAAATTCCTGGAGAGGTTCCAGAAGACTGGCGCGCGCCACCGACATACGGATGATATCCTTTGCCTTTTGTGTGGCTAGTTCCTTTTCTTTCGAGTGAACCCAGGAGCAATGTTCGCGAATGTTCGCCATGTCGTAGAAATATTGATTGATGCCTGCCTCGCGAAGCGTGTCACGGAACAACGGTTCAAGCGTTCGGGGCGAGCAGGCGGCAACCACTACTCGATTAAGCCCTCTTTCCTTTGCCAAATCTGTGATTTCTTTCGCGCAATTGGCAGCGCACGAAAAGAGTTGCTCCTGAGCGTATACGACATTGGGCAAGGTCTTCGTATATTCAACCGTGGAAGGAACATTGACGATCCTTCCGATATTCGCCCCACAATGACACACAAAGACTCCGACTTTCGGCTCCTCTTTTGCGACATCCCTTTCCGGCGGATAGAGTCTTTCTTTCGTCAGTTTCCCCCGCCGAAAGTCGAGGAGTTGACCGCTCTGGGAACTGGCTGCGCTGGCGGTAAAAACCGACTCGGGAATATCTGTGGGACCCTTGAACGCGCCGCTGATAAAGACTCCCGGGCGAGTAGTCTCCATCGGATTGCCCGGAGTGGTCTTGCAGAATCCGTGGGCATCGAGTTCGATGCCGAACTTGCTCGCCAGTCCCTCGGCGTCGGCAGGCGGATTCAATCCAACGGACAATACCACCATATCGAATTCCTCTTCTTGGACGCCGTCATCGGGCGTGGAATATCGTATGGTGACATTCTTGGTTTTGGGATCCTCTTTGACTACGGATGTGTAACTTCGGATAAACCGAACCCCTGGCAGTCTCTCCGCTCTTTGGTAGAATCGCTCAAAATCCTTGCCATAGGAACGAATATCGTTATGGAAGATCGTGCACTCTGCGTCGTCGTTATGATCTTTTGTTAAGATGACCTGCTTCTGGGTATATGTGCAGCAGACGGCTGAACAATAACTGTTACCACCCGCAGGGTTGACCTGTCTCGAACCGACGCATTGAATCCACGCCACTTTGTGTGGATGCTTCTTGTCCGACGCGCGCAGGATTTCGCCGTCGTATGGACCCGTGGCGCACAGCAGCCGTTCGTAGTCCATGCTGGTGATGACGTTCTGCAGCTTGCCGTAGCCATATTCGTTCCCCACCTTCGGAACGAATGGCTCCAAGCCAGGGGAGAGAATTATCGCTCCGACATGTAGTTCTAACTTCTTTGGCGTTTGGTTGAGATCGATCGCGTCATTCTCGCATACGGTCGCGCAAATGCCGCATTTCTTTTCTTTGAGATAAACACAAGATTCGTCTATGTACGTGATCAGTGGAATGGCTTGCTTGAAGTAGATATGTACGGCTTTGTTCGTCGATATTTCCTGATTGAAGCGATCAGGATATTCGACTGGACAATATTCTACGCAGGTGGTACAAGCCGTGCATTTATCCTCGCGAATATACCTGGGCTTTCTAACCAGCGTTACTTGAAAGTTTCCCGCGTCCCCCTCGACGCGATCAACTTCAGTGTAGGTTAGAACCTCGATGTTTGGATGCCGGCCGACCTCGACCAGTTTAGGAGCGAGAATTCATATCGAGCAGTCGTTGGTCGGAAAGGTCTTGTCGAGCTGCGCCATGTGACCGCCGATGGCGGGCGCCTTATCGACCAGATAAACCTTGAAACCCGCTTTGGCGAGATCAAGCGATGCTTGAACGCCGCTGACGCCGCCGCCGACAACCATCACGTCGCCGATATTATTTTTTGCGAGCCGCGTACGGAGCCGCGCGATTTGTTCGTTTTCCATACTCTATGTCCTCATTTTCTACCCAGCCACATTGTCATTTCGGGACAGACTGAGTCGTTAGCTTGCTCAAATCACTTCCTGGAGAATCTCGGTGATGTCCTTGATTTGTGTGGACTCACCATCCTTCTGCGTCAATCGGCTATCCTCGAATTGGGTGATGCAATACGGGCAGGACGTTGCCAACACCTCGGCCCCAACCTCGCGCGCTTGTTGCAGCCGGAGGTTGGAGAATCTTTCCTCCTTGGCGGTCTCCATCCAAATCCGGCTGCCCCCCATTCCGCAACAGAGACTATTCTGCCGGGACTCGGACATCTCGTTCAGTTCCAAACCAGGTATGCTCTTCAATGCCTCTCGGGGCTCATCATAGATTCCATTATGCCGCCCCAGGTAGCATGGGTCGTGATAAGTGACCTGCTTCTTATATTCCTTGGTGGGTTTGAGCCGCCCTTCGTTAATGAGTTGGGGAAAATATTGGGCGGTATGGACCACCTCGAAGTTCACCTTGAACTCGGAATATTCATTCTTGAAGGCGTGGTAGCAGTGCGGGGAAGAAACGAGAATTTTCTTCACTCCGTTTTCGATAAACGTCTTGATGTTCTCCCGAGCCAGGCGTTTGAATAATGTCTCATTCCCGGCTTTGCGGACACTCTCGCCGCAGCACATCTCCTTCGCGCCCAATATCCCAAAATCCACTCCCGCCTTGGTGAGGAGATCGGCAGTGGCTTGGGCGACCTTCTTCAATCTTGGGTCATAACTGGTATAGCAGCAGGAGAAATAGAGTACCTCGGTGCCCTCGCTGAACTCTTTTACTTCCAGGTCTTTTGCCCAATTTGCGCGATCTTGCGGTTCTTGTCCCCACGGATTGCCGACACTGGCAATGCTGGTCATGAAACCGCGAAGATTGGGGATGCTTGTCGGAACGACGCCGTCTGGCACCAAGACGCGGCGCATCGCCCGCATCACGTCAATTATTTTGACGCCGCGGGGGCAGCGCTGAACGCAATGGCCACAGGTGGTGCATAGCCAAAGGTCTTCCGATTCGAACGGAACCACGCCGAATTTTGCCTGATTGATGATTCTGCGAACGGGAAATCTTCTGACGCGATTCCACGGACACACCGTATCGCATTTGCCGCATTCATAGCAGAATTTGTCGGCGCCGCCGCCCTCGTCTTTGATGCCATCAACTACCGCTTTGTAGGGAGATAAGGGTATCGTCTCCATCTTATTTTGCCTTCAGCTTGGGATCGTTTTTCATACGCCGTCACCCCGTTAGTGGGTTGAAAGATGCCCAGTCCCTTCGCGATTCACTTTTTCGTCCTTCTGCATCATCCGGGCGACGGAATCGAGCAGCTTGTCCATACCGAATTCATTGGCCAGAAACTCCAACCCCAGCTCCAGTTTGCCCTGTTCCACTTTCTCCGGCACCGCCTCTTCCCGCTCCTCGTAGATCAAGGCCTCCGCCAGGCACCAGCGCACGCACAGGGGCTTCTCCAAATCCGGTTCGCTTTCGCACATATCGCAGCTAAGGGGCAGCCCGGAATCCGGCTCCATGAAGTCATCCCGGGACGGACAGGGGGAACGGCAAAAGGCGCAGTCGTTGTATACCTTGCCGTTGATAGTGTACTTGTTCCGCCCGTAGCATTCGCCCTTGACGTATTCGCCCGCGAACACGGGCACGTAGATGTCATCCAGGGGTTGGCGTATCACGCGGATCCGTGACCGGGCCGGGTTGTTGCTGCTGTATTTCTTCGGCCGGGCATGAAGGGCGGAACAAATGACTTCACAGGCGCGGCAGCCGTTGCATTTGTCCACGTCCACGTGGATGGACTTGACGATCCTGGTGACGATCTTTTTTTTCTTTTCAGGCACGGTTCTTTACTCCACAGACTGAGCTGCGCGGCTTGAGGCATCGGCAGCCGTCGATGAACCAGCGGTCTTTTCTTCAGCAAGGATTCCGCGGCTGACAAACTCATCGGCGACATAGTGCAGGCCCAGTTCCCGCAGTGATTCCACGGTCGGGATGCCGTCCTCGTTCCAGCCCTTGAACCGGTAGTAGGCGTCCAGCAGTTGCTTTTCCAGTTCCGGGAATCGCTTCTTCCAGTGATTCGCCGGCGGCTTCTCGTCCTCCCGGCGCATGCCGCGCCGGATGTTGTTGGCCCGGACCAGCGTCCGGTAGCGCTTGGCCGCCTGGGACAGCTTGTCTTCATCCATCTCGATTCCGGCGCCGGCGGTGATGAACTTCGGGTAATTATGGATGTGATAGGGCGGCTTCAGGGGAAACGCCGACAGCCCGGCGCACATTCCCAAGGCGTCATCGATGTAGTGCATCTTCTCCTGCCAGTCGACGATATCGCAGCACATATCCACGGTGGGATAGAACGGCATGGAGTTTTCCCCGCGGGGATTCCAGTCCAGGAAATACTGCTTGAACCTGTCGTCCGGGACCTGGAACCAATCCTTGACGAATTCCTCCCGCTGCTCCCGTTCGGGAAACGGCGCCTGGGGGAACTGCCCCTCGATCTGGGTGATGTTGAGCTTCTCGCCGGTGGAATACATGAGGAAGTAAATGGGATTCAGCATGGAAAGCTTGAGCGGCAACTGCTCGTGCTTCTTGATACAGTTGTGGGCGAAGGGATCGGCTTCCGTGCCGATGGCTTTCGCCGCCCAGTAAGTGCCGTTGGCCAGCACATCGCCGATGCCTTCCCGCCGGACGATCCGGTCCAGCAGCCAGTAGAACCTGCCTTCGCTGTCTTCCGGCATGCCCGGGAACTGGTCCTTGGTCAGGATGCCTTTTTCCAGCAGTTCCAGGGCCATCGCCATCACCTGCGGCGCCGTAAATCCGTCCACCCCGTACTCGGTGGCCCGCTGGGCGATGCGCATGCCGAAGTCCAGGTCCGAATAGGCCGCCATGGTATAGGTCAGCTTGGTGAAGCATTTCATCATGAAGGTAGGCAGCCCGGGGATGTCGATGGTGGCGCCGCATTTCATCGGGCAGTTGTAACAGCTGATCAGGCGGGTGCGATAGTTGTCCAGCGTCGCCGTCCAGCTCTTCTCGATGTCTTCATTCCAGAAGTCATTGCGGCGGACCCGTGAATTGCCCCACATGAAGTTTTCCGTGTGCCACTTTTCGTCTTGGATGAGCATTTCCTGGGGTGAACCCAGGCCCTGCATGATCGTCATCACTCCCTTGATCGGGTTGGCATTGCGGAACTCGATGTACTCCAGCACCTCGTTGCACAGCTGCATGTATTCCGCCGGGCGGGCGATATTGATGTCCCCGGTGCCGCGCACGGCGATGGCCTTCACGCCCTTGTCCCCCATGACGGCGCCGATGCCCCCGCGGCTGGCGCTGGAGCGGTCATGCTCGATGGAGGCGTAATAGACCCGGTTTTCCCCGGCCAGGCCGATGGCTGCCACACGCGCCATGGGATCGTTCAACTCCTGCTGGATCAGCGCGGTGGTTTCCACCGAGCCCTTGCCCCGCAGGTGGGCGGCGTCACGGAATTCCACCTTGCTGTCGTGGATCCAGATGTACACCAGTTCCGGGGATTTGCCCCGCAGGATGAGCTTGTCATAACCCGCATGCTTGAGTTCCGGCGCCCAAAATCCGCCCATCATGGAAAACGCCATCAGGTCCGTCTGGGGGGAGATGGTGGTGACGATGGTGCGGTTGCAGCCGATGGCGGGCGTGCCGCAAAGGAGACCGGCGCTGAATATGAGCAGGTTCTCCGGCGAAAAGGGGGTTACCTCGGGCGGGACCCGGTCCCACAACAGCTTGGCGTTGGTGCCCAGTCCGCCGAGATAGAGCGCGGTCTCCTCCGGATCCGTTTCCACCCGTTCGATACCGCCCCGCGACAAATCGATCTCCAGATTGAAGCCCGTTTCTCCGTACCTCATTCGCTTTCCTCTGAATAAATGATATGAATTCGGCCTTCGAGCCCGGCCGTGAGAAAGCCCAAAATTACCCTGAGCAGCCCCCTCTTGCCCTGTTCGAGGGCTCCCAGCGACTACCGGAGCGGCAAACCGGCCGGTACTGGAATGCGAGTTACGCAAAATCTATACCACCGAGTTTCCTGTAGCCGCTATGGCACGACACAAGAGAACGGATGTTCGATTGAAGTTGAGATTATTATTCGGGATTTGACCGGATACTTCTGCAGAGACGCAGGGGCGATTATGGGCGGACGATTCTCAAAAATTGGGAAATTCGAGAACCTAACAATCAAAAATGGGAAAAGAACGAACCTACGAACGATCAACTTATATCGACCATGGGGTATGAATCCCCGTGGTCGACCAACGGAGATTCAGATTGCCTGCCTGGAATCGCGCGCCGAGATGCCGGCCTTCCAGTCGGAAATAGAGCAGGTTTGCGAAGAAGGCGGCGTTATCCATCCCTCCTGAGGGCCCACGCGGGTCGTAGCCAACGGGAAGGTTGCCGGGATCGAGTTGGTTCGCTGCACCCGAGTCTTCGACGAGTCCATAGCCTTAAAGGAGGCGCGACGGTGTCTCAGGTGCGACCTGCGGCTCCAGATCGGCGCGCCCATTCTACCGCCGGAGCCGTGGTTGGAATTTGATTAAGAACATATCGCAACAGTGTCCGGTTCTGAAGGCGTCTACCAGCTTCTGGATGCCGAAAAGCAGATCCTTCGAATCGGGGGGGTGGCCAACCTGCGTCTTGCCCTTGAAGAGCAGTTGAACAGTAACCCCAAGGCGTGCTACTTTCTTTATGAAGAGGCGTCTATGTACACCCAACGAGAGAGTGAACTGCTACAGCGATTTCTCCAAGAACACGGTCACCTTCCGGCCGGCAACGATCTGGGAGACGACCTGTTCTAAAATGAATGATCCCATGCCCGCAGAAAGCCCAAGTCGAGAGGACGAGCTACAACAGCAGGGTTGGACGAAGCAGTTTCTCGCCAGCGGTTCGAGACTCAAAGAGGCAACCGAGCTTTATGAATCCATGGGTTTGGAGGTCCATCTGGAGCCTGCGCGGGCGGAGGATCTAGCTTGTTCGGAATGCCATCCCCAGCAACCGTCCGCAACCGTTGAAGGCTGGTACGTCATCTGCACGCATCCCAGGGCAGGAAAGGGTTCCAAGCAAGACGAGGAGCTGTGGTGATGAAATCGGTTGATATCAGGGAGCTTGGGAAAGATGACCTTCAAGCCGTCATAAAAATTGACGAAGTGATCCGAGGCTTTTCCCGGCCGGCCTATTGGGAGAGGAGGTTTATTAACGCGGAAGGCATCCCTCCTTG
>Ga0209317_1001428_pt1 | contig 20949 bp, 15 predicted proteins | sample RifGroB2_FD_183994 | JGI IMG/M metagenome (GOLD analysis project Ga0209317, IMG submission 183994) | Soil microbial communities from Rifle, Colorado, USA - Groundwater B2 (SPAdes) (version 2) | ecosystem: Environmental > Terrestrial > Soil > Unclassified | place: Rifle, Colorado | collected... | reverse complement strand
AAAATAATGGAAAAAACCTGGTAAGTCAAGGGGTTTTGCTGGATACGCAAGACGTCGTGAAACAGGCTGGTACGCTGGGAACTGAGAAGTGTCAGCTTCCCAAGCTGAAGGTCGCGGGTTCGAATCCCGTTTCCCGCTCCATAAATTCAAGGACTTAGCTGGTAACAGTTAAGTCCTTTTTGTTTGTGTTGTAGTTGATGTTGTAATAAAGTTTGGAACGTTGGCGCGCGAATGCTGTTCACGCATATAAGTTACGAACGTGCAAGTAAGACGTAGTGCTTGCCTTTCCCTTTCCCCCAGCGACTGGCGATATGGCTGCTTCCAAGCCCGATGACGATTCGGCCGGTATGTGCGTACTGGAGGAGATCGTTAATACTCATCGGGTAGTAGGACGGTCGTTGAGGAGCGGTCCCGCTCCGTAATGATCCAGATCGGAGGCAGGCCGGGGGATGTGTAGGCAGAAAACAACCGGTCGCCATCAAGAAGTGCTCCTTCGTTTGATTCCTTGTCCTCGTTACACAACTCTCCCCAGTCGCCTGAAAGATGCCGTCTTAGTGATTCGAAGACGAATGCAGCGAACTTTTCATCGTCTGCCATGAAATGGTTGACCCCTCTGGTTACAACGACTTTCCCAGAATCGAACTTCGCGCTTTGTTGTGGCTGTCTACCTGATCTCATGTTGGGTTCCTCCTTTAAATGACGAGGCCCAGACATTTTGCCTGGGCCTCGGTATATGGCTTTGTTTTAAAGTAACCCTGAGTTGACGAAAGAGAGGAAGCTCTCCCCGATTATGATGTGATCCAGGATCTTCACCCCGATGAGGTCACCTGCCTCTTTTAGCCTCCTTGTTATTTCAAGGTCTTCCCTGCTGGGCGTAGTATCTCCAGTCGGGTGATTGTGTAGCAGGATGAGCGCTGCCGCCGATGACAGTAGCGCGGTTTTGAAGACCTCGCGGGGATGGACAATGCTTTGATTCAACGAACCGACCGAAACTTCGTCAATGCAGCAGATACGATTTTTCCCATCGAGGTGAATGGCAAAGAAATACTCCTTCGTCTCGCGACTTAAAAAGTTAAACGTCTCGAAGACTTGCTCAGCGCTGCTGTATCTGGTCAATGGGCGTAGATATAGATTGACCTCTTCCTTGATGGTCAAAGTTTCATACACCGCCTTGATTTGCTTCAGCCTGATCCTCCTGGGTTTCCCTGGAACTTCCTTTCTGCCGAATAATGTTTCAGTTGTCATGGCTACTCCTTTAACAGTGTTGGTCCCTCACTATCATTTCCCCTTCAATGCGAGTAAGTTAGCAGTTCGCCGCCCGTTGCGAACCCAGGACACACGTCTGCTGTCACCAAAAACGGCGTCAGTAGGTAGGTGAGGCTGAGTAGGGAAAAGGCTGAACAGCAGGTGGTAAAGAAGGTTAAATTTCTGAGGCCATTGTGAGGGCGCGGAAATCTATGGATGGATTCTGTTTAGAAGCAAGCATTCTCGGTCGTTGATTCGGCCAAGAGCATACTTGCGACCATCGTAGTCCTTGGTCTTTTTAAAACTTTTGTCCAACCAATCCAGACGTAGGAGCAAGTTCGGCTTGTGCTGCCCTGTTTCTGCTACGAACTTGACGGTTTCGTGATTGATAAATCTCTTGGTGCGGGGGAAGGGATCATAACAGTGCAGCCATTCGCCCTCTAACCGGAAGCCTAGAATATAGTGCCAGTTATTATCCGTGGTATGCACACACAGCAATGCCACCCCCTTTGAGTTGATGCATCGTATAATTTTGCTGCCCTGTTTCAGGTGTACCTCGTCGCCATACAGATATTCTGCTTTCACAGCAAACTTCTTGTATCCTTTTTCCTGATAATTGCTGAGCAAAAAGCCGAGCTCCTGTATGGCCCGGCTTGATGTGCCACGAAATGCCTCTAAATCCATGCACTCCTTGTAAACCCTATGCACTATGAATGGAGGAACTTCGGCACGCGAAAACAGGAAGCTTAATCCATTGATGAGCGTAGTCGGCACACAATCATATCCAGATGCTTGCTGCCGAAATGGTACTTTCATGACTACTCCGCAATATCTAACAATAAAAATAAAAAATCCTGTATAACGCTTGATTGACAAGAGTAAATACAGGAATGATGATTGGTGTAAAACGATTTAAGTTAACCAGTTTATATTTGCTAGTGTTTTTAAAATGTTTATTTTGGTATTAAAATAACATGTAATGCATACGAATGTCAAGTTAATACATTGTATGTTATGTCTAGCACCTTTAAAGACAGCAGTGTGTATAAGCTTTATATCTGAAAATGATGTAATCAGTTAAGTTCACCTTATCCACGCGAGGAGCAGGTAGGCTCACATGGCGATCCATAGCAGAAATACGTTTGAGACATTCGGTCTTTGAGCGGAATCTGGTGAGGGAAATAGCTTCGTGACAGTGAGGGGCGTGGCTCAAAGCTAAAGTTTTTCAACCTGCTGCGCTGGCGCTTGTTCATTCTAATGTACGCTTACCATGTCACGTATTTACTAATAAAAACTGACAGTTATCCGTGATTGTTAACTCCCCACCACTTACATCTCCTTTGAAGTCACTTTGCCCACCAGTGCTTTTCAAGGCTACAGCGTCGTTACCCATATCGACCAAAAAAGCCGCAAAAGGCGTCTCAATGCCCCCTTATGCGGTTAAAAGCGGTTGACAACGCCTCTAAATGAGCGTATCTAAAGACGATTTATGCTGCCAGAAGTGTACACGGGCTGCCTGTTTCAACTCGTTTACAGGTATGGTGTACCTCCATAAGGAACGGACATGGTCGAGATTGATGATCGCTGGCTCTCAGTAGACGAGATGTGCAAGTACCTTGGTGTTAGTAGCGACACCGTATACCGCTGGATTGACCGGTTCAGTATGCCTGCCCACCGCATGGGCCGCTTTTGGAAGTTCAAGAAAGATGAGGTTGACGAGTGGGTAAAAGCTGGAGGTGCAGCCGAGCAGAATAAAAGGACGCCATAGCGAGTATGAGTAAAGAAAAATACAACATGTCGTTTACTACTGGCGGTCTTTTCCAATCCGAATCCGCCAGGCTCGCCAAGATGTTTCTTGAATGCAATGATTGGGATAGGGTTAAGGAAGCTACCCTGACCGATAATCTGTTGCAAACACGGACCTTGAATACTTCGAGGCGCAACTTACGTGAGATCGTATCTCGGTTGAAATGCCTGTCTCCTGAAGAGCTTCATTTGGTTACGGACGGGTACTCTCAGGATCTGGCGTATATTTTATGGGTGGCGGTATGTCGACGGTACAGGTTTGTTGGGGAATTCGCTGTCGAGGTTCTTAGAGAGCGGTTTATCAGTTTAAAGGGCGATCTCAATTACGAGGATTACGATCACTTTTTTAATAAGAAAGCCGAATGGCATCCTGAACTCGATAAAATAAGTTCGACCACAAGACTTAAACTTAGACAAGTACTCTTCAAAATATTGCGGGAAGCAGGCCTTTTAGACGTGAACAACATGATTAACGCTACCGTACTCAGCCCTAGATTTTTGAATACGATATCTCATGGTCGCCAAAATGATCTTTTGTTCTTCCCGATCTTTGAAACGCAGTTGAGGGAGATGTGACAGTGGTGACCAAAATGCCCATTCTGGATCGCTTTAAGCACCTCTTTGCCGTGATATCTGGACAGAGATTTCTCAAAAAACAAGGTCTTGGGAACGAGGTGCCGTTTTTTATCTGTCCGTTTAAGCCCGAAGAAGCCGTTGAGATGGAGCGGGTTCAACGCCAATTGATCAATCGCTTGGAACAAGTCGGAGTTCGAGTGCTAGAGGTTAACCTTTATGATCTCTCAATTGAGATCCTGAAGGACCGGGGGATTTGGGAGCAGATCCTTGAGATGGAAGAATCAGTATCCAAGGAGCAACTCAAAGAGCTTCTGCAGGGAGTGCTCGATCCTGAAACACATCTTGTTCCTGCCATTGCCGCTAAATTGGGCAGCAGTGACTTTGAAGTTCTTTTCCTCACAGGAGTAGGCGAGGTGTTTCCGTACATCCGCTCCCACAATGTGCTGAATAACCTGCAGAGCACAGCGAAAGAGAAGCCGACTGTCATGTTCTTCCCTGGCGCTTATACACACTCGCTTGAATCGGGGGCATCACTTGATCTCTTCGGGCGACTGCATGACGACAAGTATTACCGGGCGTTCAACATCTTTTACTGCGAAGCATAGACGAGGGTAAACGTGACGACTCTTAAGACTATTTTCAATAAGCCAGTTGATCGTCCGATTGAGGGGGTCATCAAAGCTGATGATGAAGCGAGTCTCCGCCTTGAAATAGAAGAGTATGTTCTCACTAACGAGGTTGAGAAGCGACTGGAATCTTTCCTGGACGCATACAACACCTACGAAGGCGCTAATGGCGTCTGGGTATCGGGTTTCTTCGGTTCAGGGAAATCACACCTGCTGAAGATGCTGGCACTTCTTCTTGAGAACCGCCAGATTGACGGTGTCGCCGCTCTCGACATGTTCCTTCCTAAATGTGGAGATAACGAAATTCTTCGCGGTGATCTCAAGCGGGCAATCGGTATCCCTTCGAAGAGCATTCTGTTCAACATCGACCAGAAAGCGGACGTCATCAGCAAGACCCAGATAGATGCGCTCCTAGCCGTCTTCGTCAAAGTTTTTGACGAGATGTGCGGTTACTACGGCAAGCAGGGACACATTGCCCAGTTCGAGCGCGACCTCGATAGCCGTCGCCTCTACGAACAGTTTAAATCCGCCTATGAGTCCACGACGGGCAGAGCATGGCAAAAAGGTCGCGAGCAGGCCCTGCTAGAGGCAAAAAACATCGCCAAAGCCTACGCCCAGGTGACTGGTGGAGACGAGGCATCAGCCATGGGGATCTTGGATAAGTACCGCAGCCAATACCGCGTCTCAATCGAAGACTTTGCCGAACAGGTTCATGCGTATATCGAATCACAGTCTCCCAATTTCCGTCTGAACTTCTTTGTCGACGAGGTCGGACAGTACATTGCCGAAAACGTCAAGCTGATGACCAACCTCCAGACCATCGCCGAAAGCCTGGCTACTAAGTGCCGAGGCCGCGCGTGGGTCATCGTGACAGCACAGGAAGACATGGGTACGGTTGTTGGCGAGATGGGCAAACAGCAGGGCAATGACTTCTCGAAAATCCAGGCACGCTTCGCCAATCGCATGAAGTTGACAAGCGCCGATGTGGCGGAGGTCATCCAAAAGCGCCTGCTGATGAAAACCGAAGAAGGTGTTCGTCTCCTCTCTGACATTTATCACGCGCAGTCCAATAATTTTAAGACCCTGTTCGACTTTGCCGACGGCTCTCAAACCTATCGAAACTTTCAGGATCGGGATCACTTTATTCACAGTTACCCGTTCATTCCGTACCAGTTCGCGCTGTTCCAGTCGGCCATTCAGAATCTGTCGCAGCACAACGCCTTTGAGGGCAAGCACAGTTCGGTAGGCGAACGCTCCATGCTCGGAGTGTTCCAGCAGGTAGCGATTCAGATCGGGGAGCATGAGATTGGCCAGTTGGCGACTTTCGACCTGATGTTCGAGGGGATTCGGACCGCTCTAAAATCTCAGATCCAGAAAGCGGTCATACAAGCAGAAAAACAGCTAGATGACGCCTTTGCGATCCGCCTGCTAAAGGTTTTGTTTTTAGTCAAATATGTTCGAGAGTTTAAACCAACTGTAAGAAATCTCTGTGTACTGATGCTAGACCGCTTCAATCAGGATCTGCCTGCGCTAAGAAAACGTGTTGAAGAAGCCGTCAGCCTTCTGGAACAGCAGACATATGTGCAGCGTAATGGCGAGCTTTACGAGTACCTCACCGACGAAGAAAAAGACGTCGAACAGGAAATCAAGAACACAGAGGTGGATTCGTCAGACGTTGCCGCTGAGCTTGAGAGAATCGTTTTTGACCACGTCATCAAGCATCGCAAGATTCGTTATGAGAACGGCCAAGACTTCCCTTTCTCCAGAAAACTGGATGATCGGTTGCACGGGCGGGAATACGAGCTGGCCATACATGTCATCAGCCCATTCCATGAAAATGCCGAAAGCGAGTATATCCTGCGGATGCAGAGCATGGGGCGGGACGAGCTGATGATCCTGATGCCAGCAGATGAACGTCTCGTTCGTGACACACTCATGTACAAGCGGACTGAGAAATACATCCGGCAAAACATTTCGATCACACAGCAGGAGGCAGTGAAACGCATTCTGACGGACAAAGGTTTTCAGAACCGGGAACGGTATGGCGAACTGCAGCAGCGCGTCCAAAGCCTGATGGGCAAAGCCAAGCTGTTCGTGGCAGGTGCTGACATTGAAATTGGTTCCGAAGACGCCCAGATTCGGGTGCTGCGCGGATTCCATGAACTCGTCTCCCGTGCGTACCCGAACCTTCGCATGCTGCGTGGCATTACCTATGCCGAGGCCGACATCGCCAAGTGCCTAAGGCATTCACAGCAGGGGCTGTTTGGCAACGACGCCACATCCCTGGCCGAATCTGAGCAGGAGCTTTTGGCGTTCATACAGAGTAATAACCGGGGTGGTGTGCGCACCACCCTGAAAAATCTGCTGGAGAAATTCGAGCGTAAACCCTACGGATGGTACTACGCCGCCGTGCTTTGTACGCTGGCCAATCTGTGCGCTCGCGGCAAGGTCGAGGTTCGCGCTGACGGCAACTTGCTTGAAGAAGACGAGTTGGAACGGGCGCTGCGGAACACCCACGGCCACGGCAATGTGGTGCTGGAGCCCCAGGTCGAATTTACCGCGTCTCAAGTCCGCGCCCTAAAGGAGTTCTTTGAGGACTTCTTCGACGCCCCGCCACGCGCCAGTGAGGCAAAGGCACTCGGCAAGGAAACTGGTACAGCCCTCCAGGAGCTCATGCATCAGCTCGCTCCGCTGGCAGCTCAGGCATCCCAATATCCCTTCCTGACTGCACTGACACCGGTGCTTGAGACACTCAAGGAACTGACCTGCAAGCCATATACCTGGTATCTAACCGAACTCACCCGGCAGGAAGATGCCCTTCTCGACATGAAGGAGGGGGTCATCGACCCAGTCCGCAAATTCATGAGCGGAGCGCAGAAAGGCATCTTCGATAACGCCCGCAAGTTTGTGCAAACCGAAGAACCCAACTTCGCCTACATCGAAGGCGATGAAGCCTCTCAGGTGATAGCTAGCTTGACCGACGCGGAATGTTTCAAGGGCAACCGCATTCAACAGGTGAAGACGCATGTCGAAAACCTGCAGAAAAAGGTTGCCGCCCACGTCGACGCTGAGATTGCCAAAGCGAGGGAGACGGTTGGTGGTCTTAAATGCCGCCTCTGTGGCATGGCTGAGTTCAGCGCATTAAGCGGAGAACAGCAGGAGCAAATCACCCGACCGTTCAACGAATTTATCGCCTCAATTGAGCGTCAGAAGCTGATTGCCGTCATTCGCGACACCCTGCGCCGGTTTGAGGATAGCGAGTACCAGCGACAGCTCTCGCAGATGACGACCTATCTGCAACCTGCACCAACGTCCAAACCTGCCCCGGAACCTGGAGGAACCGCCTCACCAGATGAAGGCGACAACCCCACACTACCGGTCAACCCCAAACCACGTATCGAGTATGTGCCAAGCCGCGCAGTAAAGGTCTCATTCGGGAAAGCTTGGCTGGCCGATGAGACCGATGTGGATTGCTACCTGGAATCCATGCGCGAGGCGCTGCTGGGAGAAATCCGCAAAGGCAAAAGGATTCAAATATGATCGAGAGTCTTGAACTGAGGAATATCACGGCCTTCACCAGCCTCGCGCTGGATCTCTCGCCCAAGATCAACGTAATTATTGGAGAGAACGGCACCGGCAAAACCCACCTGCTTAAAGCGGCTTATGGCCTTTGCGCCGGTACGCCGCTGTTCAAAAACAAGCCAGAAATGAGCGGAGACGAGCTCGAATCGGCGCTAACAGCCAAGCTGCTCCGCCTCTTTATGCCGCTTGAGGACAAACTCGGCAAGCTGCATCGCCAGGGCGCAACTGACCATGCTTATCTGTCCGCCCGGTTCGCCCAAGGACAGAAGATTACCGCGACCTTTTTCAATAACTCAAAGACACTGGCGATACAGGATCTTACAAATTACGATAAGTATCAGTCCGATGCGGTTTTCATCCCGACTAAGGAAGTTCTTTCTTTAGTTAAAGGCATGACTGACAAGAGTCACGATCAGAACACAGTAGAACTCATTTTTGACGACGGATACGTGGATCTGGCTAATGCATTGATAAAATCTGGTCATGAAGACACGGAAGCCAAAATCAACCTTGATCCCCGCCTTAATACAATTATTCCCAGATTAGTTGACTTGATCGGTGGACGCTACCAGTGGGAAAACGGCGGTTTTTGCTTCCATGCAGGCAAATATGTGGAGAAACCATCACCTAACAGAACAAAAGCTATGGCTGCACAGATCTACCAAGATTCTACCGTCACTGAGTTTGTGGCGACAAGTGGCCATCTATATTCAAGTAGCATGACAGCTGAGGGCTTCAGAAAGGTTGGCATCCTGCATCGGCTTTTGAGTAACGGATCAATATCTCCCGGATCGAGTGGCCCGCTGTTTTGGGACGAGCCTGAATCAAATATGAACCCTAAATTGATGAAGTTGCTTGTGCAGATCCTGCTGGAACTGTCGCGTAACGGCCAGCAGATCATTCTGGCAACTCACGACTACGTACTGCTCAAGTGGTTTGATCTGCTTCTGGATAAAGGCAAGGAGGATCATGTGCGTTATCACTCCATTTATAGTGATGAAAAATCGAATGAGCTCAAAATTGAATCGGCTGACGATTACAGCACGGTGAGCAGGTCCGCCATTTCTAATACATTTGCAGAATTATACGATGAGGACGTCAAGCGGGCTCTGGGGTAACGATGAAATCATATAAAGCTGAGAAAAATGCAGAGTTATTTTTTGAGTTTCCGGATGAAGTGAAGTGGGACGAGCTCGATAAGCAGGGAGTAAAACTGCCTGAACGGATGAAATTTGTGGACCTGGTCATTGAAAGAGATACAGACGTGTTACTCGTTGAAATAAAAGATCCCTCTCATTCAAAGAGTCCTGATAATGAACGAAACAGTTATCTCAAACGCTTGTCAGACAACTCTGTTTTGACCCAAGAGTTGACACCAAAAGCACGTGATTCATATACCTTTTTACATCTAATGGAGCGAGACGGGAAGCCGTTCAAGTACATTGTTTTAATAGGCCTGGATGCCTTTGACCCCATACAGCAGAAGGCGGTTCTTACAGGCTTCAAAGATCGTTTAATGGCTGATGTTCGCTGCGAAGCATATGAGGCGTGGAAGCGTAAGCATATAGCTGATTGCGCAGTGCTATCAGTGGAAACCTGGAATCAGAAGTTTCCTAATTGGCCGGTCACGCGTGTAGCCGCTGCTGCAGCCGGAGGAGCCTGAATAGATGGAAACCGCAAAGCTAAAAAAATTTGCACAGTTCGCTCGACGCAGCCTCATGGAGCAAGTCTCAGCCAAGCTGAAACTGGTGCTGGCAGATAACAGCGCCGCCCGCCGTGAAAGCACCGGGGCCATCAAGAGACTTGAAGAGGCGATCAAGAGCCACGACGAAGAACACGTCATCGAGAGGGTGGCGTACATCTGGTTCAATCGCTTCTGCGCCCTGCGCTTCATGGACGTGAACCGCTACACCCGCATCGGTGTCGTATCCCCCGCTGAAGGGCAATTCCAGCCGGAGATCCTGGCCGAGGCCAAGATGGGGCATATCGACGACGAGATGGTACCGGAGAAAGTCCGGCAGCAAATTTTTGCCCTGTTCGATGGCAAATCGCCCAGTCGTGACCCGCAGGGCGAGGCCTACCGCCTGCTGGTCGTTGCCGCTTGCAACTTCTGGAACAGCGCCATGCCGTTTCTGTTCGGGCGCATCGACGACTACACCGAACTGCTGATGCCTGACGACCTGCTCTCGGGGAACTCCATCCTGGCCTATACCCGTGAGGCGATGACGCCGGATGCCTGCGAAGATGTCGAGGTCATCGGCTGGCTCTATCAGTTCTATATCTCTGAGAAGAAGGACGAGGTTTTTGACGGCCTTAAGAAGAACAAGAAGATCACGCCTGAGAATGTCCCCGCCGCCACCCAGCTTTTCACCCCGCACTGGATCGTGCGCTACCTGGTGGAAAACGCCCTCGGTCGCCTGTGGCTGCTCAACCGACCCGGCTCGAAGCTGGTCGAGCAGATGGACTACTACATAAAGCCCGAACAAGTCGAGACGGACTTCTTACGCATCGTCAAGCCCGAAGAGATCAAGATCTGCGACCCGGCCTGCGGCTCCGGCCACATGCTCACCTACGCCTTCGACCTGCTTTACGCCATCTACGAAGAGGAAGGCTACGAGCCCGCTGAGATCCCAGAAAAGATTCTCACCCACAACCTCTACGGCGTCGAGATCGACGAACGTGCCGGGGAACTGGCTGCCTTTGCGCTGACCATGAAGGCCCGTGCGAAACAGCGTCGATTCTTCAGCAAAGGCGTCAAGCCGAACATCTGCGTGCTGGAGAACGTCCACTTCGATGAGGAAGAGCTCAAAAACTACATGGACTTTGTCGGACGTGACCTATTCACTGCGCCGCTGCAAACAACCCTGCGCCAGTTCGAGGAGGCCGACAACTTCGGCTCCCTCATCCGTCCGGACGTCACTGATGTGGATGGAATGCTCAGGATACTGGAGTCAAAGAACGTCTCTGGGCATCTGTTCCTCAGCCTCACTCACCAGAAGGTGCTGCAAGTTCTGCAGCAAGCCGATTACCTCAGTTCCAAATACCATGTGGTGGTTGCCAATCCGCCGTACATGGGTGGTGGCGGTATGAATCCCCGACTCAATGCTTGGGTAAAGCAGGAATATCCAGATAGCAAAGGAGATTTGATGACCTGCTTTATGGAGCGAGCAAGTCAGTTACTGTATCCAAATTGTTTTTGGGGAATGATAAACCTGCCTTCATGGATGTTTCTATCGTCATTTGAAAAACTTCGGCATAAACTGTTGCGCCAACAAAGAATTACTTCTCTGATTCACCTAGGTCGTGGAATATTTGGGTCAGACTTTGGAAGCGTTGCTTTCGTGATGATGAACAATCTGGCACATGCAAATTCAGTTGCCATCTATAGAAAGTTATATGATAAATTTGTTCAAGTAAGAACCCCTGAAGAGATAAAAATGCTATTTTTAGATAGCAATTATGGAAAATACGTTTTAAAGCAAGAAGAACTTTTTAAAATACCAGGTGTTCCGCTTGCTTATTGGGTAAGTCCCACATTTCGACAAATATTTGAAAATCCTCCATTATCTCAGCATTTTCAAACTCGACTAGGACTTTCTACCGCGAACAATGACCGGTTCCTGAGAAATTGGCACGAGGTTGCTATCCAGAACGTAGGTTTTTCCGTAACCAATAGAAAGGATGCGCAAGAATCACAGCTAAAATGGTTTCCTTATGAAAAGGGTGGGGCTTTCAGGAAGTGGTATGGGAACCATGATTTTCTCGTAAACTGGCAAAATGATGGAGATGAGATTAGGAATTTCGGAAAAGAAGAAGGGCGTATCCGGTCTCACAATTACAATCTTGACTTTATATTTAAAGAAGGGATCACTTGGTCTGATGTAACATCTGGTACAAATGCATTTCGCTATATGCCACATGGATTTTTATTTGATGGGAGAGGCTCATCTGGATTTGTAGATGATCGAACATTGCTAAAAAGAATATTCGGTTTTCTTAATTCCAAAGTATCCACTTATGCAATCTCGGCAATCAACCCAACTGTTGCAATCAATGTTGGAGAGATAGCAAAACTTCCTTTTCCAGAGCTTACGCAGGATGCTGAGACGCAAACTGATCAAAACGTTTATTTGCTTGTTGATGCCCACAGAAAGAATTGGGACAACTACGAAACCTCCTGGGATTTCACCAGTCTACCGCTGTTACATCCCGACTACCGTCAGCCAACACTTAATGCGGTCTACCAGAAGCTCCGAGCACACTGGCGGGAGATGACGCTGGAAATGCAGCGGCTGGAGGAAGAAAACAACAGCATCTACATCGGTGCCTACGGTCTGCAGGACGAGCTGACGCCCGAGGTACCTCTCAACGAAATCACCTTGTCCTGCAACGCACATTACCGCTACGGTAATGACAAGAGCCAGGAAGAGCTGGAGGCGCTGCTGCTGGCCGACACCATGCGTGAGTTGGTCTCCTACGCCGTGGGCTGTATGTTTGGCCGCTACTCGCTTGACAAGCCGGGGCTGATTCTGACCAACCAGGGCGAGACAATCGAGGACTACCTGAAGCAGGTTCCGGACCCGAGCTTCCCGGCGGATGAGGACAACGTCATCCCAATGCTCGACGGCGACTGGTTCACCGACGACATTGCCGAAAGCTTCCGCAAGTTTCTACGCGTGGCCTTTGGCGAGGAACACTACGAGGAAAACCTCCAATTTGTTGAGAAGGCCCTGAACATCAAGGGCAAACGCAACTACAGCATCCGCGATTATTTTCTTGGCGAGTTCTATAACGACCATGTCAAACGTTACAAGAAGCGCCCGATTTACTGGCTGTTCAGCAGCCCGAAGGGAAATTTCAACGCGTTGATCTACATGCACCGTTATCGCCCGGATACGGTCAGCGTGGTGCTCAACGACTACCTGCGCGAGTTCCGCACCAAGCTGACTTCCCAGAAGAACCATCTGGAGGCGGTCAGTATCAGTGCCAGCGCCTCCCAGGGGGAGAAGACGAAGGCCCTGAAGGAGATCGAGAAGATCACCAAGATGATCGTTGAGATGGAGGAGTACGAGCGCGAGGTGCTATACCCGCTGGCGACGAGACGAATCGAAATCGATCTGGATAATGGCGTAAAGTTCAACTACCCGCTGTTCGGTGATGCCCTGAGGAAGATCCCTGGGTTGGATACCCCCGAGGAGGGTTGATTGTGGCTGGAGAGTACGAAAAGGCGATCAGCATAAAAGACGCAATAGACGGTATCAATAATCGGGATTATCTCTTGCCTGCAATCCAGCGTAAATTCGTGTGGAGCAGTCAACAGATTTGCGTCCTCTTCGATTCTATTATGCGGGGGTACCCCATTAACACCTTCATGATGTGGGAGATTAAAAGCGATCACATCAAGAATCAGTATAAATTTTATGAGTTTTTAAAATGTTACTGTCAACGGTTCAATGAAGAGACAAGTGCCAGTTTTAAGGACTTCAAAGCAATTATAGACGGGCAACAGCGACTTACATCACTTTATATAGGACTCTGCAGTACTTACGCCTACAAACAGCCCCGAGTCTGGTGGCCGAGCACTCGGGACGATATCATCCTGCCGCCACGGAAGCTTTATCTTGACCTGATGCAGCCGGTGAATCCAGAGGACGATGAATCTCTCATGTACTACAACTTCAGGTTCTTGACTGAACAGCAATATCAGGATTCAATGCTTGATCCTAAAAAGCATTACTGGTTTTGCCTTCACCAAATCTTGGAGCTCCCTCAAGTTGAAGGGGGTAATCATGTCTGGAACAAAGTCGTCAGACCTTACCTGGAATCTGTGGGGTTGGACAAGAACGAGTTTGCACAAGACACTCTCGCGCAACTTTATGACGTTATTCGCTGTCAAAAGATCATCCATTACTTCAACGAAACCAGCCAGGAAATCGACCACGTTCTAGACGTTTTCATCCGCACGAACAGCGGTGGCACCAAGCTCGATTTCTCGGATTTGCTGATGTCCATCGCTGTAGCAAACTGGGATGGTGACTTTCGCAAAGAGCTAGAAGACCTGATAACTCACATTCACCAAAGCGTCGATATGGGATTTTATTTGGAGCGTGACTGGTTTCTCAAAACCTGTCTAATGCTCACAGACGCTGATGTACGTTTTAAAGTCAAGAACTTCAAGGCCGAAGAAGTTACCAGGATTCAAAAAGAATGGGCCGAGATAAAAGCCTGTATAAAGGCAACCTTTTTACTTGTTCGGCGATTAGGTATTAATCCGCAGTCCCTGACGTCGAAGAATGCTGTCATCCCTATCTGCTATTTCCTTTATCGAAAACATGTAGGTGATGTTCCTCTCTATCAGCAGATTAATAATCTGGCCAAGTGCCATGATTATCGATCAACAATAAGCCAATGGTTTTACATGGTGCTGCTTAAAGGGATCTTTGGCGGGCAGGCCGATGCCATCCTGACCAGTATGCGGGACGTCATCGATGAAAATTTGGCTGTAGATACATTCCCACTGCCGGAAATCATAGATCGATATAAGGCGACTAATAAGGATCTTCGCTTTGACGAGGATTATGTGGACAGCTTGCTGGAGATTCAGTATGGAGAAGGTAAATGCCGTGCCTTACTACATTTGCTCTTTCCTGAGATGAACCCAACTGAGGTCTTTCATATTGACCACCTCCACCCCAAGAGTACGTTTGAGAAAGCCAGTCTGAAGAAGCTTGATTTCCTGCAAACTGACTCGGAGTTGCTCGCCTTTTATTCTGATGCGAGACACTGGAACGCGATTCCGAATCTGCATCTCTTGAACCACTCGCAGAACATTTCAAAGAATGACCGTCCCTTAACAGATTGGGTTACAGATGAGAATGTTCACCTGACAGCAAAAGATTTTCTGGTTGATGGAGTCAGCCTTGAGTTCGGCGATTTCAGCGAGTTTTATGACAAGCGACGGGTGGCTCTCAAAGAAAGGCTGAAGAGCCGGGTATTCATGTCCTCTGCTCTTCCCGTTGCTCTTGAACCGGAAGACTCGGACGAGGAAGTCGTCGAAGAGAAGGTTCTATGAATAACCAGATTCATATAGCTTTATCCAAATTATTTGACAAACACCGGATCGTCTTCTGGTACGACGCCAAACATGAGTTGCGCGGTGATTTCGAGGCTCTGTCGCTGGCGGGAATCGAAAAGCTGGAACTCACCAACAACGAGTACTGCATCAAATACAGGATTCTCCGCGAACAGCCGGAACAGAAATTCCTTTTGTACCGAGAAGAACCTCAGCCCGCCGACCTTGATAATTGGCTGCTGGACGTGCAGTTGGCCCACGGCGAGTTCCGCACCGATCAGGTAGCGATCTGGCTTTCTGAACTGGAGCTTGGCCTGGAGTTTACGGATGTGGTGCAGGCCCATGCGGAGTTCTTCCTGGCGGTCAAGCGCATGGATGCCCTCCGTAAGCTGCTGAAAACGGACGACACCGCCGGTCAAATTCGCCTGAAGATGCTAGCGGTGGGCACCGGCAGCGAGACGCGGATGGATGCAGTGGTTGAAACCCTGCTGCAGGAGTTGGCCGACGGCCGGGAGGAGAAGATCAAGCTGGTCGGCCGGTGCAACCTGGACGGTTTCCTTTGGGAACAGATGACTCGCTGCTATGGCTACAAGTCCGATGAGCCGGGCATCCGTGATTTCGCATTAGAGCTGTTCAAATCCTGCTATGCCATGGGCACTGATGGCCACTCACGGTTGACCGGTGATGCGCTGGTGTTTCTGAAGCGTTGGAAGGACAGCCGCCAGTTCGAAGGCGGGTTCGAGGCTCTCTCGGGAGAATGCGCAGAGGTTCTCGGGATTGAGCAGGATCTAGCCAAGCGGGACTTCCGAGAGTTGATCGAATTGGATTACTTCCGCCTGATCGACCAGAAGATCATCAGCGATTTGGTACGGGCGGTGGCATCACGCACGGTATCCAGCGGAGATGTATCGCTTTGGGTCCGCCAGCGGCGGCAGGGGCACTGGTATCGCGATTATCGCCATCTGTACGAGGCCGTTGATTACGCCGCTCAGTTTACACATGCCCTGGGCGAGGCCAGCCTGTCCATGGACAGCTTGTCCGAAGGCGTGCAGCGCTACAGCCGCTGGTGGTACCAGCTCGATCAGCTTTACCGCAAGTTCACCTACAACGTGCGTATGTCGGGTCAGGCGTCGCTGATGAGCACCCTGACTGACCAGGTCGAAAACCTCTACTCCAACAACTACCTCTTGAAGCTCGGTGACCGTTTTCAGGCCTTTGTGGATGCGGCATCCAAATGGGAAGCCTTTCCGGTTCGCAAGCAGAAGGAGTTTTTCGAGCACTGGGTACGGTCGTTCCTACGCAAGGACAACAAGGTCTGCGTGATCATCTCCGACGCTATGCGCTACGAGATTGGGGAGGAGCTGTTGAGGCTCATCCGCCAGGAGGATCGTTACACTGCGGAACTGGAACCGGCGCTTTCAATGCTGCCCAGCTACACTCAGCTCGGCATGGCGGCGCTGCTGCCCAACAAGGAGCTAGCGATTGCCGATAACGAAACCGGCACCGTGTTGGTGGATGGCCAGACCTCACAAGGGACCGCTAACCGCATCAAGATTCTTGCCCAGGGTGTCAGTCAACAGGCGACCGCTTGCAAGGCCGATGAGGTGATGGCCATGAAGGGCGACGATTGCCGAGCACTGGTGCGCGACCACGACGTGATTTACGTCTATCACAATCGCATCGACGCTACCGGTGACAAGCGGGAATCCGAGGAGCGCGTTTTCGAGGCGGTTGAAGAAACTCTGCAGGAACTGGTTCGCCTTATTAAAAAACTGACCGGGGCGAACGCCAACAACTTGCTAGTTACTTCCGACCATGGCTTCATCTATCAGAACCGCGCCATCGACGAGAGCGACTTTTCCGGCGTCGATGCCGAGGGAGAACAGATTTTGTTCCGAGACCGCAGATTCGTGCTCGGCAAGGGGCTCAAAGAGGCAGCCAGTCTGCACAAGTTCCACCCTGAACAACTTGGCCTTGCCGGTGAGGTTGAGGTACAGATTCCCAAATCGATCAACCGCCTGCGTCTGAAGGGCTCCGGTAGCCGCTATGTGCATGGTGGCGCAACGTTGCAGGAGGTGGTGATCCCGGTGCTCAAGATCAACAAGAAGCGTCAGAGCGATGTCACCACCGTCGAGGTCGATATCCTGCGCGGAGCCAGTTCGGTGATTACCTCCGGGCAACTGGCGGTGACGATGTATCAGGCCGGCCCGGTGACGGACAAGATCCAGCCGCGTGTGTTGCGGGCTGGCATTTACACTGAGACTGGCGACCTGATCTCTGATAGCCATGACCTGACTTTTGACCTTAGCTCAGAGAATCCGAGGGAGCGTGAACTGCAGGTGCGATTCGTGCTGACGCGGAGGGCTGACGAGGCCAATGGACGGGAAGTCATTCTCCGCCTGGAGGAAAAGCATGCCGGGACTTCTCATTACAAGGAATACAAGTCACTCCGGTACTTGATGCGGCGCTCATTTACCAGCGATTTCGATTTTTAAAGGACAGGTGACCGATGAACGAACTTGACCAAAAAATCAACACTCACTTTCCGGGACTCGTTGTCCGCAAGGATCTCGTCAAGACGGTCAAGGGCAACGCCATCGTCCCCTCATACGTGCTGGAATACCTGCTGGGACAGTATTGCGCCACCAGCGATGAGCCCACCATCCAGACCGGCATCGAGACTGTCAAGGAGATCCTGCGCAAGCATTACGTTCATCGCAATGAGGCTGGACTGGTTCGCTCGAACATCAAGGAAAAGGGGCGCTACAAGGTCATCGATAAGATCAGCGTGGCGCTTAACGACAAGGCCGACGTCTACGAGGCGGAGTTTTCAAACCTTGGAATCAAGAAGGTCCTGGTGGACTCGGGTACGGTCAAGGCCCACCCCAAACTGCTGGTAAGCGGCGTATGGTGCATTGCCGACATCGAATATGAATTCACCGAAGACAAGAACGCCAGCCCTTGGATCTTGTCGTCCCTCAAGCCTATCCAACTATCCCACTTCGACTTTGACGGCTATATTGAGGCCCGTAAGCAATTCACCACCGACGAGTGGATTGACCTGCTTGTGCAAAGTATCGGCTTCAACCCCGAGATGTTCGGCAAGCGCAGCAAGCTGACCCAGCTGATCCGTCTGATCCCGTTTTGCGAGCGCAACTACAACCTGATCGAGCTTGGTCCTAAGGGGACCGGCAAATCACACATCTATTCGGAGTTCTCGCCCCACGGCATTCTGATTTCCGGCGGAGAAGTCACCGTTCCCAAGCTCTTCGTGAACAATACCACCGGGAAGATCGGTCTGGTTGGCTACTGGGATTGTGTCGCCTTTGATGAATTTGCCGGAAAGCAAAAGCGCGTAGATAAGGCCCTGGTCGACATCATGAAGAACTACATGGCCAACAAGTCCTTCTCCCGTGGCGTCGAGACACTGGGTGCGGAGGCGTCCATGGTCTTCGTGGGTAACACCCAGCACACCGTTCCATACATGCTCAAACACTCGGACCTGTTTTGCGAACTACCTGATAAATTCTACGACTCCGCATTTCTCGACCGCATTCATTTCTACATCCCTGGGTGGGAAGTCGACATCATTCGCGGCGAGATGTTCTCCAGCGGTTATGGCTTCGTGGTGGATTATCTTGCGGAGATTCTTCGTTCGCTACGGAGTCACGATTATTCAGATCGTTACAAGGAGCGTTTTGCCCTTTCGCCCGACATTTCAACCCGCGACCGCGATGGCATCAACAAGACCTTTTCCGGGCTGATGAAGATCCTGTTCCCGCATGGCGATGCATCCAAGGAAGAGGTTGAGGAGTTACTTAAGCTAGCAATTGAAGGGCGCAAGCGCGTAAAAGACCAGCTTATGCGGATCGACACCACGTACGGCAATGTAAGTTTTGCGTACCTGGATTCCTCGCAGCAAGCCAAGCCTGTCGCCACGCTTGAGGAAGAAGAGTATCCCCACTACTACCACAAGACCATTGGCCCTGGCGAAGACGAACCATCTGATTCACCCGACACAGTGGATTCAATGTCATCGCCGGTTGATACGCCACCAATCGTCGATACCGTCCTGAAGGAAAAGCATCTGACCTTCCAGGAAAATCAAAAGGGACTTTCCTTCGACACTCTGCTAGGCCCCTACCTGCGCGGGGCGACGAAGATTACCATCACTGACCCATACATCCGCTTGTTTTATCAGATGCGTAACCTGATGGAACTCCTCGAAACGGTGGTTAAACAAAAGGCCCAAGACGAAGAAGTGGCTGTTCACCTGGTGACGATTGCTGACGAATTTAAAGAGGATCAACAGAAAGAGAATTTTGAAAAGATCAAGGAGTCATGCCGCACGGTGGGGATCGACTTCTCATGGGAGTTCGACGGTACCGGAACCATCCACGCCCGTCATATTGTGACCGAGCGTGGATGGAAAATCTCGCTGGACCGAGGGCTAGATATCTTTCAACCCTATGAGATGAAAGACACTTTCACGTTTGCCAACCGGCTGCAGCAATACCGGCCGTGTAAGGCCTTTGAGATGACTTTTATTCGGACGGAGGGCGCGTAGTGGAGCGGAGACCGTTTGGTTGAACGCTCCTACCTCCTATGCCTCAGCTTCCTCAGATATCGGCTGTACTGCGGCATACATTCGAAGCTTGCCCCAAATCTCGATACTGAAGAGTGCCGAAGTTGGCATGTCATGGGGAACAACTCGGGTTACCTTGATCCCAGGCTCACGCTCATATACTGTCCCATGTTGTTGCAGTTGCGCGACAATAGGTGCTGCCGCGTCATCTCTTATAAAGAACACTTCGACTTTGTGGTCTTTTTCAATAAATCGTCCGTCTATAACATAGGTGATGCCCCTCACAAGCTTCTCACCCAGCATGACAAGATCGGAATGTGCAATAGGCACTCCTGGCTGATCTTCAGATGGAAAGCCCTCAAGCCTGCCGAAATTGGGGAAGATCGCCTCCTCAGGAATGGAGTCAGGAGAAATCAGGCTTCGCATAACTTTGTGGCGACGTTTCAGTCGGTGTTCTCCGTCTTTCGCTTTTTTCGCTTGTGCGGGGTCCACGGACCTCAGTGCTTTCTGTGCAATACCAAGCGACTTGTGTTCTTCAGGGTCGATGCAGAGCCCAAATCTGAGGAGAAGATCATTTTCCATACGGCCATGAATTCGATTGCACTCGGTACATGCTGGCATCTGCCATTTTTCTAAATTCTCAGGTGTTGTCTCTGGATACCAGGAATCAGGGAAAACGTGATCGGATGTAAGTGAGTCAAACTGTTCAAGGCAATGGATACATCGTCCGGGTGGAAATTTTTTTGCCATCTTATCCCTCGTTCTGGCTTCTCATTTGTTTTCCGCGCCATACTTTTAGTGCATTGATTAAGTATTGTCTCGGTTCCGGCATGGGGTGCGTCTTGCCGGGCTTTGTTCTACGCTCATGATCTGTATAAACTTTTCCGACTCGCTCCCATTCCTTCGGATACATTTCGATGAATGCATCGATAAATTGGGTTTCGGAGAATCCTGTTGGCAGTGTGGCTACGACTGCTGATATTTTTTCTTCTTTCTTGACGATTACACTCTGCGCCATTTAACCACCTCTCTGAATTTCGTTGTTCTACATGGCCGACGCTGCACCGGCGGAGCGAAGCTGGGGCTGTCGGCGATGATTGCAAGCCGTTACAGCTGCCCTTGAGCTGCGCGGGGTAATGACGCAGCCTCTACTTCTGCCGTAAGGGGCGAGATGCTTACGAAGCGAGTTTTTGCCAGCTTTCACAGCGAATCTTGTAGCCCGGTAAGCTCTTACAGTTTAACGCACGCTGAATGCCTATGAGGTTGACGACGTGGTCGCAGTGACTTTCATCGATGCGCATACGCCCGTCGCGCAGCGCAAAATACAAGGTGCGTATTCCGCGGCAAGTCGGCCACCGATTCCGATCGAAGTCGGCCACCGATTCCGATTCAAGTCGGCCACCTATTCCGATTGATTCCGGCCACCCCCTGAGCCCCTTTCTCCATCCCCTCCTTTA
>Ga0209317_1001427_pt1 | contig 20949 bp, 18 predicted proteins | sample RifGroB2_FD_183994 | JGI IMG/M metagenome (GOLD analysis project Ga0209317, IMG submission 183994) | Soil microbial communities from Rifle, Colorado, USA - Groundwater B2 (SPAdes) (version 2) | ecosystem: Environmental > Terrestrial > Soil > Unclassified | place: Rifle, Colorado | collected... | reverse complement strand
CAACAAGTACGATACGCTGAGCCTTGAGGCCTCCTATGTGGCGCAGGGGCAGGCAAACAGGGCCCAGGAGCTAAAGCGGGCCCTGCACGCCTACCAGACCCTGACCCTGCAGCCGTTCGAAGGTGAGGCCGCTATCCGGCTGACCGCCCTGGTAAGGCTCGAGGCCGGGGACGGCGCGGCGAAGACGCTCTTCATAGGGCCGCAAGAGGGAGGATTGAAGCTGCAGCTAGATGGCGAGGAAATACTGGTCATCACCGCCGGCTCGCCCCTTGGCAAGGACCTGATCGGCAAATGCGCAGGCGACGCGGTGCAGATCGGAAAAATCGAATTCGAGATCGCCGGGGTATGCTGACCCCGCACTATTGACAGGAGCTCGCATATGATTCCAGACAGCTTCCATGCCCTGGTAGTCGAGGAAACCGGCCCGGGGGAGTTCACCCGCCAGATGAAGACCAGGACGATCGACGAGCTTCCTCCGGGCGAGCTGCTGGTCAGGGTGCACTTCTCGTCGCTCAACTACAAGGACGCCCTTTCCGCGCTGGGGCGCCCCGGAGTGACGAAAAAGTACCCGCACACTCCCGGGATAGACGCCGCAGGCGAGGTGGTTTCCTGCACAGATGGCGCCTTCCGGGAAGGCGAGCCGGTGATCGTCACCGGCCACGACCTGGGGATGAACTGCCCCGGAGGGTTCGGCCAGTACATCCGCGTCCCTTCTTCCTGGGCGGTCAGGCTCCCGGACGGGCTCACCCTGAAAGAGAGCATGATCATCGGCACCGCCGGCCTCACCGCGGGGCTGTCGCTGCACAGGCTGTCTCGGGCCGGCGTGCGGCCAGAGCTGGGCGACATCCTGGTGACAGGCGCCACCGGAGGGGTCGGGAGCATAGCGGTGTCGATCCTTTCCCGGGCAGGGTACGAGGTGGTCGCCGTCACCGGGAAAAGTTCGGAATCCGACTTCCTGCATTGCCTTGGGGCACGCCAGATCATGAGCCGCGAAGAGTTTCTGCGCAACGCGGATCGCCCGCTTTTGAAGGAGCGCTGGGCCGGGGTGCTCGATGTGGTCGGCGGCGGGATGCTTGCCGCGGCGATCAAATCGACCAGCTACGGCGGCGTTGTCACCTGCTGCGGTCTGGCGGGATCGCCCGATCTGCCGCTCAACGTATACCCTTTCATACTGCGAGCGGTGTCGCTGATCGGCATCGACTCGGCCGAGGCCTCCGCCCAAGCCAGGCAAGAGGTGTGGCAGCGGCTGGCGAGCGACTGGAGGCCGGTTCCCATCATGGAAAGCGCCGTGGAAGCCCCCGTCTCCGGGCTGGAGGAGAAGTTTTCCGCCATGCTGAGAGGCGAGCTGCGCGGACGCACAGTGGTAAATCTCATCGACGCCTGAACTATCTCCCGCCCAAAGGCTCCCCGGCCAACCCGCGGAGGCCTCTGTTTGCTGTTGACATTGGCCTGCGGTGATTCTAAATTAGCGCCAGGTTAATCTGCGTTCTCTGCCAGTCCGGCCGGTCCAAGCACTCCTGCAAGTACTCGGGCGTCAGTGCCTTGCCTTGCGAGATAGAGATCCGTAAATTTACCAGATTCGATTTAAACAGTGGCGGAGGTTTTGCTAACGATGAGAATAGGTGAACTGCTGGTCAATGCCGGGAAGATAACGCCGGCTCAACTTGATGAGACGCTCAAAGGGCAGGCGATATTCGGCGGACGGTTTGGTACCAACCTGGTCGAGATGGGGTACCTCGATGAGCACGACCTGGCCCATTTCCTGAGCAAGAAAACCGGCATTCCTCACGCCTCGCCCGAGCAACTCATGGATGTCCCCCCCCAGGTGATCAGGCTGATTCCCGAAGATACGGTCAGAAAGCACCGGGTGATGCCGATTGCCCTCAACAACCGCAAGCTCACCCTCGCCATGGTGGATCCTACCGATTTCGCGACTATAGATGAGATCTCGTTCGCCACCGGTTACATCGTGGTGCCCATCATCGCGCCGGAACTTCGCATGGTCAGCGCACTGGAGAAGCATTACAAAATCAAGAGGGAGATGCGTTACATCCGCGTGGAGGGGGGGGGCAGAGACCGGGCCCGCCAGTCGCAAACGCCTGCGTCACCTCCGCCAACGGCAGCGCCCACGCCCCCCGCGACCCAACAGGCTGCCATGCCGACCCCGCTCGCCCAAAACGAGCAGGCCTGGTTCGGGGCTGACGAGGCTGAGATCCTGGAACTCCCGCCGCTGGACCAGTGGGAGGGGTTCGGGGATGCGAGCCAACCGGGGCCGTCACTTGCCCCCCAACCGGGGCCGTCACCTGACCCCTTGGCTGGCAGCTCCCTTTATCGGGATTTGGAGAAGGACTACACCCTGGACGGGGTCATGAAGGGGTTGGCGGAGGCCCAGGACCGGCACGGCATCGCGCAGCTGATCATCGGCCATCTCGCTCAGCAGTTCAACCGGGTTGCCCTCTTGCTGCTCAAGGGGGGAAAGGCGACAGGATGGATCGCGCAGTGCGGCAGGAAGCCGGTGCCGGGGTTCGATACCCTGGAAATCCCGCTTGCCGAGCCGTCGGTGCTGAGGGTGGTCGATGAGAGCAAAAGCCACTACCTGGGGCCGATGCCGCTCACGCCAGGCAACAAACAACTGCTGGCTGCTCTGGGAGAAGGGACGCCGGTGAACAACCTCCTGGTTCCGCTGCTGATGATGGGGCGGGTGGTTGCCGTCCTCTATGTGGAGGGAGGGAACAACCCCCTGGACCAACGAGTCCCCGAGTTGCAGAAACTGGTCAACAAGGCTTCCATGGCCTTCGAAATCCTGATCCTCAAAAGCAAGATACTCATGACATAAGGCGACCAATGAACTGATCCAAAAAGACGCGGAACAAATTGACTTTCAGCGGCTCTACGCTAGATTATACGGGTACCAAAACCGACATTTTCTCATTGAAGGCCCATATGCCAGTCACCGCACAGCAGGTCGAGCTGATCCCCCTTGCCATCTACACCCTGATAGCGGTGGGACTCATTGGCGTGCTCCTTCTGGCGGCTTATTACCTCGGTTCAGGCAAAGATGCAGCTGACAAACGGATCCCCTTCGAATCCGGAATGATCCCGACCGGGAGCGCCCGGCACGCCTCGCAGGTCCCTTTCTACCTGATCGCCATTTTCTTTATCGTCTTCGATGTCGAGGGCGCCTTCATCCTCACCTGGGCCACGGCCTGGGACCTGCTGGGCATCCCCGGGCTGGTCCATATCACCGTTTTCGTTACGGTCCTTTTGCTGGGGCTTGTCTGGCTCTGGATGAAGGGGGGGCTGGACTGGGGGCCGTCGGCCATGCGGGTGCGGGGCAAGGCTGGCCGTCCCTGATGGTTTTAGAGGAGCCGCCTTTGAGCGAAACGGAAGACGAAAAAATACCCGACAATGTGATCCTCACCTCCCTGGATGACCTGATCAACTGGGGGAGGGCAAACTCGCTCTGGCCGATGTTCTTCGGTCTTTCCTGCTGCTTCGTCGAAATGATGACCTCCTTCACCTCCCGCTATGACGTGTCGCGCTTCGGTGCCGAGGTGCTGCGCGGCACTCCGCGCGAATCCGACCTGATGGTGATAGCCGGCACCGTGTTCAAGAAGATGGCCCCCAGCATCCTCAGGCTCTACGAGCAGATGGCGGAGCCGAAATGGGTCATCTCCATGGGTAGCTGCGCCAACTCCGGGGGGATGTACGACGTCTACAGCGTGGTGCAGGGGGTGAACCAGATCCTGCCGGTCGATCTCTACATCCCGGGGTGTCCGCCGCGGCCGGAGTCGTTCCTGGACGGGCTCATGCTGCTGCAGGAAAAGATCAGGAGCGAGGAGCGCCCGACCCGCCCGGTGCTCGGCATGCGGGGCGGCACCCAGGGGACCATTGCGCCGATACTGGTCGACGACGAGACCAAATCGCGCGACCCCAGGGGACCCGGATTGGAGGGAGCGGCGGTGCGCGGCAGCTCCATGCAGCACCCGCACTTCCCGGCCCCGCGCTCCGACGAGCTCTGGCGCCCGCAACAGCCAAGGCTGAACTATCCGGACTTCGGGCTTCAGGAGGAACTGCAGGCGGCCTTTGGCGGCGAGGTGCGGCTGGACGACTCCGCCGGCGACATGCTGACCTACCGCGCCCCCTCAAGGCTGGTGCCGGAACTCCTGAGGCATCTGAAAGAGCGCAAGGAATCCCCCTTCCGGCGCCTGGAAGACATCGCCTGCGTGGACGAATCGTGCCGGCGCGACAGAGAGGAGTTCCGCGACTTCACGGTCAACTACCACCTCACCTGCTTCGACACCCCCGGAAGGATCCGGATCAAGACCGAGCTGGACGGCTGCTACCCCGAGACGCCAAGCGTCACCTCCGTGTTTCCCGTCGCCAACTGGTACGAGCGGGAGGCCTTCGACATGTTCGGCATCAGCTTCGCCGGGCACCCGAACCTGCGCCGGATCCTGATGCCGCACGACTGGGTGGGTCACCCGCTCAGAAAGGAACACCCATCCAGGGCGACCGAGATGGCGCCCTACACGGTGGAGGACGCGCGCAGACACCAGGCGCTTCCGGGAGGGGACTTTTTCGATCGGGTGGATGACGAGACCCTGATCCTGAACCTCGGTCCGCAGCACCCCGGCACCCACGGCGTGATCCGCTTCGTCCTGAAGCTCTCGGGCGAAGAGATCGTGGACATGGACACCGATATCGGCTACCACCACCGTGCCGCGGAGAAGATGGGGGAGCGCCAGAACTGGCACCAGTACCTGCCGTACACGGACCGGATCGACTACCTGGCCGGCGTGCAGAACAACATGGCCTACGTGAACTCGGTGGAGACCCTTTGCGGCATCGAGATCCCGGAGCGCGCCGTATACATCCGGGTCATGCTCTGCGAGCTGTTCCGGATCGCGAACCACCTGGTCTGGCTCGGCACCTTCGCCGCCGACCTGGGCGCGATGACGCCGGTCTTCTACACCTTCACGGACCGCGAAAAGATCTTCGACATCGTGGAGAGCGTCACCGGCGGGCGCATGCATCCGGCCTGGTTCCGGATCGGCGGGGTGGCCGAAGACCTCCCCGAGGGGTGGCTCGCGAAGGTGCAGGCGTTCCTGGACTGGTTCCCGCCGCGACTCGCGGAGTACGAGAAACTGTTGACCGGCAACCCGATATTCACGGCGCGGCTGAAGGGCGTCTCCGCGATCACGCTTGACGAAGCGCTGGAATGGGGCATCTCCGGTCCCAACCTGCGTGCCTGCGGCTTCGATTGGGATCTGCGCCGGAAGATCCCCTACGGGGGGTATGAGCGCTTCGACTTCGAGGTGGCAACGGCGCAGGGGGGCGACTGCTACGCGCGCTACCTGGTCCGCATGGAGGAGATGAGACAGTCCTTCTCCATAGTGAGACAGGCGGCGATGGGCATGCCGGCCGGCCGCTGGATCTCGGGGGACTATCGCTACGTGCTGCCGCAAAAGCACGACACCCTGAACGACATCGAGTCGCTGATCCACCATTTTGTGAACAGCACGCGCGGCATGTCGCCTCCGCGCGGCGAGTGCTATGCCCCGATCGAGGCGCCCAAGGGGGAGAACGGCTACTTCGCGGTCTCCGACGGCCTGCACACCGCCTACCGCATGAGGATCAGGACGCCGAGCTTCCCCCACATCCAGTCGCTCCCCATCCTGAGCCGCGGCTGGCTGGTGTCCGACTTCCTGGCCATCATCGGGTCGATCGATTTCGTCTTGGCGGACCTGGACAGGTAAAGAGGGCGAAGGGATCCTGCATACCCTCGCCCTCCGGGAGAGGGTGGCCGAAGGCCGGGTGAGGGGCTTTTTGCGCTGCGGCAACCGGCTCCGCAATTACTTAAACCGGACACTGCCGGGGGACAGGAACAATTAAATTAGGGAGCAAACCAGGGGATGATACCCGAAGCGCTTAAAAAATCGTTGCAAGAGCGCGTCGCCGCCGCCGTCACCTCACGCGAGGCGGCGGTCGACGTGATGAAGGAGCTGCAGGCCCATTACGGCTGGCTGACCGACGAGGCGGTAGGCGAGGCCGCCGCACTGCTTGGCCTGTCGCCGCTGCAGGTAGAGGAGCTTGCCACCTTTTACGAGATGATCTACCGGCGTCCGGTCGGCAAGAAGGTGATCCACGTCTGCGATTCCATCTCCTGCTGGTGCGCCGACTGCGACGGCATCATGGCGCACCTCAAGGAGCGGCTTGGTGTAGGCCTGGGAGGGACCAGCGCCGACGGCATGTTCACCCTGATTCCCTGTTGCTGCATGGGGATGTGCGGCGACAGCCCGTCGATGTCGGTAGGCGGCACGGCGTATGGCAAGCTGACACCGGAGCTGGTGGACGAGATCCTGGAACTGGAGCGGCACAAGGCGTAAGAGTTTACCAAGCAAAAAAGGTTTCCATGGAACTGCCACTCTTCAAACATAACCGCCCGAACCGCCCGGTAACCTTCGAGGAATACCGCGAAGAGGGGGGCTTTCTGGCGCTGCAAAAGGCGCTCTCGGGAATGTCCCCCGCCGAGGTGCAGCAGAGCGTCATCGACTCCGGCCTGCGCGGACGCGGCGGCGCAGGCTTTCCGACCGGGAAGAAGTGGTCCTTCGTGCCGCGGGACCTGCCCGGCCCGCGCTGGCTCATCTGCAACTGCGACGAGATGGAGCCCGGCACCTACAAGGACCGGGTACTCCTGGAGCAGAACCCGTACAGCCTGATCGAGGGGATGACGCTCGCCTGCTACGCCCTCGGCGTGAGGCACGCCTTCATCTTCATCCGCAAAGGGTACGAGAAGGCCGCGGAGAACCTGGGCCGGGGTATCGCCGAAGCAAGGAAGGCAGGGCTTCTCGGCGAGAAGATGCTCGGCGGCGACAACTCCATCGACCTCGACCTGCATCTCTCCGCCGGCCGCTACATCTGCGGCGAGGAAACTGCGCTCATCAACGCCCTGGAGGGGAAGCGGCCCAATCCACGCTCCAAGCCGCCATTTCCCGCGGTGAAGGGACTCTGGGACGGGCCGACCGTGGTGAACAACGTGGAGACCCTGGCCAACATCCCCGCCATCATCGCCAACGGCTCCGGCTGGTTCAAGGGGCTGGCGCTCAATCCCGAAGGCGCCGGCAGCAAGCTCTTTTGCGTGAGCGGCGCCGTGGCGAACCGCGCCTGCTTCGAGCTCCCCATCGGCACCCCGCTGGGAGAGATCATCGACGGGCCGTGCGGCGGCATGCGCGAAGGCAAGAAGTTCAAGGCGTGCATACCGGGAGGCGCTTCCACCCAGTTCCTGACCTCGGAGCACCTGAAGGTGCCGATGGACTTCGACACCGTGGCAAAGGCAGGGTCCAGGCTAGGCAGCGGCGGGATCATCGTCTTCGAGGAAGGACGCTGCCTGGTGGCCGCCACCCTCAACCTGATCACCTTCTTCGCCAGGGAATCCTGCGGCTGGTGCACGCCGTGCCGTGAGGGACTTCCCTTCGTCAAGGAGATCCTGGAGCGGATCGAGGCGGGGCGGGGCGAGGAGGGGGACCTGGGGATCCTGCGCGAGCATGTAAAGTATCTCTCCTATTCCTTCTGCGCCCTGGCGCCCGGCGCCATGGCGCCGCTTGAGGGGCTTTTGAACCACTTCGAGGACGAGATCCGGGAGCACATACTGAAAAGAAGGTGCCCGTTCAAGGCGTAGCCGTTTAACTGTAGGAGCGGCATTCCTGCCGCGATTGCCGCATGATCATCGCGGCAGGAATGCCGCTCCTACGAATACCGACAGATATCAAAAGAGCCTAAATGCCGAAGCTGATCATCGATAACATACCGGTTGAGGTGCCGCCGGGAACCAGCGTGCTGGAAGCGGCGCGCAGCGTCGGGATCACCATCCCGCACTTTTGCTACCACCCGGCCTTAGCCATCGCCGCCGCCTGCAGACTCTGCGCGGTAAAGCTACTGGACGGCCCGGTCAAGGGGATCCAGATGTCCTGTTCGCTCCCCGCGCAGGACGGCATGGTGGTGTCGACCACCGACCCGGAGGTGCTGAAGCTGCGGGCCCTGGTCATCGAGTGGCTGATGCTGAACCACCCGCACGACTGCCCGGTCTGCGACGAGGGGGGCGAGTGCCTGCTGCAGGACTTCACCATCGCCGGTGGACACAGCCGCCGCAGGTATCAGGGTAAAAAACGCACCTTCATGAACCAGTACCTGGGCGAAGGGATCTGCCACGAGATGAACCGCTGCATCGAATGCTACCGCTGCGTCAGGTTCTACCAGGACTACGCAGGAGGAACCGACTTCGGTGTCACCGGGAGCGCCGGCCGGGTCTATTTCGGCAGGTTCGCCGACGGCGCCCTGGAATCCCCCTACTCCGGCAACCTGGTCGACATCTGCCCGACCGGGGTCTTCACGGACAAGACGGGGCGCTATCGTGCGCGCTACTGGGACTATGAATTCGCCCCCTCCGTCTGCCAGCACTGCTCGGTCGGCTGCAACACCTCTCCCCAGAACTTCCAGAGGGAGCTGATCAAGATCGTGGCGCGCAGAAACGACCAGGTGAACGGCTGGTTCATCTGCGACCGTGGGCGCTTCGACAAGGGATACCTGAACGACCCGCGGCGTCCGCGCGACCCGTTGATGGACGGCGCCGCCTGCGGCTATGACCAGGCGATCGACGCCCTTGCCGGGCGCATCACCGATTTCGTCCGGCAGCATGGCACCGGGAGCCTCGCATTCGTCGGATCGAGCAGGCTGTCGCTGGAGGGGGGCATCCTGCTTGCCGAACTGGCCCGGCTCATGGACGGTTCCCAGCTTTGCTACTTTGCCGATGACTCGCAGGCGCAGGGGAGCGTTGCCGCCGCGAAGCTGCTGAACGAGAATAATGCCGCCTACCTGCGCGACCTGGAGGGGGCGGAATGCATCGCGCTCCTATCCCTGGACCTCATGGAGGAAGGGGCGATGCTGGCCCTGGCGGTCAGGAAGGCGTCTCTCGCCGGAGCGCAGGTTTACCTTGTTGCGGCAGGGGCGGAACCGGCCAATCAGGCACTCCCTTTCCGGTTCACCCCGGTCGCCTCGCTGGACGAGGTCCCGCTTGAGGGTGGCTCAAAGGCCGTTGTCGTCTGCGGCGTCGGCAAAAAGGACCCCGAACTCCTGGCACACCTCGCCTCCAGCGGCGCGAAGCTCGTCATGCTGCAGCCGGGCCCGAACGGTTTCGGCGCCGCCATGCTCGCTATCGAGCACGACGCCGCCCCGCTCTCCGCTCTGCTCGCCGCCAGGAAGGTGAAGGGAATCGTCTGCTTCGAGGCCGATATCCCGGGGCAGATGCTGGAAGGAATCCCGGTGCTCGCCTGCGCGGACTGGAGCAAGACCGAAGCCGCCCAAAGCGCGGGGATTTTTCTTCCCACCACCACCTGGGTCGAATGCGACGGGACCAGCATCAACTACGAGGGAAGGGCCCAGCGTTTTCTGCGTGCCCGGCGGCCGGGTCTCCCGCTCAAGGGGCTCGACGCCAAGTACTATTCCAGCACCATGGAAGCGGCGGCCCTCCATCCACCAAGGGTGCACCGCAAGGAGACCCCGGGCGGGGCAGAGCGCGATGCCTGGTGGGTGATGGCCTTACTCCTTGGGAAACTCGGCGGCGCAGAAATCACCGATCCGCTGCGGGGAAAATGGAGCACGTTGAAGGACCTCGACCCGGAAGGCGAGGGGTTGCGGGTACTGGACCTGAAGTAGGGAAGGTTTGAAGTCCCCTTTTTCAAAGGGGGGGAGCTTGCACAAAGTGTGTGCCCTTTGCTTCTGGGCATGAAGCAATCTATCAGCAACGCCGGAAACGACCATGACCTGGGACACCATTGACATAGCACTGATGGTGGGGAAGATACTGGTGCTCTTCTTCATCATCCTGACGCTCGCCGCCTACCTGGTGCTGGCGGAGCGGCGCATCCTCGGCTGGATGCAGGACCGGATCGGTCCCAACCGGGTCGGGCCGTTTGGACTCCTGCAGCCGCTGGCGGACGTCATCAAGATGCTGACCAAGGAGGACATGATACCTGGCGCCGCCGACCGCGTGCTCTTTTCCCTGGCTCCCGCCATGGCGGCGATCCCGGCCATCCTCACCTTCGCGATTATCCCGGTGGGTGCGCCCTTCCTCATCTTCGGGCGTCAGGTTAACCTGCAGGTGACCGACCTGGACGTGGGGGTGCTGTTTTTCCTGGCCCTCTCATCCATCGCCGTCTACGGCGTGGCGCTCGGGGGGTGGGCCTCCAACTCGAAATACGCCCTGCTCGGGAGCATCCGCGGGCTGTCCCAGTTGATCTCCTACGAGCTCTCCATGGGGTTGTCCCTGGTTCCCGTCGTGATGCTCGCCAAGTCGCTGAGGCTCTCCGACATCGTCAACGCCCAGGCGCAGATGCCGTTCATCGTGTACCAGCCGATCGCCTTCCTGATCTTTCTGATCAGTATCCTCGCCGAATGCAGGCGGATCCCTTTCGACCTGCCGGAAGCGGAAGGGGAACTGGTCGCCGGGTTCCACACCGAGTACTCCGGCATGCGTTTCGGGCTTTTCTTCGTCGGGGAGTACATCAACATCATCGCCCTCGGCGCGCTCGCCTCGCTCTTCTTTCTGGGCGGCTGGCGAGGGCCGCTGCTGCCGCCGATCGTCTGGTTCTTCATCAAGGTCGCGCTGTTTTCGTTCCTGTTCATCTGGGTCAGGGGTACCCTGCCACGCCTTCGCTACGACCAGCTCATGCATCTGGGCTGGAAATTCCTGACTCCGCTTGCCCTCCTCAATATCCTGGCCACCGGTTGGTGGCTGGCTTTAAGATAAGAGGCGCTTTACCGGCAATGTAATCTCAACAAGGAGGAACGCGATGACAGCAACCGTGGAAGTCGAGTTGGGGGCAGGGTTCAGGGGACAGGTGGACGCGGTGGATAAAAACGGACATACGGCACTGATGGACGCTGCCAAGGGTGGAAACCTGGCGGAGGTCAATGAACTGCTGGAGCAGGGGGCCAGCGCTTCCGCAAGGAGCGACAAGGGGAAGACCGCCCTGCATTTCGCCGCCTCGCACGGCCGGGCAGAGGTGGTTCGCCTGCTTCTGACAAAAGGAGCCGAGGTCGACCCGCGCGACAGGGATGGCCACACGCCTCTCATGCTTGCCGCCAATTACGGCTGCACCCAGACCAGCCAGATACTGATCGGTTACGGCGCGGACCCGATGGCCATGTCCTATTCCGGAACCACAGCTCTCGCCTACGCTGAGAACAACAGGCACGCGCAGACACTCGACATCTTGATGAAGTCCGTGCGCCCCAGTTAAACGGGTTCCTCCGGTAGACAGCGACGCTGTCTACCGGGCTGTCGGCGGCAGGTAGCAGCGGCGCTGCAGCCACGACCTTTCGCCACCAGAACCGACGCCGGCACCAGATCCGGCGACCCCAGACTTCAACCAGGAAACGATGGCCATACTGAACGACATAAAAGAGATCCTGACCGGCCTCTCCATCACCTTCAGCCACATGTTCAGGAAACCGGTAACCGTCCAGTACCCTGAGGAGAGAAGGCCGATGCCGCCCCGTTTTCGAGGCAGCATCGTGCTGACCCGGGACCCGGACGGCGCCGAGCGCTGCGTCGCCTGCTACCTCTGCTCGGGCGCCTGCCCCGTCGACTGCATCTCCATGGCGGCCGCCGAGGGCGAGAACGGACGCCGCTACGCCGCCTGGTTCCGCATCAACTTCTCCCGCTGCATCCTGTGCGGCCTTTGCGCCGAGGCCTGCCCGACGCTGGCGATCCAGATGTCGTCCGAGATGTTCCCCTGCAAGAGGGAGATCATGGACATGGTGTACGAGAAGGAGGATCTTCTGATCGACGGCACCGGCAAAGATCCCGACTACAACTTTTTCCGCCATGCAGGAATCGGCGTGGTGCAGCCGCGCGGCGGTGCCGAGGGCGAACAGGCACCGGCCGACGCCAGAAGCCTGCTGCCATAGACGTTCACCAACTCTCCCCCCTTTGCAAAAGGGGGGCCGGGGGAGATTTATCGCTCTGGCAGCTGCGGCCAAATCCCCCTATATCCCCCTTTTACAAAGGGGGAGTTGTTGTCGCCTCAATGGTGCTAAAGGGTAAGTGCTGGCTAAACGCAAGAACCCGCAGGAGCTAAATGGAAGCCACTCTCTTTTACATACTTGCAGCAGTCACCTTGTTCGGCACCCTGTGCGCCATCACGGCAAGACAGGCAGTGCGCGCCATCGTCTACCTGGTCACCTCGTTCTTCGCACTGGCCCTGATCTTCTACCTTTTGGGCGCTCCGCTGGTCGCCGCCTTCGAGGTGATCATCTACGCCGGCGCCATCATGGTGCTGTTCCTGTTCGTCATCATGATGCTGGAACTCGGTTCCCCCGAGAAACTCCCCAAGCCGAGTCTGTCTGACTGGTGGCCCGCGCTGCTCTTAGTCGGAGCGGTTGTGGGCTCCGTGGTTGTAATCGCCGCGGCCAGGCAGCCGGCAGCCGTGGCCGGGTTTACCGAGATAACGGTACGGCAGTTCTCCCAGGCCCTTTTCACACGCTACGGCGTTGCGGTCGAGGTGATCTCCATGCAGCTCCTCTTCGCGCTGGTCGGCGCCCTCTACCTCGGGAGGCGTCGATGAGCGTGCCGCTTTATCATGTGCTGATCCTTGCCTCGATCCTGTTCGCCATGGGGCTTGCCTGCGTCGTCGCCTGGCGCGCCAACGTCATCATGATGCTGATCGGCATCGAGATCATGCTGAACGCGGTCATGCTGGTTTTCGTCGGCGGCTCCGCCCACTGGGCCATAGCCGACGGGCAGCTCTTCGCCCTCATGCTGATGGCGCTCACCTCGGCGGAGGTGTCGCTGGCGCTCGCCATGGTCGTTTACCTGCACAGGCGCAAACAGTCGGTGAACACGGATGATTTCGACTCCATGAAAGGGTAAGCCTCAAAGCGGCTCACAGGTTTAAAACCCAACAACTCCCCCGGCAACTCCCCCTCGCCCTCCGGGAGAGGGTCGGGGTGAGGGGCTTTTTGCGGAGCAGGAGCTGCGGCAATCGCGGCAGGAATGCCGCTCCTACAGGACTGGCCGCTATCAGGGAACGGTTCCGATTGGCTGAAAACACGCTCCCTTAAGGACAACGATGAAGACCTACCTATTTCTCATGCTCCTGTTCCCGCTTCTCGGGGGACTCATCAGCGCGCTGGCTGGCAGGAAACTGCCGCGCCGGCTGGTGGAGGGGACCGCCTGCGCGGCGGTCTGGGGCAGCTTCGTCTGCGCACTGCTTGCCGCGTCGGATTACGCCGCGCCGCAAACCGTCACCCTGGCCAGCTGGTTCACCTCGTTCGACCTGCTTATCCCGATCTCGCTCTACCTGGACCCCCTCTCGCTTTCCCTCGCCGTGATGATCGGCTTTGTCTGCGGACTGATCCATGTCTACGCCGTCTTTTACTTGGCGGGCGAAGAGGACTACGCACGCTTTTTCGCGCTCCTGAACATCTTCGTGTTCGCCATGCTCACCCTGATCCTGGCGGAGAGCCTGCCGCTTCTCTACCTCGGCTGGGAGGGTGTCGGCTTCTGCTCCTACCTGCTGATCGGCTTCTGGTACACGGACAAGAACAACGCGGACGCCGGCAGAAAGGCGTTCATCACGACGAGGATCGGCGACACCGCCCTGGTGATCGCCCTCGCCTGGCTGTTCCAGCTCTTTGGCACCTTGTCCATCCCGCAGCTAAACGGCATGGGGTTCCTGATGCCGGGGTCTGTCATCACCGGGCTTGGGCTGCTGTTCCTGGTCGCGGCGATGGGCAAATCGGCCCAGGTGCCGTTCATGGTCTGGCTCCCGGACGCCATGGCAGGACCTACGCCGGTCTCAGCCATGATCCACGCGGCCACCATGGTCACCGCCGGGGTGTACCTGCTCTCGCGCATGTTCCCTCTCATCGGCGGCTCCGAAACGGTCATGTCCGCCATCGCGATCACCGGCGGGGTGACCGCCTTCTACGGCGCGACCTGCGCCCTGGCCCAGCGCGACCTGAAGCGCGTGCTCGCCTTCTCCACCATCAGCCAGATCGGTTACATGATGCTCGGCGTCGGCGCCGGCGCCGTCACGGCAGCGACCTTCCACCTGCTGGTGCACGCCTTCTTCAAGGCGCTGCTCTTCCTCGGAGCCGGTTGCGTCATCACCGCCATGCACCACGAGCAGGACATCTTCAGGATGGGGGGGCTGCGGCGCACGCTGCCGCTCACCTTCTGGTGCTACCTGGCCGGTGCCGCCTGCCTGGCCGGGCTCCCCCTTACCGGCGGTTTCTTCAGCAAGGACAGCATATTGGTCGCGCTCTGGCACAACGGGAGCCCGCTTTACCTCTTCTTGTACCTCCTGGCACTTCTGACCGCGCTGATCACCGCCTATTACAGCTTCCGCATGGTCTACCTAGTCTTTGGCGGCTCCAACGGCCATCCACACATCCATGCGGAACTGAGAATCATGCAACTGGTCCTGGTACCTCTCGCCATCCTCGGGCTGTTCGGCGGTGTACTGAACCTGCCGTCCTACCTGGGGGAGGGTTACCTGAACGGCCTGTTTGTTGGGCTGGCAGGCGGGGCCGCCATCGAGGGGTCGCACCTGGAGGAGATGCTCTTGCAGGCAGTCGCCGGAACGCTGGCGCTGGCAGGCCTTTTAGCGGCGCATTTCCGTTACGGGAAAGGGAGGGAGCGAAGGCTCCAGGAGGCCGACTCGCCCCCCTCCCCGGTCACCTCCTTCCTGGTGAACGGCTGGTATTTCGACCGGCTGTACCACGCGGTTCTGGTCCGCCCCTATCAGGCGCTTGCCGGCATACTGTGGCAGAAGGTGGATGAGGGGGTGATAGACGATACGCTGGACCGCCTGGCAGGGGCGCTTGGTTCCTCCGGCAGCTGGCTTGGGCGCTGGAGCACAGGCCGCGTTTCCATCTACATCTTCAGTTTTGCCGCAGGGGGGGGCATGATCCTTGGCTACCTCGCCTGGCTTGCGCTGTGACCATCAGGCAACAAGGCGCTTTGCGCGCCGAAACGGGACACACTTGCGATGACCTCTGACTTCCCGATACTCACGCTGCTGATCTTTCTCCCGCTTTGCGGGTCGCTGCTTCTTTTCGCCTGCCGGCGCAGCGACCCCCTGGCACGCCTGGTCGCGCTCACTTTCGCGCTTGCCGAACTGGCGCTTTGCGCCTGGGTCAGCCTGGAATCGTCCTCGGGCGTGCCCGCCGGAGCGCCTGCCGGCTTCTTCCGCTTCGAGGATGTCGCCTGGATCGAGCGTTTCGGGATCCGCTACACCCTCGGCATGGACGGTATCAGCCTGGTCATGGTGCTGCTGACCGCCTTTATCACCGTAATCGCCGTGCTGGTCTCGTGGGAAGGCATCAAGGAGCGGATCCCCCTGCACTTCGCCCTGCTGCTCGCCTTGCAGTGCGGTATCCAGGGTGTCTTCCTGAGCCTCGACCTCTTCCTCTTTTACCTGTTCTGGGAGGCGATGCTGATCCCGATGTTCTTCCTGATCGGCATCTGGGGACACGGCCGCAAGATATACTCCGCCGTGAAATTCTTCCTGTACACCTTCCTCGGCTCGCTGCTCATGCTGGTGGCGATCATCACGCTCTACCTGATGCACGGCGCCCAGACCGGGGGCTACACCTTCTCGCTCACAGCGCTGATCCAGACGAGCGTCCCTTATGGCCTGGGCCTCTGGCTCTATGCGGCGTTCCTGCTTTCCTTCGCCATCAAGTTCCCGGTGTTCCCGCTGCACACCTGGCTCCCGGATGCGCACACCGACGCCCCCACCGCGGGGAGCGTGATCCTGGCCAGCCTTCTTTTGAAGACCGGCGCCTACGGCCTGATCCGCTTCGCCTATCCGCTTTTCCCCGAAGCCGCCCGCGCCTTCACGCCGGTTCTCTACCTGGTCGCGGTATTCGGCATCAGCTACGGCGCCTGGGTCGCCTTCGCCCAGAAGGATATGAAGCGGCTGGTCGCCTACTCCAGCGTGAGCCATATGGGTTTCGTAGCCTTGGGGATAGCGGCCTGGAGTCCGGTGGCCCTGTCCGGCGCGCTGCTGCAGATGGTGAACCACGGCGTCACGACCGGCGCGCTCTTCGCCATCGTGGGGATGCTGGACGAGCGGGCCGAAAGCAGGGAAATCGCCACCTACGGCGGGATCTGGGGCAAGGTACCGGTCCTCTCCTTCTTTTTCCTGCTCTTTTGCATGGCCTCCGCCGGGCTCCCGGGGTTGAACAATTTCATCGGCGAGTTCCTGGTATTGGTCGGCACCTTCCGGGTTGCGCCGATGGCCGCCATCGGCGCCTTCCTCGGCATCGTGCTGACCCTTGTCTATACAGTGAGGCTAGTGCAGGAGGTGTTGTTCGGCAAAGAGAACAAGCCGCTCAGCCTGAAGGACCTATCGTTGCGGGAAGCGGGAGTGCTGGCAGTCCTGGCCGTGGCAGCCGTCTACTTGGGGGTCCACCCGGGGCCGGTGCTGGAACTGATCAAGGCCCCGATAGAGCTTTTGACTGCGACAAGATAAAAGCTGACCACAGAGGACACGGAGGTTCACAGGGGACACGGAGGAAAGTCTTTTATGGATCGGAACCTCATAACCGGGAACATCATTGACGCTGCCATGAAAGTCCATTCTGCTCTAGGGCCAGGCTTGCTGGAAAGCGCGTATGAAGCATGCCTCATACATGAATTAAGTAAAAGGGGCCTCAAAGCAACAGCCCAAATAGCCTTGCCTGTTTTTTACGATGGCGTAACCATTGATCTGGGTTACAGGATTGATTTGCTTGTTGAAGAGTCCTCTGTGGTCAGCTTTTGCTTTTAATGGAGTAGTTAATGACACTAGCTGACGTTTTTTCCATCATGCCGATCATAATCACCGCCTGCGCGGCGCTGGTGGTGCTGCTCTGCGCCCCCCTGCTGCATGCCCGGACCATCAGCTGGATCGCTGTCGTCACGTCCGGCGCCGCCGGATTGTGGGCGGCCTTTACCCCGACTGCCGCGACACCTGCACTCCCCGGGCTCGCCTTCACCCCGCTGGCGCAGTTCCTGATCCCTCTCTTCTGCCTGTCCGCCGTCCTGACCCTGCTCTTCTCCCACGGCTACAACGAGCGACGCGCCATAAAGGGAGAAGAGTATCCGGCAACCGTTCTCTTTGCCCTATTCGCCATGTGCGTGCTCCCCTGCGCCACCAATCTGCTCATACTCTTCCTGGCGCTTGAGTCCATCGCCTTCGCCTTCTACATCCTGGTCACCATGGACCTGAACCGTGCCGAATCCGGCGAGGCCGGCCTCAAATACTTGCTCATGGGGGCTGTCGCCGCGGCATTCACCGCCTTCGGCTTCGCCCTCATCTTTGCCGGCAGCGGCACCCTGGCGCTGACCGGCGCCATCGCCTCCCCCGAAAACCGCGCCATAATCTCGGCCGGATGGGGGGTGGTAATCATAGGGATCGCCTTCAAACTCTCGCTGGTCCCCGCCCATCTCTGGACCCCGGACGTCTACCAGGGAGCGCCGGCACCGGTGGCAGCCTTCCTCTCCACAAGCTCCAAGGTTGCTGCCGCCGCTCTCCTACTCATGCTGCTGGCCTTCTCGCCCCCCATGCCCGAACTGCGCGCGCCCCTCTATGTCCTGTCGCTACTCTCCATGGTGATCGGGAATCTGGCGGCGCTGCGGCAGGAAAACATCAAGAGGATGCTCGCCTACTCCTCCATCGCGCACATGGGGTACCTGACACTCGCGCTGCTCACCGGGACCAGGGAAGGGTACGCCGCGGTCCTTTTGTACGGCGCCATATACACCGCCATGAACCTGGCCGCTTTCGGCGCCATCGCCTCCCTGTCCCTCGATGAGGAACGCGACCTGATCTCGGACTATGCAGGGGTAGGGTTCAGCGCGCCGCTTAGGGGTGGGGTTTTGGCGCTCTCCATGCTCGCCCTGGCCGGCATTCCGCCGACTGCAGGATTCATCGGCAAGTTCTTCGTTTTCTATGCCGCTATCAGGGGTGGTGAGATGACGCTCGCCATCATCGGCATCGTCAGCGCGGCGGCCTCCGCCTACTTCTACCTGAAGGTCGTGGTGCATCTCTACATGCACCGGTCCGAGGCCGCTACTCCTCGCCCCACTCCCCCCGCAGAAGCGCTCGCCCTGTGCGGCGCTGCCCTCTTTGTCGTAGTCCTCGGCATCTTTCCCGCTCCGTTTATCCGGCTCGTTGACGCCGCATTGCGTTAGCCTCCGCCGCTACCCCCGCCTGTTCCTCTTCAAGGAGCGGCATTCCTGCCGCGATAAATTGCAGCAAGAAATCGCGGCAGGCATGCCGCTCCTGCATGATAGATGGTCGACTCGGATTGGCGATAATTGCACAGGATAAGCCGGATCGGGGCGGTTTCGCCCGGGGGGAGGGGTTGCCTGATCTGCCTCACTCGGCCCTTTTTGAGCGGGCGCTAGCTGAGGCTGTCTCGGAAGGTATCCAGATATTGCATGTCGAAGGACCCATCCATCTCGCCATACATTATCTCCATGGCACTCTCCTTCGAGAGGGCTTGGCGATAGGACCTGTTGGTGGTCAGCGCACTGAAAACGTCGGCGATGGCGGTTATTTTCGAGCTTCTGGCAATGTCATAGCTGGACAGGCCGTCGGGGTAGCCTTGACCATTCTCCTTTTCATGATGATGCTTCACGATACCCAGCGCCACCGGAGTGAATATGTCGAGACCCTTCAGCGTGCTGTAACCATAAACCGGATGCTTCTTGACCTCCATGAATTCCGCGGCCGACAGCTTCCCGGGCTTGTCCAGCAGCGCCCTCGGGACATAAACCTTGCCGTAGTCATGGAACAAGGAGCCGATCCCTACGTCCATCAGTTCGTCCCGCCCCAACTGGAACATTTTCAGGTGCAACGAGATGGAATAGGTTGCCACCTGAACCGAATGTACATAGGTGTATGCGTTGTGGCCCACCAGGCTGCTCAGGGCGGTCATGACGCCAGCTGAATTTATGACGTCGTTCAGGATGGCCCGTATCAGATTCCTGCATCGCTCCACATTTTGCTTTATCGCGACGGCCGGACTGTCAAAAATCTCCTGCACGTAATTGACTGACGCTTGATACAAGACGTTCTGCTTCGCCAGCGGCTCAAGGGTATCGTCACTCATCAGCAAGGCCAAGTTCGATTCCACATACTGGTTGTAGGTAGGCATTTCGGCAGACTTTACGAACAGGAGCTTGACGTCGTTATTCAACAGGCGCTCTTTGTCGTTTTCAGTAAAGGAGAGGGTAGCGTTCTTGTACAGCACATGGTTCTCGCCGTGCTTTATGAACAGCGATACCCCCGGCAGGGTCTCAGGTATCAGGGACTCCAGATGGATCATTCTGTACATGCCCGCCCTCCTGAAGAAGATTGGATTTGGCCATGATCTCTAGCGTCTAAATCGTTCCGGCTTCCCTGCCTGTTTCAAGAGTTCAGAGCGGCGTCGGTAGAATCCGAACAGCTCTCTTCGTTTACCACTATTAGCAGGCGCAAATATTTGTTAGTCTACCACGGCTTTTAAGGATTGCCGCCTGTTGTTACCTCCTCCAGGCACCTCTTCAGGCGGTGCATAAATTGAAGGGGGGAGCGGCCTCATCGGCTGCTCCCCCTTTTTTGCTTCACCAAGTCTCGTCCGGTTCGCCCCACAGGTTGAAGGCGATGTCGTCCAAGAGTTCCGGTATCCCCTCTCCGGTAGCGGCGGAGATCGGGAAGACCTTGATCCCCCGCTCCTTGAAGTAAGGGAGGACCTGTTCCAGGTTCTCCCGAACGTTGGGGAGGTCCATCTTGTTAATCACCACGGTCTGGCGCTTCTCGGCCAGCTCCGGGTTGAAGAGCGCCAGTTCGCGGTTCAGCGCCTCGTATTCGGCTATAGGATCGCGCTCCGGCATCCAGGACAGATCCAGCAGATGCAGAAGTTGCCCGGTCCTCTCCAGGTGCTTCAGGAAGCGATGGCCAAGCCCCGCCCCCTCGCTGGCGCCCTCGATCAGCCCGGGTATGTCGGCCATCACGAAGGAGCGGTAGTTTTTGTAGAGGACCACGCCGAGGTTTGGCTTTAGCGTGGTGAAATGGTACTCGGCGATCTTTGGCCTGGCCGCCGATATCTTTGTGATCAGGGAGGATTTCCCCACGCTCGGCATCCCGAGGAGTCCCACGTCGGCCATCAGTTTCAGCTCGAGCCTGATCCAGCGCTCCTCACCCGGCTCGCCGGTCTGCGCGAACTTCGGCGCCTTGTGGGTTGCCGTCTTGAAGCGCGCGTTTCCCTGCCCGCCCCTGCCCCCCTTCAAGAGGACGATGCAGGAGTCGGGTTCGGTCAGGTCGGCCAGGATTTCGCCGGTCTCGGCATCCTTGATTACGGTCCCCAGAGGCAGCAGGATTTCCAGCGGATCGCCTGCGGCGCCGTGCTTGTCCTTTCCCATGCCGTTCCTGCCGCGGCCCGCCTTTTGATGCGGGTGCTGGCGCATATCCAAAAGCGTGGAGAGCTGCGGGGAAACCCGGCAGATCACGTCCCCGCCCTTGCCGCCGTCGCCGCCGTCCGGGCCGCCCAGCGGGATGAATTTTTCACGCCTGAAGGAGACGCAGCCGGAACCGCCGTCGCCCGATTTCACATATATCTTAACTTCGTCTATAAAACTCATGTTTTTTCCCGTGCAAACGGCAAAAGCCCGGACCATTTGGCTCCGGGCTTTTACGCTGTTGTTGTGCTGCGATTGCTAGTTGGCCGGGTACACGGAGACCTTCTTGCGGTCTTTCCCCATGCGCTCGAACTTCACCACGCCTTCGATGAGGGCGAACAGGGTGTAATCCTTGCCAAGGCCAACATTGTTACCCGGGTGGATCTTCGTGCCGTGCTGACGGTAGAGGATGTTGCCGGCCTTGACCGTCTCGCCGCCGAACTTCTTGCAACCAA
>Ga0209317_1001422_pt1 | contig 21075 bp, 20 predicted proteins | sample RifGroB2_FD_183994 | JGI IMG/M metagenome (GOLD analysis project Ga0209317, IMG submission 183994) | Soil microbial communities from Rifle, Colorado, USA - Groundwater B2 (SPAdes) (version 2) | ecosystem: Environmental > Terrestrial > Soil > Unclassified | place: Rifle, Colorado | collected... | reverse complement strand
ATCTGGGAGGAGTATCGAAAATTCCATGCCGGACCCAAGCACGAGATGGCCTCCTACCAGGTGCTGCGCGCCCGCTCAGGCGTCCAGTGGCCCTTCGTGAACGGCAAGGAGACCCGCTGGCGGTTCAACCCCCAATACGATCCGGCCTGCACCAACGGCAAGGATTTCGATTTTTACGGCAAGAAAGACAACCGGGCCTGGATCTGGGCCCGCCCCTACGAGCCGGCGGCGGAATCCCCGGACAGTGAATATCCCTTCTGGCTCAACACCGGCCGGGTCATCGAGCACTGGCATACCGGCTCGCTCACCAGACGAATTCCTGTGCTCCATAACGCGGTACCGTCAGGCTATGTGGAGATGCATCCCGAAGATGCGGCGCAATTGGGGGTGGTGAACGGCGAGAAGGTGAGAATCATCTCCCGCCGGGGCGAGATCGTCATGCCCGCCCAGATCAACGGCCGGGGTGTGCCGCCACGGAACATGGTGTTCGTGCCGTTTTTTGACGAGAGCTACCTGATCAACGAGGTAACTCTCGATGCCTTCTGTCCGATTTCCAAACAGCCGGATTACAAAAAATGTGCCGTAAGACTGGAGAAAGCATGATGGAAAAAAAAGGATCAGAAAAATGGGCAAAGGCTGTGCCCGGCCTTCTCGCCCTCTCTTTTCTCGGATTGCTGCTGGTCACCGGGCGCGAGGCCCGGTCGGTCGAGGGTCTCGACAACTTCGATCATCAGGGCAAAAAACTCTACGAGGCCGGAGAGGCGACTCCCGAAATCTATTTATCCGCCGACTCGGGCGACCGGAATCTCGCCTCGTTTTACGAGTTGCGCCAGTATCCCGGCTCGCCGCCGCGCATCCCCCACAAGGTCGATCTGTCCTTCAGCGGCAACGAGACCGACTGTCTGTCCTGTCATGCCAAGGGCGGCTACAGCCCGGAGTTCGGCAAGTTTGTCCCGGTCACCCCGCACCCGGAAAACAGTCTGTGCTATCAGTGCCATGTGCCCCTGACAGAGGAAAAGCCGTTTGTCGCATCCGACTGGCAGTCGATCGAGCCGCCGCGCCTCGGACGGTCTTTCTTGAGCAGTTCGCCGCCGACGGTCCCGCACAGTCTTCAGCTGCGCGAAAACTGCATCGCCTGTCATACCGGGCCCGGCGCGGTTGCGGAGATCCGGGTAGCCCACGCCTCCCGGGGCAACTGCCGGCAGTGCCATGTCCCGGCCGTGCAGACCGATGAACTGCGCGAATTTCAGCGCAAATAACCGGAGGTGCAGGTTTTATGAAAAAATTACCGAAACTTGGGGCAGGGAGCCTTGCTGCCGGTTTATTGCTGCTGACCCTGTTTTTCTTTGATACCAAATGGAGTGCGGCGAGTGAGACCTCCTTTCTCGAAACGGTGAAGGGACACGACGTTCAGTTCGACAACCGCTCGGTTCGTCAGGTCCTGCCGGTCAGCCAGCCGACGGTGCTGGCCAAGGAAGAGTATCAGGGGGGAACCTTTCAGGTTCTGGCACGAAAACAGGAGATCGAGCGGTATCGCTGCAGCAGTTGCCATATCGTCAATGGCGGCAAGGAGGTGCGCGGCAAAAATGCGCTCACTCTCACCCATGGCAACGTGGTCGTCAATCATGGCCAGGAAGGCAACGCGCTGGCCTGCATCGATTGCCATCACCCGGAAGACCGCGAATCGCTGGAGGATAAAAAAGGTCGGAAGATCGATTTCGACCACAGCTATCAGCTGTGCGGCCAGTGCCATTTCCGCCAGAAGCGCGATTGGCTGGGCGGCGCACACGGCAAGAGGGTGGCAAACTGGGCCGGCGACCGGGTCGTCTATAATTGCACGACCTGCCACGATCCGCATTCGCCACGCTTTGCCAAGCGTTTTCCCGTCATCTATTCCGTTCCGTTGAAATAACGGGGGTAGCTCATGTGTGATCAAAAAAAAACTGACAACAAGGAAGAACAACAGAAAGACCTGGCCGAGGCCATGCAGGAAAAGAGCAGCCGGCGGTCCTTCCTGAAAGGGCTGTCTATAGGAGCTGCGGCTGTGAGCGCAACGCTTGTCACCGGCTGCGTGCCTTCAGCCGATGCGGCGACGAATGAGGAACTGCGGTTGCGCTGGCAGGAGTATTTCAAGAAGAACTACCGCCTCATGACCCAGGAAGAAAAAGACCAGACCGTCTCCCGCCTGGAGCGGCTGGCTACTCTCCGGGAGGGTCTGGAAGTGCAGATCGGCAGCGAACCGCCGGTGAAAAAAGTCCTCTACGGCTACGCCTTCAATATTACCCGCTGCGAGGGGTTTATGGAGTGCGTGGCGGCCTGCATCAAGGAAAACAACCTCGACCGCAAGACCAACACCCAGTACATCAGGATTTTCGAGATGGAGCCGGGCAAACTCGATCCCAGTGAAGGCGACGGTAAGTTTTTTCACGAGGTGCCGGTGGAAAATAAATTCTACATGGGCACCCAGTGCTTCCACTGCGAGAATGCACCCTGCACCAAGGCTTGCCCGACCAAAGCGACCTGGAGAGAGCCGGACGGCATCGTCGTGGTCGATTATGACTGGTGCATCGGCTGCCGCTACTGCCAGGCCGCCTGCCCGTACTTCGGTCGGCGGTTCAACTGGGGCAAACCCGAGGTGCCGAAGGAAGAGGTCAACGTCAAGCAGCACTACCTCGGCAACCGTCTGCGGCCGAAAGGCAAAATGGAGAAATGCACCTTCTGCATCCAGAGAACCCGGAAAGGCCGACTGCCAGCCTGCGTCGAGGCCTGCCCGACCGGCTCGCGGGTTTTCGGCAATCTGCTCGACCCGGACAGCGAGATCCGCTACGTCCTCAAGCACAAGAAGGTGTTCAGGATGAAGGAAGAACTCGGGACCGAACCGAAATTCTGGTACTTCATAGATTGATTGTACACTGAGGGATGATCCCGGGATCTGAAAGAATTTGAATGAATCGAAAAGGAACATCATGAACGAAAACAGGGAAAAGAACCTTCGGACCTTCATCGTCGATGTCATCCGCTGGAATTTCCGGGGCAGTATCGCCTTTCAGCTGTTCCGGCTAGTGCTTATCGGCTGCATGGCCCTAGGCATCTACGCCTACTCCCACCAGGCCAAATACGGCCTTGCCGTAACCGGGATGAACGACATCGTCAGCTGGGGCTTCTACATCTCCAATTTCACCTTCCTGGTGGGGGTGGCTGCCGCCGCGGTCATGCTGATCATGCCGGCCTATGTCTTCCATGATCCCAATTTCCACCGGGTGGTCATCATCGGCGAGGGCGTGGCGGTCGGGGCGCTGGTCATGTGTCTTTCCTTCATCATGGTCGATCTGGGCGGGCCGCTGCAGGCCTGGCATCTCATCCCGGTGATCGGCATCTTCAATTTCCCATCGTCGATCCTGGCCTGGGATGTGCTGGTTTTGAACGGTTATCTCCTGTTGAATAGCCTGGTGCCCGCCTACATCCTCTACTGCCACTATAAAGGCCGGAAGGCGGATGAGCGGAAATACCGACCGTTTGTCTTTCTGTCGATCTTCTGGGCCTTTTCCATTCATATGGTCACCGCTTTTCTCTATCAGGGATTGCCGGCCCGGCCGTTCTGGAACAATCCATTGCTGGGGCCGCGCTTTCTGGCTTCGGCCTTCGCCGCTGGACCGGCTTTAATCGCTCTGATCCTCGCCGTCGTTCATACTGCCACCCCCTATAAGATCGACCGGAGTGTCTTCAATAAACTGCGGTTGATCATCGTCATTTCGGCGATCATCAACCTGATCATGTTGTTTTCAGAAATTTTTAAAGAATTCTATTTCCCGACCCATCACTCAATTTCGGCGATGTATCTGTTTTTCGGCATGGACGGCCATAATTCGCTGGTGCCGTGGATCTGGACTTCAGTTTGTGTCAATCTCGCGGCTACTTTGGTGCTGGCCTTCAATCCCGGCAAAAACAATCCCAAGGTTCTGCTGCCCGCCTGCGGATTTTTATTTGTGGCGATCTGGATGGAAAAGGGTATCGGCCTCATTGTTCCCGGACTTATTCCGTCACCACTTGGGGAGGTTGTCGATTATCTGCCGACCTGGGTTGAGCTTTCGGTGACTCTTGGCATCTTTGCGCTGGGGATTACCGTTGTTACCTGGCTCGTTCGGACCGCATTGATTATTGAGGATCGTTACGGGAAATAAAACCTGGCCTGACCACTCCGCTCCTTGTTTGGTTTTCCTCTCAACATGATCGGCGGATATTGCAAATATTCTGGCGAATGGATCGAAACCCCGGAAAAAACAGGTCGGCCCCAGGCAGGATGGTTGGCTTCCGGATGCGACCGGAAGCTATTGCTGAAAATAAATAGCCTTCCACTGGAGAGAATGGCGATACATCTACTCTGGTCTTTCCAATATTCCGACTGCTCGGGTTCATCCGGTAAGAAAAAAGGAGCTTCAAACAGTCGGGCTTTTTCCAAAGAATATGCAGAAGCTCCGCAATCACGATTCCGAAAAACAAATGATGACCATAGAATTATGGGGTGATGGAAAAATATTTTAATATTTTAAAACAGCTTGATCCTGTCAACGGTCATTTAAAAAAATCTGGAAAATTAGGTAGCTATAATGCTATTTCATTACGAATGCCGAGCCGGGTAGCAACAGTTGGCTATTCATTGTCGGTCTGATATTGAAAAAATGGCTGGACACGGCGCAACTTTACGTTAATATTGTTTCCTACAGGCCCACATTATAACTAATTCATGTACCTTTAAAGGAAACATCATGAGCGATTTCATCAGAATTGTTACCCATTCCCGCCGTTTGAAAAGCGCTGTCAAGGAATTAAGTATTGAGCAGCTGGAAGAAATTAAAACCAAGCTGCAGACGATTATTGAGGAGCGTATCGCCGAAGAAACGGCGGAACAGCAGGAAAATGCCGAGCGGTTGGAAAAGATCCGCAAATATAAGGAAATGCTGGCCGCAGACGGAATCGATCTGGAAGAATTGTCAGAATTCTTTCCAGAAAGACAGGGAAAACGGGCTCCGCGTCAACCGAAATATGAGGTTTGGAATGAAGCGGGCGAGCGTATTACCTGGACCGGTCAAGGACGCATGCCGAATATCTTCAAAGCGAGAATCGAGGCTGGAGAATCCCTCGATACTTTCCTGATCGATCAATAACGAGCAGTACCATGATATAGGCCTTTGGTAGATTGTTCTTTCTTTCTCTGAAAGAACAATCTACCAAGGGTAAGCCTTCGAATCGCTGATTTTCCTGCAGTCGTATTTCAACCGGAATCTTCACCGCACCGGCTGAACAATTCATTCAGATGTTGTCCATTTTTTCATCCCCGTTTTTCTCCTTTTTTCATTTTTCTTTCTTGGCTGTTTCGTCATTTTCAGGCCCTCATTTTCGGGCAAAATTGCCGTTCGACATCCGATTTTGACATGGTCAGTTGTTATTATGTCAATGATAAATTGAATAAATGACACGGCGACTTTTCGATTGTTGACAGAATCTTTCGCCGATATATACTGCAGTATATATTTGAAATACAATGATATTGTTGAAAAATCCCGAGGCTGTGGCATTACCGGCCGCTATAAAAGGCAGAGTCTCAATGGAAAAATGAAGAAAGCCGGCCGCAATTGGCATGCCTCTTCCGGCCCATGCCGACAGAACGGCGCGGAATAAGCACATCCTATCCGGGAAATGACGCTGGTCTTATGGTCGTCGGTATGGTCTGCCCAGCCCCCTGGGGGGAGGACTGCCGAACAGACGGACGAAGCCGGCGAAGTACCGGTTTTTGGTGTTACGGCTCAGGTGGATGAGGATCAATGTGAAGATCATCAGCGGGAAAGGCGCAACCTGGAAAATCTGGCCCGGGATGCCGGGGAAAGAATCCTGAAAGGCAATGCCGAGCAGCTGCAGGAGACCGAAAAAATAAGCGCCGGCTGCTACCCGAAGCGGATGCCAGCTACCGAAGATGACCAGGGCGAGGGCGATCCAGCCGATTCCCTCGCACCCCTGGGGATGGCCCCAGCCGGGCTTGACGGCCAGCGAGAATGCGGCTCCGGCAAGTCCTGCCATCGCACCGCCTGCGAGCGTAGCAAGGAACCGCACCGTATTCGGATCGATACCGCGGGCCCAGCAGCCTTCCGGGTTTTCTCCGGCTGCCCGGAGGGTCAGGCCGTGCCGGGTGTGGTACAGGAAATAGATACAGCAGGGAGTGGCCAGAAAACTCAGGTATACGATGAACGAATGGGTAAAGAAGACCGTGCCGAAAAAGGGCAGATCGGCGAGCAGGGGCACCGGCAGGGTGGCCAGTTGCGGCCCCTGTTGTCGCGCGTACGGATTGCCGAGAAAATAGGCGAGGTCGCGGCACAGGAAGGTTAAGGCGAAGCCGACCGCCACCTGGGATTGGCCCAGCCAGACGCCGATCACGGCCACTAGGGCCGCTACGAGACAGCCGGTGAGACCTGCGGCGAGGAAACCGAGCAGCAGGGACTGGGTCACGCTGGCCACGACAAAACCAGTCATGGCGCCGAGCAGAATGGTGCCGTCGAGCGACAGATTGACGACTCCGGCCTTTTCCGTCAAGGTTTCGCCCAAAGCAGCCAGAACGAGGGGGGCGGCCATGGCCACGAGGGCGGCGAGAAAGGTGGCAGGATCCATCACAATTCTCCTCTTTGCCTTTTTTGCAGGCCGTGTACCAGCAGGGCACTGACCACGCAGGCGCCCTGAATGACCCCCGCCAGCGACGAGTCCAGCTTGAGGACGATCGGCAACTGGATCGAACCGGCGGCAAGGCAGGCAAAGAACAAACAGATCGCCGGCACCGGACGAAGCCGGTAGTGGGCGAGCATTACCACCAGAAGTGCCAGATAGCCGTAGCCGCTGGAGATGGAGGGCAGCAGGCGGTGATAGACGCAGCTGACCTGCAGCCCGCCGGCCAGCCCGGCCAGCCCGCCGCCGATGGCCATGGCCAGAAGGCCGGTGCGGCCTGGATGAATGCCGAAGAGTCTGGCCGCGGTCGGATTTATGCCGGTAGCCCTGATCTGCAGGCCGAAACGGGTGGCACCGAGGAGCACCGCCGTGGCCGCAAAAGCGATACAGGCGATGACCAGGGCGGCAGGAGCGAGCCGCCAGCCTGGCGGGGTGGAGAGCCAGAGTTCGCGGGCGAACATCTCAGTGCCGCTCATCGAGGCGACGCCTGCCCGTTTCCAGGGGCCGAGGATGAGCCACAGGATCAGGCCCTGGGCCACGAAATTCAGGCCCAGTCCTCCGAAAATCTCGTTGACGCCGCCACGATTTTTTAAGAAACCGGCGAAGGCTGCCCACAGTCCTCCGCCGATAAAACTCAGAATATGGGCGAGAATAAGCGTCGCGGCCGCAGGCAGGCCAAGGTTTTCCTCCCGCAGCAGAAGGGTTGCCGCGATGGCTCCGAAGACCACCTGACCTTCGATGCCGATATTCCAAAGGCCTGCCCGGAAGGTGAAGAGCAGCCCGCAGGAGCAAAGCAGCAGGGGAATCCAGATCGTGAGAACATGGCCGAACTTCTGCAGGGACAGAATCGATCCCCGGGCGAGGGTTACACCGATATCGACCGGTGAAATGCCGAGGGTGAAAAGCAGCAGGCCGACTCCGCCCAGGGCCAGGCCGGCAATCACCGAAATTCGGGCGAAACGGGAGAAAAGTGGATGTTTCATGAATTGGACGTACCGCATGGATAAGGATTCAGGCCGGCGCCGATCAATCCGGCAGAAGACCCGACCGGCCGACCTCATCAGCCGGTCCGGTTGTACCGGCCTCACCGGTGATTGCCCGGGAAATTTCGTGGTAATCGGTGGCCGCAGTGGGAGTGTCGAGGATGATCCGGCCGTCGTAAAAGACCACCACCCGGGTTGCCTGGGCCATAATCTCCTCGAGATCCGGGGAAGCGAAAATGATGGCGCCGTCTTCAGCCTTTCGCCGGTGGAGTTGCTGCCAGGTCCAGTCCGCGGATTGGACATCGAGGCCGCGCGTCGGGTTTTCCATCAGGATAAGCCGGACCTCGTCGGGGATGAGTGAGAGCAGCAGCCGCTGCTGATTGCCGCCGGACAGTTCTTCTGCGGTTGTCTCCGGATGGCCCTTGATGTTGAAGTCGTCGATTGCCCGGCGGGACCCGGCGAGACCGGTTGCGGCAGAAAGAAAGATGTGCCCCCTTGCCGCGAGAATATGGTGTTCGCGGAGCGTCATTCCCGGCAGGAGCCCCTCGGCCAGTCGGTCGGCCGGGAGAAAAGCCACATCCCGAGAGCAGCCGCAGCCATTCGGCAAGGTCCGGCCGAAGCGGCGGATCTGACCCGATTCCGGCGGCAGGAACCCTCCGGCGATCTTCAGAAAAACCGCCTGGCCGCTGCCGTCCATCCCGGCCAGGCCGACCACCTCGCCTGTCCTGACAGTGATGGTCGCCTCGTGCAGCCCGGCCCGGCCTACGGTTACGACGACTCGGTCGAATTCGACCACCGGCTCCTTGCCGGTAGCCGTCTGCGGCGGCGACAGCCGTTCCGGCAGGCTGTCGAACATCGCCTGCAGCAGGGCCTGCCGATCGAAGGGGCAGCGCATGGCGGCGGCTACCCGGCCATGACGGAGGACGGTCACCGTGTCGCAGAGCGAATCTATCTCTTCGAGTTTATGAGAGACGAGGAGAATGGCTGCCCCATCCGCCTTCAGCCGGCGCAGGGCGGCGAAAAGTTGTTCCTGCTGGCGCTCGGAGATGCCGGTGGTCGGCTCGTCGAGGATGAGGAGGCGCGCCCCGCCGTGGATGAGGCGCAACAGTTCGAGCTGCTGGCGTTCGCCGACGGTGAGCGTTTCGACCCTGTTGTCGGGATGGAAGACAAAGCCGAAAGCCGCGGCGAGACGGGCAAGATCCGCCCGCGCCTGACCCGGGGCGAAGGCAGCTTCTCCCGCCATAAAATTTTCGAGAACAGAGAGCTGCGGGAAATCGAGGGGCTCCTGGTACAGCATGCCGATGCCGAAGCGCATCGCATCGCTCGGCCTGTCGAGGCTGATCTTCTTGCCCCGGCAGAGGATCTCGCCGCCGCTCCGGCTGGTAAAACCGGTAAGGATCTTCATCAGGGTCGACTTGCCGGCGCCATTTTCGCCGACAATGCCGTGGATCGACCCGGCTTCGGCCGAAAGGCTCACGCCCTGCAGGGCCTGCACTTTGCCGAAGTTTTTTGAGATGTTGGCCAGTTCGATCATAAGGAAAAAAGGGACTGAAAGAAGGGCGAAAGATTTTTCGCCCCTACGTCCTCAACTCGTCGTTATTTCGACGCTCCTTCGATCCCTTCAAGCAGCTGGGGCAGATTCCACACCTGAGCGTCGGTGGCCGTTTCCCCCGCCTTCAAAAAGGTCGAGCCGTCCTGAAAATTGAGCGGCCCGCTGAACAGGTTGAGGCCTTTGGCCAGCGCCTGCTGAAAATCGGCCAGGGCCTTTTTCTGCGGGTCGCCCATGGCATTGCCCGGCATGAAGCCGATGGAGGTGGTGTCCGGGTTGTTGATGGCCTGCCAGTCCGGCCCCAGCCAGAGGAACTGCTGCTGCCATTTGTTGTTCATGGCCTCGCCGATCATCTTGGTGTAGCCGGGAATCCAGTTGAAATATGGGACGCCAAGGCAGGCCTCGGGGGCGACAGCGCAGGCGCCCTGGTAATCATAGGGAATGGCCCAGACCTCCTTGCCCGCTTTTTTCTTCTGGCCGGCGACCACCAGGGCCTCGGTGGTATCGATGCCGGAGATCACCACATCGTAGTCGGAATCGAACAGGCTGCCCGTAACCAGGGAGGGATCGGAGGTCACGCCGGGGATATTGAACCAGAAACCGATCCAGTTGACCTTGAACTGCAGCTCCGCCGCAGGTTTCTTCAGGACGTTTACCCAGGCATGGCGGGCACCGAGGTAGGCTGCAGCGGCCAGCCGCCGGGTTTCGGCATTGATCAGCGGTCCGAGGTAGCCGATTTTGCCGGTCGTCGACGTCATGGCGGCGGTAAAGCCGGCCATCATCTTGCCGTATTCCATCCTGCCCATGAGGTTGCTGAGGTTGGCGCCGGACTTGCCGGTCAGGGCATCGTCCCCGGAGATGTGGATGAACTGCACCTCCGGATGCATCGCCGCAGCCTCGCGGATGCCGTCCTTCATGTCATCTGAGTTGCCGATGATCAGTTTGGCACCCTTGCCGACCAGATCGTCAACCAGCATCGGGATGGTGATTCCGGGACGGTCGGCCGGGTTGACCTTGTCGATGTAGAGCATCTTCGCGCCGGGCAGAATCTTTTCCATGGCCTGGCCAGCCTCGAAGTGGGCCTGACTCCAGCCGTGGTCATTGGCCGGCCCCACCATCAGCAGGCCGAAGGGATAGTCGGCGGCTACGGTATTGAGAGGATTGCCTGAGACGCCCAGCAATACGCCAAGAAAAATCAGCACATGCCGGAATGTGGCGAAATCTTTCATGTCTTTACTCCTTGTTTTCTTGGGGGAAAGAGCGGGGATAACGGTTCGGCTGCAGATCATAATAGAAATTTGTATCAGATTCACCGAAAAAGGATATAAGTTATCAACGGTGAGCGGGCGGAAAATTTTTCGCGTGCCCTCGCTGAAAGATTCTTTTAAAAGGAATACCATGGCCGATACCATCCTCGAAGCCGTTGGGCTGGCAAAATATTATTTTCTCGGCGGGCAGAAAATTGCCGTTCTGCAGGATATTTCTCTCGCCATCGCCAAAGGACAATTCGTCGTCGTCACAGGCAACAGCGGCAGCGGCAAGTCGACCCTGCTCAGCTTGCTGTCGGGGCTCGATTTGCCTACGACCGGCAGGATCACCCTTGCCGGGCGCGACATCACCGGACTCTCCGAGGACCAGCTGGCGCCAATACGCAACGACCTGACCGGTTTCGTTTTTCAGGCCTTTCATCTTATCCCATCGCTGAACGCGATCGAAAACGTGATGTTTCCGGCGGAACTGAGAAAGGACGACAAGGCCCGGCAGAAGGCGGAAAGGTTGCTCGACCTGGTTGGCCTCCTGCCGCGACGGAGGAACTTTCCCGACCAACTCAGCGGCGGGGAGCAGCAGCGGGTGGCGATCTGCCGGGCGCTGATCAACGAACCGGAGATCGTCTTCGCCGACGAGCCGACCGGCAATCTCGATTCCGAAAACAGCGAGGCGATTATCGGGCTTTTGCTTGCGCTCCATCGCGACCGGCAGACCACCCTGGTTATGGCCACCCACAGCACAACACTCGCCGGACGGGCCGATCGGGTCATTCGCCTCCATGACGGCCGGGTCGTGGACGACAGCAGGACAGTCCGATGAATCTGCGCTTCCTCTTCCGGGAAATGATGCACAGCCGCGGCCAGGCGGTGATCTTTGTGCTCTGTGTGGCGCTCTCGCTGGTCAGCATCGTTGCCGTGAGCAGTTTTCGGCGCGATGTGCGCGGCGCCATTGCGGGCGATGCCAAAAGCCTGCACGGAGGCGATATCATTATACGCTCCCGGGCCGAATTTTCCCCCGCTCTCAGCGAGGAACTGGTTGCGTTGCGGCAGGAACAGGGGGTTGAAGTCGTCAGGACCTGGGAATTCTATTCCATGGCCAGAAGGGACGATGGCGGGGCATCCCTTTTCAGCAATATCAAAGCGGTGGAGGCCGGCTATCCCCTGTACGGCAAGGTGGAGCTGCGCTCCGGCCGGGAATTTGCCGACGTCCTGCAGCCGGGCCAGGTTATCGTCGGTGCGGCCCTGCTGGGACGGCTGGGAGTGGCCGTGGGGGATACACTTATGCTCGGCGAGGCGCAGCTGACGATTGCCGATGTGGTCACCCGGGAGTCGCTGCGGCCCGTCGATTTTTTCAGCTTCGGACCGCGAATTTTCGTTGCCGCCGACGATCTTGAGAAGATGGATCTGGTTGCCAAAGGCAGCCGGGTCAGCTACGTGACCACGCTGAAGGTCGCCGACCAGCAAGAGGTGGAAAAGACCGCGGCGCGCCTAGAGGCGAAAGCCGCCGAGGGCCGGGAGCGGGTAGACACCGCGACGACCGCAGGCTCCCGGGTTAAGCGATTTTTCGAAAATCTGTTGTCTTTTCTTGCCCTCATTGCCGTGTTCACCTTGCTGCTCGCCGGGATCGGCATGCAGAGTTCCCTGGCTGCCCTCTTGCGGCGGAAGGTGAAGAGTTTTGCCATCATCCGTTCGCTTGGCGCTACCGGACGGTTTCTCCTGCAGCATTATCTGGTGCTGGTCGTCGGTCTCAGCCTGCTCGGCTGCGGTTTGGGCGTTTTTGCCGGTCTCGTCATGAAACAAAGTCTTGCCGGTCTTCTCGCCGGCTTTTTGCCCGAGAACATGGCTCTCGGCGTGTCGCTCACCGATCTGGTCGAAGGGATGGCGCTCGGTCTGGTGGTGGTTTGTTTTTTTACCTTTTTGCCCATCGGCATCATTGCCGATGTCAAACCGGCGGCGATTTTCCGAAAGGAGAGGGTGGGCGGCTTGCACAAGACCTCGAGCCGGTTGCTGATCGCGCTCGGCATTCTTCTGCTGGCAGGGCTTGTGGTCCGGCAGCTGGAAGACCTGCGGACCGGGATGTATTTCATCGGCGGCATGCTGGGGTTGATTGCGGTGATAGCTGTCGTGATCGGCGGACTGATTGCTGTTATGGCCCGCCTGCGGCTTCGGGCTCTGCCGCTGCGCCAGGCGGTGCGAAGCCTGCTCCGTCCCGGCAACGCCACCCGGGCCATTGTCGTGACGCTGGCCTCGGCGCTCGCCGTGCTGCTCTCGATCTTTCTGGTGGAGCGCAACCTGCGGGCCACCTACATCGACTCCTATCCGGTCGATGCGCCGAATCTCTTCTGCCTCGACATCCAGAAGGACCAGCGGACGGGGTTCCTTGAACTGGTTGGCGGCGACGTTGAACTCTTTCCAGTCGTTCGCGGCCGGCTGCAGGCCGTCAACGAGACCAAAATCAACCGCGAAGCCGAAGGAAAAAAAGGGCGCGGCGACAGCCTGGCCCGGGAGTTCAACCTCACCTATCGGGAGGCGCTTTTGCCCGATGAGATCCTGGTGGAAGGCGACAGCCTGTTCGGGGCCAAAGAGCGCGAGGGCGGCCTGCCGCCGGTGTCGCTGCTTGACACCGTGGTCGAGATGGGCGACATGAAGATCGGCGACATCCTGGATTTCAACATCCAGGGCGTGCCGTTGCGGGCGCAGGTGACGTCGATCCGCCGCCACACCAGGTCGATGCTTTATCCTTATTTTTATTTCGTCTTCCCGGAAAAATACCTGAAAGCCGCCCCGCAGACCATGTTTGCAGCCATGAAGGTGCCGGCTGGAGAAGTGGCGCAACTGGAAAACCGGATCGTCAGCCGCTATCCCAATATCAGTCCGATCAATGTCGGGGAGACGGCCGTCGAACTCGGCAGAATAATGGAAAAATTGTCGGCGGTCGTGACGTTCTTCGCCGCCGTTTCCATGCTCGCCGGGGCGCTCATCATGGTGAGTTCGATTCTGGCCACGAGACTGTCGCGGATGGAGGAGGCGGTTTACTATAAGATTCTCGGTGCGGGATCGGCCTTTGTACTGCGTGTCTTTTTCCTGGAAAACCTGGTGCTGGCCCTGCTCTGCGGCGGGTGCGGGATGCTGGTCGGCCAGCTTGGCAGCTGGGCGGTCTGTCGTTATTTTCTGGAAATAGAATATCGGCCGTACTGGCCGGCCTGCCTGGTGTTGCTGGCGGCAACGGTGGGGGTGGTCGTTCTCCTCGGCCTGCTCAGCTCGATTACCATTCTCAGGCAAAAACCTGCCGGATTTTTGCGCGAGCAGGGGTGAAGTGGGCAAACGAATATGATTTTTTGTCAGCGAGGATAGAATGGGAAAGATTTTTTGCATGATACTGCTCTCGATGCTCGCTTGCCTTGGCTGCGACCGGGACAAACCGGAAAGGCCCGAAATGCCGGAAGTGTCGAAGCGCCCGGAGGAACAGGCGATGAAGATCATTGTCGCGGTGGGAGACAGTCTCACGGCGGGCCAGGGGCTCGCCGAGGAAGAGAGCTATCCGGCCCTGCTGGAGAAAAAGCTGCAGGCGGATGGTTACAATTATAAAGTGGTCAACGCCGGGGTCAGCGCCGAGACGAGCAGCGGCACCCTTTCCCGCCTGGAATGGTTGCTTTCCATGAACCCGGATATCGTGATCCTTGAGACCGGGGCAAACGACGGGCTGCGCGGCATCGAGCCGCAGGTGGTGGAGAACAATATCCGGGAGATCCTGGGGATTCTGAAAGAAAAAGAGGTGGTGGTCCTTCTGGCGGGCATGAAGATGGTCCGCAATCTGGGTCCGGCGTATGTCGCCCGGTTCAATGCGGTGTATCCGAAACTTGCCGAGGAATTCGAGCCGGTCTTTTTTCCATTTTTTCTGGAAGGCGTGGCAATGCAGAGCGCCCTCAACCAGGCCGACACCATCCACCCCAATGGTCAAGGATACCGGAAAATCACCGAAAACATCTATCCGTATGTGCTGGAGGCGATCCGCAGAAGGGAAGGGCAATAAGGATTCGGCCGCTTAAGCAATCAGCACCAGCCCGCATACATTGGCCATTTTGGTCGCAGTCGAATCGGGGTGGTGAGTCACCCAGTTCATCTCCCAGCCGGCCGCTTCGAACAGCTTTGCCACATTGATGCCGAACCCCGACATGGAAGGCCGGGCATATTGAGGATGCCGGCACTGTCCCTCTGCCGACAGGGCAAGGCATCCCTGATGCTCGTCACAAAAGATGGCCTTGCAGGATCCCCCGGCATAGGCCCGGGCACCCGCAAATCCCATCTCAACCGCGGAGCGCTCGATACCCGATGCCACCTCGTGCAGCAGTTGGAAAACCTCCCGGCTTTCGCTGGAAAAAAGAACGTCAGAAGGCACATCGATCTTAAAAAAAATCGCCTGCCGAAAGTTTTCAAGCAGTTTCCGAAATGCTGCAGGCCCGGCGACATACGGCGGGCAGCTCTTGGCCAGGCCATAATTCTCGCAACGAGGCTCCCGGCATCGCTCGGCCAGGCTCTCGTCCACCACTATATCCGCAGTCCCAATAACCGTCGCCCCGGTCGCCCCCAACCCCGAAGCACATTCAATCAACGTTCTGAATTCAAACATCGGTGCGAGCCCCTTCAGATCGTGTTGGTCAGAAGCAGGCCGGCGGTGGCCACTGCCACTGCCACCCGATAGTAGCCGAAGATGGCGAGGCCGTGGTTGTTGAGATAGGCGACCATCCATTTTATGGAAATGACGGCGGAGATGAAGGCAAAAACGAGACCGATGGCGAGGGATCCGGGATCGAAGGTCTGGAGCATGACCTGGCCGTGCTTCAAGGCGTCATAAGCGGTAGCGGCGCCCAGGGTGACGACGCCGAGGAGGAAGCTGAATTCGACTGCCGCCGGCAGGCTGAGGCCGACCAGCATGCCGCCGACAATGGTGATCAGGCTGCGGCTGACTCCCGGCCACATGGCGATGCACTGGGCGATGCCGATGATGAAGGCCATTTTCCAGGTGAGATCGTCAAGGGGAATGCCTAAAATCGCCCTGTTCTCCCGGTCGTGCCGTGTGCGGTAGCTGACGGCAAGGATGGCAAGGCCGCCGACCAGCCAGGCTGCCACCACCGGCCAGGGCCCGAAGAGATATTCCTTGATGTGCTTGTTGAAGAGCAGGCCGATGACCGCCGCCGGCAGAAAGCCTGCCGCTACGCCGATAAGCAGGCGGAGCCCCACCGGATTGCGGCCGAAGAGGCCGGAGATCATCTGTTGCACCCGGCTGAAATAGAGGCCCAGCACGGCAATGATGGCGCCTGCCTGGATGCAGATGGCATAGGCATCGGCGGCCTCCTTTTTCCTTTGCCGGTCACTTTCAGTGAGTGATGCGTCTTCGCCGATGCCCATGATCCTCTGCGCTAAAAGCAGATGGCCGGTGGAGCTGACCGGCAGGTATTCGGTCACGCCCTCGACGACGCCGAGGACCATCGCCTGTCCGGCGGTCATCTCGCTCCCCCGTATCGGCGCTTCCTGCTGGGGGACTGCTGCCGCCGGGCAGGTGATGAGGAGAAGAACGGTCAACACGAGATATTTCAACGAACATTTGTCCATCATAGCTTGTCCAGAAAGTAGAGAAGATGTGCCAGGGTGAGGCTGCGGTGCCATGGGAATGAAGAGAAAAACTGAAGATACCCAATCCCCCGAATCCGGCAAGGAGATTTTTGCCTGACCTCTATACAATAGACAAAATGAAACAGGCTGTCCGAGCGGACAGCCTTTTCAGCATCACTACTGCAGAACGGCGAGGTGCCGAGAATTTTCCGCTACCCCATCTTTTTCAAGCTGATGGGATTCGGCGCCAGACGGGCATACCCCTTGCCCTGGGCGATGATATCGAGCGGCAGGCTCGCCATATCCGCCAGGTCCAGCGTCATATCCTGCAGCGCCGTACCTTCAACGACCTTGACATAGGTCCGGCACGCCTCGCAGGTGGTGATCCGGAAGCCTGGTTCATCCTCCGACATAATGGTGTTGAGCTTCTCCGCCTCGACGGTACCGCAGTTCGGACAGCCTATGAACCGGTACGGACCGACGGTGCCGCAGAACGAACAGTGCAGCTGGCGCTTCGGCCCTTCCACGACGGAGGTAATCGCCGCCTTCGCCGAACAGAGCGGGCAGCGTCCGTCTTTCCATTCATTGCCGTCCAGCGGGAAGGTCTCCCGCAGGGCGATAAAATACGGCCGGGAGAGCAAAAAGAAAAGCCCGGCCAGTTCCTCTTTGCTGTGCGGCAACTCCGGCAGGTCCGGGGTTTCGTCGAGCGGCAGCCGCATGAAATCGATTTCGCCGTTCGCAAGCGCTGCGCCGAGCGGGGCAAAATTTTCGGCGGGCAGATCGAAGACGGAAATAAACAAGCGGAACAGATCGCCGGCGATTTCCCGCGGATAGGCCTTGGCGTCCTCCGGGGCCATGGTGGCTCTCTCCTTCGGCAGAAGTATCGCCGCCTCGCTCTGAAAGCGCAGGCATTTGGCGTAGAGTTCGAGCGGGTCCTTGAGATGCGGCCGCTGTTCGATCAGGGTCTGAATATCAATGGTCATATTTCTCCTTATGGGATTTTTGGGTAGGTAAAGGCAGGCGGCTTTCCGGTCAATCCTTCTTCGAGGAAAATCCTCAGCTGATCCTTCTCCGCCGGGCTGAGTTGCAGGGGGCGCAACACAGTGTTGCCCGGCCCGCCGCCTGCGTCGAAAAAGTCGATCACCTCTTGGAGAGTCGCATAGATGCCGTTGTGCATATAGGGGGCCGTTCCGGCTATTTCCCTGAGCGCGGGCGTCCGGAAGGCCTTCCAGTCATTTTGCTCTCTGGTGATGAGGTAGCGGCCGGGGTCTTCGGAGAGCGTCCTATACGCTTCGTAGTGGTAGACCTTGGCGACGAACCGGCGGGTCGCCACGATCCGCGGGTCCTGCAGGTGCTCGGGGTTCTCCGGGACGTGGAGGGCGTGGAACCGGTCGTCGGCGAGTTTTTCGCCAAAGTGACATTCGGCACACTTCCCTTTGCCCGTAAATACTTCATACCCTTTCTGCGCCTCCGGCGAAAGGCCGTTTTTATCGCCAAGCAGGAATCGGTCGAGCGGCGCATCGCGGGAGACCAGGGTGCGCTCAAAAGCGGCGATGGTCATGGCGATCCGTTGCCGGGTCACATCTTCGTCGCCGAAAACCTTTTTAAACTCCGCCACATATTCGGGAACCGCCCGGATTTCCTCTTCTACAAAGTCGAGGTTCTGGTTCATTTCGAAGGCCGACATCATGGGAAAGAGAGCCTGCTCTTCAAGGCTTGCCGCCCGCCCGTCGTGGAATAAGAATTTTTGGAAGGCGACGCCGATCAGGCTGGGCGAGTTGCGCCAGTTGCGGGTTGTCGGGTAGTTGAGCGAGATCGGCAGGCCGTCGCTGAAATGGCGTTCGGGATCGTGGCAGGTGGCGCAGCTCGTGGTCCCGTCGCCGGACAGCCGCCGGTCGAAGAAGAGCTTCTTGCCGAGTTCGACCTTCGCCTCCGTCGGGGGATTGGCGGCCGATATCGGAATATTACCGAACGGTTTGAGTTCACCCGCAAAAACGTTCGGCGGCAGGCACAGCACCGCGAGAATTAGCAATAATTTTTTTTTCACCCGTCACCTTCCCGCCAGCTGCAATTCCTCGTCAATGATCTTCTTGAAGAAGTCGAAGGGACGTTCGCCGACCACCTGCCGCCCGTTTATATAGAAGGTGGGGGTGTTGTAGAGATCTATGGACTGGGCGAGCTGCAGGTCTCGGTCGATTTCCGCCGCATGGTCTCCGCCGTCGATGGCTTTGATAAATTTCGGCACGTCAAGCCCCAGTTCCCCGGCATAGGCGATGAGGCTTGCACGGTCCAGCTTCGGTGACCGGGTAAACATCAGGTCGTGCATTTCCCAGTACCTGCCCTGGGCCTGTGCGGCAAGGGAGGCTTCGGCGGCGATCCGGGCAAAATCGCGATATTTGTAAGGGTAGTTCTTGACCACCAGCCTGATTTTGCCGGGGTAAGTCTGCAGGAGTTGTTTGACGGTCGGACCGGCCGCCACACAGTGCGGTCACTGGAAATCGATGAACTCGATGATGGTGACCGGGGCATCCGCGGGGCCCATCGATGGAGAGTCGCCGATCGGGACGTCGGTTCTCTTTTCCTCGGCCTGCGCCATAACGGACAACAGCAGAACACAGAGACAGATCAAAAGTTTTTTCATATGCATGCGTAAAAAAAGGGGATACCGAAGTATCCCCTTTTGGTTTGAAAGTACGTTCAGCTCCGGCTTACATCTTGCCGGCCGCTTTCATCCACTTGGGATATCTTCTCTTGGCTTCTTCCAGGGGCAGGGTCCCGCTCACCATGAGCTTGAACGTTCCCGGATTGGCGAGAGTCCCGAGATAGATATGGACAGGAACGGCGAGCACGAAGATGCAGAAGGCCACATTGTGGACAAGGTGGGCCAGGAGCATAATGGTGCCGTTGTCCTTCATGAACCAGATGGCAAAGCCGGACAGGGCGATGGCGATGCCGGCCCCGACTACAGCCAGATAATAGAGCTTCTGGCCGGGATTGTATTTGCCCATCGGCGGAACCTTCACCTTATGGGAAAGATAGCCGCCTGCCACCTTGAACCATTGGGCATCGTCGGCGTCATATTCGAAGGCATCCTTCAGATAATGGCGCATGGAGTAGAGCATGGACAGAGTGAATACCACTCCTCCCCAGTTATGCACCTCTTTCATGGTATTGAATCCACCGAAGACCGACGCAACCGCTTCCATGTGAAACAGGAAGGCGAATCCCGTGATCATCAGCAGGATACAGCTTCCGGCGAGGATCCAGTGGTTCAGGATCTCGTCGACACTTGATTTTCTTACTATCTCTGCCATGTTACACCTCCTCCTTTTCCTTGTGGGGGCCAATCGCCAGATAGTGGATCGCCGCCGCAGCGACTACGCCGCCCAGGCCGATAAACGAAAGCGGTTTCAGATACGTATGCCAGAAGACCACGCTGCCCGGGATGGTCGGATTCTCCTTCATTCCGTAGAGCTTCGGCTCATCCTTGAAGGCATAGACCGTGCCCAGGCCACTCAGATCCTGCTCGCCGTAGATGGTCTTGAAACCGTCGCTTTTGGCGGTCTTGATCATTTCGTCTCGGTCGCCGTACTTCAAGGCGCCGGTGGGGCAGGTCTTGACACAGGCCGGGAGCATTCCTGCAGCGGTCCGGTCGGAGCATTGATGACATTTGGTCATCTTGTTCTCTGCATCGTAACGCGGCACATCGAACGGGCAGGCGTTAGTGCAGAGCTTGCAGCCGATGCACTTGTCGCGGTTTACGGCTACGGCGCCATCAGCGGTCCGGTAAATGGCCCCGGTCGGACAGATCGTCATGCAGCCTGCTTCTTCGCAGTGCATGCAGCGCCTGCTGACGAAGAGCCAGCGCACCGGATTTTCTTGGCCCGGCACCTCATTGTAGCGGATGAGGTTGAAGGCCGTGCTGTTCAGATCCGGCGGATTCTGATACGTGCCGTTATTGGTGGTCTTGGTCCCCGGAAGTTGGTTCCAGGATTTGCAGGCCACCTGACAGGCCCTGCAGCCGATGCAGAGCTCAGGGGTGACCATCATCCCTTTGCGGTTTTTAGTCTCGTTTGCCATAATCCACCCCCTATGCCTTCCGGACGTTGACCATGAAGGCCTTCGACTCGGGTATCATTGTATTTGCGTCGCCCACGTTCGGGGTCAGCAGGTTGGCGCTGTCATACCCGCTGCCGTCTTCGGGGAACTGCCAGCCGAAATGCCAGGGAAGACCGACCTGATGAACTGTCGAGTTGGAGATCTTGAAGGGCTTGAACCGTTCGGAAACCACCGCGACCGCTTTGACTTCGCCGCGGGCAGACGATACGATCACCGTCTCGCCGTTGTCTAATTTCAGGTCTTTGGCCAGCTCAATACTCATCTCGACAAAGTTCTGGGGCTGCATCTCCAGGAGCCATGAACAGTGCCGCGTCATACAGCCGGTCTGCCAGTGCTCGGACACCCGGTAGGTGGTTCCGACAAAGGGATACCTGGCATCGCAGGACGCGAAGGCATCCATCTTGTCGCCGAAGATCTTGATGGTCGGATTGACCCGCTGCTTGGACATCGCATTGGTCTCGACCGGACATTCGAGTGCCTCGTAATGCTCCGGGAACGGACCTTCCGCAAGACCGGGGCCGAAGATCGAGGCGACCCCGTCCGGCTTCATGATGAAGGGGAACTTGCCGTCGGTGCCCATCGGCGGTGCCGGACCGTCGGGAACATCGCCTATCCAGGCCTTTTTCCCGGCGTCCCATTTAACCAGCGGTCGTTTTGGATCCAACGGCTGTCCCTGCAGATCTACCGAAGCCCGGTTGTAGATGATCCTGCGGTTGACCGGCCATGCCCAGGCCCAGCCGGAGTAAAGGCCGAGGCCGGTTGGGTCGTCCTTGCCGCGCCGGGCCATCATGTTGACTTCCTTGCCGTCTTTGAGGATATACGAGTTGCAGTA
>Ga0209317_1001421_pt1 | contig 21079 bp, 13 predicted proteins | sample RifGroB2_FD_183994 | JGI IMG/M metagenome (GOLD analysis project Ga0209317, IMG submission 183994) | Soil microbial communities from Rifle, Colorado, USA - Groundwater B2 (SPAdes) (version 2) | ecosystem: Environmental > Terrestrial > Soil > Unclassified | place: Rifle, Colorado | collected... | reverse complement strand
GCTCCTGAAGTCACAATCAATACGAGTTATACTATTACTCTGGTGGTGAACGATGGACTGGCTGATTCACCAGCCGATCAGGTTGTCATCACGGTTAAGAATGTACCAAACCAAATTCCTGTTGCTAATGCAGGATCAGACCAGGCAGTTAATGAAGGGGCAACTGTTACTCTTGATGGTTCAGCTTCATCCGATCCCGATGGCAATCCACTGACGTACCAATGGACTGCGCCGGCCGGAATTTCATTGAACTCAACCACTGAAGCAAAACCAACATTTACTGCTTCTGAAGTCACGATCAATACCAGTTACACCATTACTCTGGTGGTGAACGATGGCGTGGCAGATTCTCCAGCCGATGAGGTTGTAATCACGGTGAAGAATGTATTAAACGGAACCCCGGTTGCCAACGCTGGTTCCGATCAGGCGGTTAATGAAGGGGCAACTGTTTCACTTGATGGTTCGGCTTCGTCTGATCCTGATGGAAATCCACTGACGTACAAATGGACTGCGCCAGCAGGGATTACTCTGAGTTCAAACACGGTGGTTAACCCAACCTTTACCGCTCCTGAAGTCACAATCAATACAAGTTATACCATTACTCTGGTGGTGAACGATGGACTGGCTGATTCACCAGCCGACCAGGTTGTCATTACCGTCAAACAGGTCAATAAAGCGCCGGTGGCCAATGCAGGGGCCAATCAGACAGTAAACAAAGGGGTACTGGTAACTTTGGATGGAACCGGATCAACTGATCCGGATGGCAATCCGCTGACCTACTTATGGACGGCGCCTGCAGGAATAACATTGAGTTCTGCAACTACCGACAAACCAACTTTTACCGCTCCGGAAGTTACTGCCGATGCCGATTTTACATTTTCACTGGTTGTGAATGATGGCACGGCAAACTCTGCGCCCGATGAAGTGGTGGTCACCGTATTGCAGGTCAATAAGGCACCCGTTGCCAATGCTGGTCCAGACCAGACTGTGAATGAAGGAGCAATCGTGTCGCTTGATGGCTCGACGTCATCCGATCCTGATGGTAATCCACTAACATACAAGTGGACTGCGCCCGCAGGAATTTCATTGAGCTCAACAACCGTAGCAAAACCTACTTTTACAGCCCCGGAAGTAACTATTAATACCAGTTACACATTATCATTGATTGTCAACGACGGATTGGCTGATTCTCCAACCGACCAGGTAGTCATTACAGTCAAACAAGTCAATAAACTACCGGTAGCCAACGCAGGGGCCAATCAATCGGTAAACGAAGGAGTACTGGTAACTTTGGATGGAACCGGATCATCCGATCCGGATGGTAATCCGCTCACTTATTTATGGACTGCACCTGCCGGAATAACACTGAGCTCAACAACTGCTAACAAGCCAACTTTTACCGCTCCTGATGTTGCTGCCGACACCGATTATACCTTTTCACTGGTTGTGAACGACGGAACGGCAAACTCAACGCCTGATGAGGTAAAAATTACAGTCAAACAAGGCAACCAGGCGCCGGTAGCCTGTGCCGGACCTGACCAAACAGTGAACGAAGGCAGTTTGGTTACCCTGGATGGTTCCTGCTCTTATGATCCTGACAACCGGATGGCCTTCAGTTGGTCAATACCGGGAAATCCTCAGTTAAGTTCACCCCTTGGTATTAAAGTAACTGTAACCGGCCCTGCGCTGACTACCACTACCAACTATAATTTCTCGCTCGCTCTGCTTGATGGATTAGGCGGAAGTTCATCGCAAATTAACTGGACGGTTCCTTCCGGAGTAACATTTAGCTCAACAACTGTTTCATTTATTAAAATTACTCCACCCAACAGCGGCAATAGTAATTACTCGTTTACAGTAAAGGTTTTCGACGGTTCAGATTTGTCTGACCCTAACCACAACGGGATGACTTATTTTGAAATTCCTCCAACGGATTTTATTATGAATCCGACCACCATCATTCAAATGAACATCACTGCACCTGAAGCCACTCCGCTAACCGATCAGACTTTTCTGATCGAGGTGAGCGATGCGACCAATTATCCTGCTGCAGGAACCATTTTCATGACCCAAACCTTTAAAATGCCTGCCGGTATTACCTTGGGTAAAACAACTGTTGCAATGCTTACCATTGTTTCTCCTGACGGAACTAATCCCGATTATAGGTTCACCTTTGAATTTAACAACGGGTTGGGAATTTTTGACCCGGCAACAAGTGGTTTAACTTATCGCTGGACAGCGCCGCCAGGAATTATCCTTAGCTCAGAAACCAATCCAAAACCAACTTTTACTGCTCCGGAAGTGAGTTCCGATACTGACTTTACTTTCACATTGGTAGTGAACGATGGAATAGCTGATTCCCCGCCTGATCAGGTAGTAGTTAAAGTCTTACACGTAAATAAAGCGCCTTCTGCCAGTGCCAGTGCCGATCAATCAGCAAATGAAGGTGCCACTGTAACATTAGATGGCTCGGCTTCATCCGATCCGGATGGCGATGCCCTAACTTACCTATGGTCAGCTTCTGGTGGAATTGTCTTAAGTTCAACAACTGCTGCCAAACCTACTTTCACTGCTCCGGAAATTAACACCGATCTTGATTATACATTTTCATTGGTTGTGAACGACGGAACTGTAAACTCAACACCTGATGTTGTAAAAATCACTGTAAAACAGGTTAATAAAGCGCCGGTAGCCAATGCCGGGGACGATCAATCGGTAAACGAAGGAGTACTGGTTACTTTGGATGGAACCGGATCATCCGATATGGATGGCAATCCACTGACTTATTCATGGACTGCACCCGCCGGAATAACACTTAGCTCAACAACTGCTGACAAGCCAACTTTTACCGCTCCTGAAGTTAGTAGCGATACCAATTATTCATTTTCACTGGTTGTGAACGATGGCACGGCAAACTCAGCGCCTGATGATGTAGTTATCACGGTAAAACAAGTCAATAAAGCGCCGGTAGCCAATGCCGGGGCCAATCAGTCAGTAAACAAAGGGCTATTGGTAACTTTGGATGGAACTGCTTCAACTGACCCTGATGGCAATCCCCTCACCTATTTATGGACTGCTCCCGCCGGAATAACACTGAGCTCTGCAACTGCTGACAAACCAACTTTTACCTCTCCTGAAGTTGCTGCCGATACCGATTACACCTTTTCATTGGTTGTGAACGATGGAACGGTAAACTCAGCGGCTGATGAAGTAATAGTTACTGTAAAAAAAGTCAACCAGGCGCCGGTGGCCAATGCCGGTGCCAATCAATCGGTAAACGAAGGAGTACTGGTAACATTGGACGGAACCGGATCATCCGATCCTGATGGCAATCCGCTGACTTATTTTTGGACAGCGCCTGCGGGAATAACACTGAGTTCATCAACTGCCGCCAAGCCAACTTTTACCGCTCCTGAAGTAACCTCCGACACTGATTATTCATTTTCATTGATTGTGAACGACGGAACGGTAAACTCAGCGCCTGATGAAATGGTGGTTACAGTGAAAAATGTAGATAAAGCGCCCTATGTAAAGGATCCAATTAAGAATGTATCTGTTGACAAAGGAGCGCCTGATCAAATTATTGATTTGAAAACCGTATTTGCTGACGATGATTTCGGCGATGTATTGATTTACAGTGTTATCTCAAATACCAATGATTTGGTGGTTGAGGCTAAAATCACAGGATCAAATCTGACTTTAGATTTTTCAAGTGTAAATATCGGATTATCAGAAATTGTGGTTACTGCAAGTTCAAATGGAAAGGAAGTCAATTCGAAATTTACGGTTGAAGTTAACATACCAACTGGGATTATACCCGGGATTAATGATCCGGATGTAAGCATTTATCCAAATCCGACAAAAGAGAAGATATATCTGAAATTTAGTCAACTTCCGAAAACAGGTACATGCGTAACAGTTTACACCCATACAGGTATAATGATTTCCAAACATTTAGCCGACAGGCAGGAAGATTTCATTGACATGAAAAATCTTCCATCAGGATTGTACCTGATAAAGATTGATCAATCAATATCAAAAACCTATAAAGTAGTTTTAGAGTAAATAGTGATTTTCTTATAGCGTTCCAATATTTTTTCAACCTCCGTCAGCTTAGGCTTTCGGAGGTTTTTTAATGATATTATTTTTTCGGGATTGTGATTCCATGACAGTAGCCACATAAATTAAAATACCAACAAATACGCCCAAACTATTTGCAAAAATATCATACCATGAAAAAGAGCGTCCAGCCCGCATAACTAATTGGATAAACTCCATGAACATACCCCAACCGATAGTTGCAAGGATAATAAAAATCACTCTATGATAGTGTTTTTCGGTTCTTAAAGCCCAGCAAAATAATACCGAAAGTATAAAATACATCAGAAAATGAATCATTTTATCGGCTCCTGGAAACAAAGGAACCTGAGGCAAATCCTGTGGTGGCAATAACGAAATGGCTGCTATACAGCAAACATATAAAATGACTAAAAATATTCGAATAGACTGCCGAACTGTTAAAAGATAAGAGATCATATTCAAAAAAGTAATACGTTTTGTACAATCAACAAATTGAAAGTACCTTTGTTAAGTTTATTATTAATCAAATATCGAAACTTTTTGTCAAACGATCACGAAGCAAGTTTTATTATTGCATCTTTTTCTGATTCAGTTAAACCATTCAACTGATAATTTGTCGAATTAATTTAATTTTAAACCAAACCAACAAGTATATGCAACATGCCAGACTTCCGAATCCTTTTCGTTCTTCAACCAAAGTTAAAATTTTGAGTTTAAGAAACACCACTTTCTTTCAATCTAAATTTCTATTTGTTTGCAGCCTTTGTTTGCTCTTCATATTCGGCATTACAGCCTGTAGCAAGAAAAATCCGGCTGAATCAGGGACAAGAGGAAGAAAAGCAGGCCCTGTTTCAGTTGAAGTTAAAGTTGTTCAGCCCGAATTACTTCTAAATACCGTATCAGCAACGGGAACTATCCTGGCCAATGAAAAAGCCGAAATCAGGCCTGAAATGTCTGGTAGAATCGTAAAAATATTGTTTGAAGAGGGCGCTAATGTTCAGAAAAACAAACTCCTGATTAAAATGAACGACAGCGATTTACAAGCTCAGTTGAAACGGAACGAAGCACAGGCCATGTTGTTGAACAACGATGAATTTCAGAAACGCAAATTACTGGAGATAAAAGCAATCAGTCAGGATGAATATGATGTTGCAAAGAGTTTAATGCTGGTTAATCAGGCCGACAAACAATTGTTGGAAGCCCAGATAGCAAAAACTGAAATTTATGCGCCTTTCACCGGAAAAGTTGGGTTACGGGCAGTGAGCGTTGGCAATTATGTGGCCAGCAACACGCTAATCGCAACCATACAGCAACTCGATCCCGTAAAAATAGAATTTGACGTTCCCGAGAAATACAGTAGTTTTATTAAGCCTGGTATGGAGATAAGCTTTAGCATTGATGCCCTGGATTCTGTATTTATGGCCAAAGTATATGCTGTAGAATCGGCCATAACTACTGAAACCCGTACTCTTAAAGTACGGGCCTTATGCTCCAACAAAGCCAATTTGCTTAATCCAGGCACATTTGCCCGGGTAGATATGATTCTTGAACGGTTTCCTGAAGCCATAAAGGTTCCGTCAGAAGCAGTCATGACTGTATTGGATGGAAATTCTGTTTTTATCTGTAAAAACGGAAAAGCTGTTGTTGTACCTGTTAAAACCGGAATCAGGACCGATAGCGAAATACAAATTACCCAAGGTATTTCGGCTGGCGATAGCCTTATCACGACCGGACTTTTACAGTTGACGAACGGAGCTCCGGTCATGGTGAAAAAGAAGAAAGCCGAAACTCAGACTGTGCCAACCAAAGAAAAAATGTAAAACGACTCTGGCATCCTTTTTAGATTGAAGATTTAATTCTGCCAATTAACACTCAATTCTTATGAACTTTTCAGGAATATTTATAAAACGACCGGTACTTGCGATGGTTCTTTCCATCCTGGTGGTACTGTTCGGGATCATCGGATACAACTTTTTAGGTGTTCGCGAATATCCAAGTATCGATCCGCCAACAGTAACTGTAAGTACCTCATATCCTGGAGCAAATGCCGATGTAATTGAGAGCCAGATTACCGAACCCCTCGAAGAAAGTATCAATGGGATTGCAGGTATCCGCACCCTGACCTCTTCCTCGCGCGATGGGGGCAGTAACATTACAGTCGAGTTTCAAATTGGAATTGAAATGGAGGCTGCGGCCAATGATGTACGCGACCGGGTTTCACAGGCACGAAGACAACTTCCTCCTGATGTTGACCCTCCGATTGTGGTAAAATCGGATGCTGACGCCAGCCCCATTTATGTGATGACTGTCCAAAGCGATAAGCGCAACTTGCTGCAATTGTCGGAACTGACCAACAACGTCCTGAAAGAAAGGTTGCAAACGATCCCTGGAGTTAGTGATATCCGCATTTACGGCGAAAAGAGATATGCCATTAAATTATATATTGATCCGCTTAAATTAGCCGGCTATAAACTCACCCCGCTGGATGTGCGCGATGCCCTGAACCGCGAAAACGTAGAGCTGCCAACAGGCAGGATTGAAGGTTACGGATCGGAGCTTTCGGTCCGCACACTGGGCAGAATGACCACTGCCGACGATTTCAATAACATGATTATCAAAGAATCAGCAGGAACGCTGGTTAAATTCAAAGATATAGGAAACGCAATACTGACGGCTCAAAATGAAAAAACCGTGATGCGCGGGGAAGGTGGTATCAAAATGGTTGGATTGGCCGTTTCGCCCCAACCGGGAGCCAACCACATTGCCATTGTTGATGAACTGAAAATCAGGCTTGAACAAATCAAAAAAGATTTGCCCGAAGATATCACTCTCCGAATGATTTCCGACACAACCCTGACCATTCGAAATGCCATCACCGAGGTTCAGGAAACCATCCTGATTTCATTTTTACTCGTAGTAATGGTTATTTTTCTTTTCCTTCGCGAATGGAGAACTACCTTAATTCCGGTTTTTGCTATCCCTATTTCACTCATCGGGACCTTCTTCCTGATGTATATGGCCGGTTATACCATCAATATTTTAACCCTGTTAAGCATTGTACTTGCGACTGGATTGGTGGTGGACGATGCCATTGTGGTACTCGAAAATATTTATAGCAAAATCGAAAAAGGCATGGATCCGATGGAGGCCGGAATGATCGGATCGAAAGAAATTTTTTTCGCTATCCTTTCGACTACCATTACCCTGGCGGCCGTATTTCTGCCGATCATATTTCTGGAGGGGTTTACCGGAAAGCTGTTTCGTGAATTTGCCATCGTGATGGCCGGTGCGGTAATTATTTCGGCCTTTGTTTCCCTGACCCTGACCCCAATGATGAGCGCCCACTGGCTTCGCCATAGCGAGCACCACAGCAGATTCTATGTATATTCTGAGAAGTTCTTTGTCTCCCTGATTTCAAGATACAACCTTTCGTTGCAGCATTTCCTGAAACACCGGTGGATCGCATTCGTCATCATGGGCATTTCGGTTATTCTGATTGCTATCCTTTGGCCAAGGATTCCTTCGGAACTGGCTCCTATGCAGGACAAAAGCCGGATTATGGTCAATGTTACAGCTCCGGAAGGGACTTCGTTTGAAAGAATGGACGAATACATGACGGCAATGACTGTTATCGTTGATACCATTCCTGAAAAACTATCTTTCATGAGCATGACTTCGCCCGGTTTTGGAGGATCTTCCACCAATTCAGGATTCGTCAGGATAACATTGACGCAGCCGGGTGAACGTGAACGTTCGCAGTCGGAAATTGCCGATATGCTTGCTGGCATTACCCGTAAAATGACATTCGCCCGCACCATCGTTAGCCAGGAACAGACGATTCAGGTGGGAAGGGGCGGCGGCCTGCCTGTTCAGTATATCATTCAGGCGCCCACACTGGAAAAACTAAAAAAAGTTCTGCCTGAATTCATGGAAAAAGCACAGGCTGATCCGGCATTTCAGGTGGTTGACCTTAACCTGAAGTTTAACAAGCCTGAAATGACTATCCAGATTGACCGGGAACGGGCCCGGACTTTGGGAGTTACTATCCGCGACATAGCAGAAACGCTGCAACTGTTCTTTTCAGGACAACGAATGGGTTATTTCATTTACAACGGTAAACAATACGAGGTAATCGGGCAGGCCGCCCGTACTTTCCGCGATAATCCGATGGATCTGAGTACCGTTTATATCCGCAACCGTCGTTCAGAATTGGTTCAGCTCGATAACCTTATTCAGGTGAAATACAGTTCGAGCCTGCCACAGTTGTACCGTTTTAACCGGTATGTGTCGGCTACAGTTTCGGCCAATCCTGCCGACGGATATACGCTGGGACAAAGTATCGAAGCCATGGACCGCATCGCGAAGGATGTTCTCGACGATACTTACTCAACCAGCCTTTCGGGTCCTTCGCGCGATTTTGCTGAAAGTTCGAACACCCTGCTCTTTGCTTTTGGACTCGCCCTGATCCTGATTTATCTGATCCTTGCTGCTCAGTTCGAGAGTTTCCGCGATCCGATGGTGATCATGTTTACTGTTCCGCTGGCCATCGCCGGCGCTTTGATTTCGCTGATTTCATTCGGCCAGACGGTCAATATCTTCAGCCAGATCGGTATGATCATGCTCATTGGGATTGTAACGAAAAACGGTATTCTGATTGTTGAATTTGCCAACCAAAAAAGAGAGGCCGGAGCCAATCTGCTTCAGGCAGCAATCGAAGCTTCTACCCAACGATTCCGTCCAATTTTGATGACGAGCCTGGCCACAGTTTTGGGCGCTTTGCCTATTGCACTTTCACTCGGAGCTGGTTCAAAAAGCCGTGTTTCGATGGGGATTGTCATTATCGGAGGACTGATGTTTGCTCTTATCCTGACTTTGTATGTTATTCCGGCTTTATATACTTATTTTTCAGCCTTGGGGAAAGAACACCCGCACTCTGCTGAAAAAGAGGAGAGTCCGGAAAAAAATAACCAATAACCAATGATCAATATCGAATAAGAAATAAGAAACCGGGGAACCTTTCTCCTGTGCGGTTCTTTCTCCCCCTCAAGTGGAGGGGGACGGGGGGAGGCTTCCAAAATAAATTAATAATGAAACTTCGAATCACAATAACTGTTTTCATCATTGCTCAGGGAATATTGACTTTTGGTCAGGACACCCTTAAACTGAAAGATGCGATCGTGTTGTCCCTTCAGAACAATTATTCCATTTCGTTGGCTGAAAATACCGCGAAGATTTCCGAAATCACCAATTCAGCAGGAAATGCAGGAATGTTGCCGAAAGTTGACCTGAATGCCACCCGGTCGTACGCACTCAATAATTCGAAAGCCATATATTTTGATGGCAGGGTTCGTGATGTACCCAAAGCTAAATCCAACATTCAAAATGCGGGGATACAACTTTCATGGACTATTTTCGATGGGTTAAACATGTTTATCCAACGCGATAAATTGAATGAATTAGAGCAACTAAGCAACACGCAATTGAGAGGTGTCGTCGAAAACACAGTGGCTCAGGTAAGCCGGATTTACTACGATATTGTGGTTCAACAAGAGGTACTGGATTTATATCACGAAGCGCTGCAAATCTCGACCCAACGCAAGCAATTTGCCAAAGCCCGACTTGATTTGGGTGGTGGATCAGAACTAACCTTCCTGCAGGCCACTGTTGACATGAATGCTGACAGCGCCAATTACATGAAACAACTGTCGGTAGTCAAAAATTTGAAATCTGACTTCAACCTGATCCTTTGTCGAGATATAAGTACCAATGTGTTGGTTGAGAAAAATATTCCGGTTGATGAATCATTGATTTATGAAGTACTCTGGAAAAATGTTCAGGAGCAAAGTCCCGATTTACTTGAAGCCCGGAGTGCAATAAATCTGGCAAACCTCTACACTAAAGAAATCAAATCGGTACAATTACCTCGTCTGAGTTTAAACTCAGCGTATTCATACAATAAATCACAAACGGATGTCGGGACATTTACAAGCAACCGGAATCTTGGTTTTTCAGCCGGGTTGACGCTCAGTTACAATCTGTTTAACGGTTTTACCAATAACCAAAAAATTAAAATTGCCAGGATCAGGGAAGAATCAGCCATTCAGGATGCTGAATTGCAGGAACTAACTTTGGAAGCCAACCTGCAACAAATATATACCGATTTTCAAACCAACCTTAAATTGGTTCGTTTCGAAAAAGAAAACATGAAGTTTGCCCGTTTGAACTGGAACATTGCCCAGGAAAAATACAAACTTGGCGGCATGAATGATATAGAATTGCGCGATACACAGAAAAAACTGATGGATGCCGAAACCCGGCTTTTACAAGCGCTGTTTCAATGCAAATCAGCCGAAATAGAATTACTGCGGATCAGCGGCCAGCTTTCCGGTTCGGTTGATCCAGTGAAATAGTTCGTCGAGCCAGGATATTGTATATTCATAGTCAATGTTTTCATTGGTTGTCATTGGTTGTCATTGATTGTCATTAGTTGTCGTTTCACAAACGCGAAGCTAATGACTACAAATGACGTGAAACAAATGACCACTTTGACCAGTGATGAACGACACTTACCCAATCCCTTGCGCACAATTTTCCTGTTATACAACAATTCTGCAAAATTGCCTGATTAGCTATTACTGCACTCCACATTATTTACTAAGTTAGTAATCTGCAAATCGAAAAATCAATTCAGAACCAACGACTTGTTTTACTGAATTTTATATTTTCACAATTGGTACGACAAGTTACAAATTTAAACTTGTAATGATGTTTCGCTTTGTTACAAATCAAAAAGATAATCCTCATGCAGGTTGATTTATCCAAAATTCAAATCAGAGAAATCGGGCCAAATGAAATTGGAATTCTAACCACCTACCGGATGGCTTACCTTACCGAAATGCAGGGCGAAAGAAGCGAAGAATATCAATCGAAACTGAAAGAAGAGCTGACAAATTATTTTATAGCAGCCTTGTCTGAAAATCGTATTTTCGCATATTTAGCTGAACAGGAAGGTGAAATACTAAGCTTTGGCGCCATGGTGTTAAAAAAAATACCGGGTGATTTCAATCAATCCATGTACCTTGAAGGTGACATCCTGAACATGTACACCGTTCCGTTTGCACGCCGGAAAGGGATCTCAGCCCTGATTCTTCAGGAACTTCTGAACGAAGCCCGTCACAGAGGAATTAGCAAGGTATCCTTACATACCTCAAAAGATGGTGAAAAACTGTACCGGAAATTTGGGTTCAGCGAACCGGTTTACCCTGTTCTGGAATTATGCCTGTAAAAAACTGTAGAGACGTAATATATTACGTCTCTATCTAATAATTGAAACTTGAAACTATGAAAGAACCACAATTAAGCATTGGAATCATGTATCAGCAGGAAATTATTTTCAGGCTGAACGAACGATATTTATTGGCGCCGTATGGGGTGCCCCTGGAAGGAATTCAGAAGGTTGAATACCTTGATGGTAAAATCCGGTTCAACGGTGAAATAACCGATGAAGAAGAACTTCTTTTCGAACCAGTCAGATACCACGAATCTTCCTTCGAATTAAACGATGTAACCATCGGTATTCAGTTCCATTGGGAACGAAAAGAAGATCAAACATTTAAAGGTTCGCTGAAAATCATTATTGAAAATGAAAAGCTGACTGCCATAAACATTTTACCACTTGAAGATTACCTGGTCAGCGTAATTTCATCGGAAATGAGCGCAACCAGCAGTTCCGAACTTTTAAAAGCACATGCCGTTATCTCGCGCTCTTGGTTACTTGCTCAGATCGAAAAAGGCAAAGCGCTTCAGGAATCGGGTAAAATTTACCAAAGTATAGTTGAAACCCCGGAAGAATATATACGCTGGTACGACCGCGAAGATCATCAAAATTTTGATGTTTGCGGCGATGACCATTGCCAGCGTTACCAGGGAATTACACGTCAGTCAACTCCTTTGGTTGAACAGGCCATTGCTGAAACGCGCGGAATGTTACTGATGTACTACGACCATATTTGCGATGCACGTTTTTCGAAAAGCTGTGGTGGAATCTCAGAAACTTTCGAAAACGTGTGGGAGCCCGAAGCTCATCCCTATCTGCAATCAATTATTGACAATCCATCACTTTCAGAAGGATATAATGCTGACCTGACCAACGAAACTGCTGCTGAAAAATGGATCCGAAATGCTCCTGAAGCTTTTTGCAACACCCGCGATAAGGAAGTTCTATCGCAGGTACTGAATGATTACGATCAGGAAACCAAAGATTTTTACCGCTGGAACCTGACTTATCAGCAAGCCGATTTAGCCGGACTCATTGCCAGAAAATCAGGAAGGGACTTTGGCGCAATTATCGATTTGATTCCTGTTGAACGCGGAAAATCGGGCCGGTTAAAAAAGTTGAAAATTGTCGGCACCAAACTCACGCTGACTGTCGGGAAGGAGCTTGAAATCCGTAAAACCTTATCCGAATCGCATTTATACAGTTCTGCTTTTGTGGTGGACAAAATGAACATCGAAAATGGCATTCCGGGCGAATTTAAACTTACCGGCGCCGGCTGGGGACATGGAGTTGGCCTTTGCCAGATTGGCGCTGCCATGATGGGAGCCAAAGGCTATCCTTATGATGAAATATTATTGCACTATTTCAGGGGAGCAAGCATTTCGAAGGAGTATTGAAATGTCATTGGTAGTCATTAGCTTTGCGTCATTGATAGTCATTTGCTTCGAAGTGTTCAATGACTATTGAATGACCATCTAATGACTATCAATGACAATAGAAATGACCAATATCCAATGCTGAATAACCAATAACCAAAATTATCTCCATGAAAGAAAGTTCCGGAACCTCCAATCAACGAAATCCTTGGGTATGGATTAAATCAGCAATAAATCAACGTAATCCATGGGCGTGGATTCCATCTTTATATTTTGCTGAAGGAATACCGTATGTGGTGGTAATGACCGTATCCGTCATCATGTTTAAAAAACTGGGGATTTCGAATACTGATATTACTTTATACACCGGTTGGCTGTATTTACCCTGGGTAATAAAACCCCTTTGGAGCCCGATTGTAGATTTGCTGAAAACCAAACGCTGGTGGATTATCATTATGCAATTGATTATTGGCGCAGCATTGGGTGGCATTGCGCTGGCCATCCCCCTACCCGTCTTTTTTAAAGCAACGCTCATCTTCATGTGGCTGCTGGCCTTCAGCTCGGCCACCCACGACATAGCGGCGGATGGATTTTACATGTTGGGGCTCAACGAACACCAACAAGCTTATTTCGTAGGCATCCGCAGCACCTTTTACCGAATTGCCATGATCACCGGGCAAGGCTTTCTGATTATGCTGGCAGGTTTTTTTGAAACTTCCACAGGGTTGCCACCCATTGAAATAAACGTCACGGCCGGCCCGTCATTTGCAAAAGAAATCGTACTTCCTGAAGTTCCTCAAAATGCGGAAACCACAAACGAAGAAAGCTACTTTGCTGTTTTTCCGCAGAAAGCCGAATTGTCAACCCAAAATATTCCAACTTATCAACTCGACTCTATCCGAAAAGTTGTTTCGGAATACAATCTGGAAAATGGATTTGTCCTGAATCAGGTAGCTTTGGCTAAAGAAGTTTCATGGTGGTCAAAACATGTTTCCATCCCTCTGAAAGAATTTCTGAAGAAATATTTCGGAGTTAAAAAACCGGTGATTGATGGCAAAACTCCGACTGGCAACGTAAGCGTAGTTGCTGTGAAATTGAGTTCGAAACCAGAAAAGAATGAAGAATTGGTGATGAATTTTGATTTCAAGCGAGGCGATAAAAGCTTACGCCTGCTTGAAGGCGAACGGTTCATGTTCAATGCCACCAATTACGAAAAACCCGCTTACCTGCTTTTTCAGTGCGACCCAAAACTGACTCGCCCCACCGAAGCAGTGTTTAAAGGAATATCCGGAAACATCCATCTGGCCTGGAGCATGACTTTCATTATTCTGGTTGCGATGTTCATATTATTCTCGGTTTATCACCGGTTCATTTTGCCGCATCCGGCTTCCGACAAACAGCTTAGCGGACATCACAACTTGTTCAAAGAGTTTTTCAAGACTTTTAGCTCTTTTTTCAGGCGAAAAGACATCGGCCTGATCATTTCTTTCCTTTTACTTTACCGCCTGGGCGAATCGCAGATCGTAAAAATGGCTCCACTGTTTATGCTCGATTCTAAGCAATTGGGCGGATTGGGGCTTACTACCGGCCAGGTTGCACTTATTTATGGTACATTTGGAATACTTGCACTCACGACCGGAGGAATTCTTGGAGGACTTGCAGCCGCAAAAAAAGGATTAAAATACTGGATTTGGGTAATGGCTCTAACAATTAACATTCCCCATCTGGTCTATGTTTACATGTCGTATTTTCAACCTGAAAGTCAATGGATCATTGGTCTTTGTGTGGTTATTGAGCAGTTCAGTTACGGATTCGGCTTTACAGCTTATATGCTTTATATGATTTACATTGCTGATGGCCAGCACAAAACCGCGCATTTTGCCATTGCAACCGGGTTCATGGCATTGAGCATGATGTTACCGGGAATGTTCTCCGGATGGCTGCAGGACATCATAGGCTATCAGCATTTCTTTGTATGGGTAATGCTTTGTATGATTCCTGGCTTATTACCGGTTTTCTTTGTGAAAATTGCACCGGAATTTGGTATCAAGAAAAAAACCGATTGATCGTTGCCTATTCCTCAAACAACTCGTTCAGGCCTTTGTAATAATCTTCTTCCCAACCTTCAACAATATTACAGTAGGCGTCGTCAGGAATGTTCGTTTGGTTAACTTCCATGATAGTACCTTTTTTATCAGGATGAAGTTTGATGGTTACGATTGACTTTTTGTCTTCGTCTTCCTCACCAAAGTACCATTCCTGAACAATTTTATGATCCTTTTCAAATTCGAGGTTCAACCCGTTGATACTTTCTTCCCACATCGAAAATTCAGTACCGGGAGTATCTTCCATCACAGCGTCTTCGCCTGTCCAGATTTCAATCATAGTTTTATTGGTTAGCGCATTGTACACATCCGGCGGAGATGCGGTTATTTTGAAGTATTTTTTATATGTCTTCATCGTTTTAATTTGATGGTTAATGATTCAAAATTCGGAGACCTGTCAAATATAAGGGATTATCCTTAGCCCAATTTCTTTTGTTTATATATACGCTTACTTATTTTGTATGAAAAGCCAATGGTCATTAATTCCCTTGTTTGCCATTTGGGTTTGAAAATGGCCTTCCCGTCTGTATCTGTTTTCCCGGTGTCGAAGGTAACATTGTCGTCATAAAGCATATAAAGCATCAATGTCATATTTATCCGATCTGTCAGTTGGGCTACCACGGTGTTCTCCCAGTTGATATCCACTTTTTTAAATGGTTCCTGGTAATTGAGGAACATCTTGTATTTGGTTTCATAACTAATCCGGGGTGTAAGATCAATTTTATACCTCAGGTCGGCATTTAACCCAGGTTCCCAGAAACCCCGGCTGCCGGCTGGCACACCGAATCTCGTCTGATCAATGAGGGCTGTATCGCGCACAAATACATATTTTGCAGTAAGCGGAGAAATGAATAAAGAGAAGTTTTTATTTGGTTTATAGTCGAGACCTAACTTGATTAAAGTTTTGGCAGGCGACATATAACTCGAAATGGGATTTTTATTGTCAGGATAATTATACCCGTTGAAGAACTGGGTGATAAAATCAATTTCACCGCTGTAATACCATTTTTTAAATGCACTAATCCCCAGTCGTGAAATTAATTCCAGTTTATCATCATTTTTCTGGGTCTGATCAACATCACCGCCTTGCCTGATCCAGCCATTACGCAGCTCTCCGGTGTTTTCCCATCTCCATTTGGTATTCGAATAATTGGCATATCCCTTCAATACCGAAAGGAACGAAAAAGCGCTTTTACCGCCGGCTTTCCAGTTATTCAGATACGTCTGTGTAAATCCAAAGGTGCCGTTTCCGCCCAAATCCCAAGGGGTCAGAATCTGGTATTTACGCTGAATAGCAGTCAGCTTCTGTTCAGGTTTAATTTTTTCGAATACAAAATCACGGCGCTGTTTCTGAGCAAGCCGGCTAAAAGTCACATCATCATCAATGGCAATCCCCAGGGTATATTTGTCAAGGTTCATCATACGTATAGCCAATGAATCGTTTTGCTCATTTTTGATATACAGTCTGTTTACTGATCGTTGATTGTTACGCAGCCATACTTGTGTCGGTTTTCCGGAGATACTTTGAATCCTGACTAAAACCGAATCATTCCTGGCATAACGCTGTAATTTTTGCACAAAATGATTGATCGAATCGTTTACAGACCGAACAATTGAATCGTTATAATGAATCAGCAATTGTTTGTTCTGCAAATTCAATGAATCGCGTAATTGTGCCTGAAGCGAATCGGAGAAAACACGGACAGCGTATTTTCGGTAAGCTGTTATGGCCGAATCGAGGTTCAACTCTGAAATAGCAGGGATTTTTCCATCAGGTCCGGCAATCAGGTTTTCAGGTAATGGAATGCTTTTCATATCTACCCCGTTCCAAATAGCCCGGTCAAGCTGTTTCATCTTCTCCAGAATAACCGGATAAGAATGATATCCCGGCACTTTCAGCGAATCATTGACAAATTCCGGCAAACGGTTGATGTACCTGAAATTTTCGGTTTTTTGAATTTTTTCGAGTTTAACCAAAATGGTATCAATGGGTTCGTTTTCAGCAAAATGAATCAGTCCGCTGATAAACTTCATAATTTCAGGATTATCAGATTGCCAGTGATTGTTCGGTTGAATATACTTTTTCAGGTAGTCTATACCAATCAGAAGTGAGTCCCTGGAACTGGAAATTTTCCCCTTCTCCCTGTTAATTGGAATAGTATCGGCAAATATTGACATACTTATCAGGATAAGCAATCCTGAAAAAAGCTTTTTAAGCTGCATACTTATTGGGTTTATGGCTACTTATAAACGATTATTTGTTGGACCTATTGCCCGCCGTTTCAAAAATCAGGGTATGTCATTGCCCCATTCCTGAAACGGATATAATGAAAGATAGGAATTATAATACCTTCCATCGTAGGTAACTTCATCCATTAGCCAATCAGGTAAAGGGAAATCCTGCGATTCTGAATCAAGCTCGATCTCAGCCATAACCAAACCTGAATTTTTGCCTGAAAATACATCCACCTCCCAGGTAAAACTTTCGTGCTGAATCTCATACCTCATTTTTTCAACCGGATTGGAGATCGCCAGGTTCAGCATATCCTGTGTATCCTCCACCGGAATCTCGTATTCAAACTCGGGACGCGCAAACGATTCAGAGCGGCCTTTTATGGTCAGAAAAGCTTTCTCTCCTGCAATCCTGATCCTGACTATCGGATAGGGAGCTAGCCCGAGATAAGCCTGTACTATTTTCGTTCCCTGGCAATTTGGACTCCACTTATTTTTGTTGACTAAAAATTTACGTTCAATTTCGAGAGGCATCGTATTGTGTTTTGTTTTTGCTAATTTGCAGCAGCAAAAATAAAACTACTGCGATGATTTCACATGAAAACGCCTGTAAACTTTTGAATCAACACATTCAAAATGCAAATATGATTAAACATTGTGTGGCAAGTGAAGCTGTGTTGCGTGCCATTGCCCTGAAAATGGGTCAGAATCCCGACGAATGGGGCCTGGCAGGTTTACTTCATGATATTGATGCTGAAATTACGAACGCCGATCCGTATAAACATGGCCCGCACGCCGCCATAATCCTCGATGACTTGCTAACTCCTGAAGCTATTGATGCAATTGTGATGCACAACGAAGTGGCTTCCGGAAAGGAACGGACTACCGTTTTTCAACATGCCCTGGCTGCAGGTGAAACCATTACCGGCCTGATAATGGCTACAGCATTGGTTTATCCGGATAAAAAACTGGCTTCGGTGAAGACCAAATCCATCACCAAACGGATGAAGGAAAAAGCATTTGCCGCCTCTGTTAACCGCGAAACTATTCTGGAATGTGAATTAATTGGTATCCCCATTCAGGATTTCGCCGAACTGGCGTTGGTGGCTATGCAGGGGATTAGTGATGAATTGGGTTTTTAGTTAGAGCCTCTCCCGATCTATTTTCATACAAAATACGCCTATCATAAATAAAAATACGTCCTGAAATCCAGTCAGCGGGCGAGGCAGTCTGGCTTTCAGGACGTATTTGTTTTGATCAGCTATTTACTGTTTCAAAAACTTCAGGACATCTTTATGGCTAGAGGTATTGACTTCAATAAAATACACTCCGTTTTTATACCGGCTGATGTCGTACCTAAGATCGTCAGAGTTTCCGGACAATACCTTTTGGTCAATTAACGAACCGGTAATGGAATAGATTTTCAGAGAACGGACGGCAGTATAATCGCGCGGCACTTTCAGTTCGATGAATTGGGTAGCCGGATTGGGATACAGCGTGATTTTGCCGGAAGCTTTTGCCAGGCTTTCAATTGAAGTAATGCTGAAAATATCGGTAAACGTGGTATTGTGCACAAAATTGATTATTGTATCACTTTTCACCGTGTTCAGCGGAAGCCTCCATGCGTGATCTGTCGGGGGGGCATTGTAAACCCCGTTCTTGTTATGATCGGCATAAAAATCAATGTTATACGATAATCCCGGTTTAATTTTCCAGGAAGAAATATCGAAGGTAGCTGAGGCAACTGAAGGAACGACTATCGTATCCTTATAAAGTCCACTGCTGAGCTCTTTCAAGAAAAGTGTCAATTTTTGTGTGAGATGAGGAGTCATGCTGGTAAAATGAACAGTGAGTTTGTTTTTCCAGTCCACATCGGTAAAAGTAGTATTGTGCACAAAATTGAGTGTCGAATTATCGGTCACATTATTGAGAGGCAGTCTCCAGGCATGATCGGTTGGCGGGGCGTTATAAACGCCATTTTTGTTGTGGTCCGAATAAAAATCAACAAAATACGATTTGCCCGCTTCAATTCCATTGACATCAATCGTAAAGGCGGCAGAAGTCACACTTTTCTTAATCCGCCCGATTTCCTTTTTTGTGGCCTGATCAATCACGGCCAGCCAAAGTGTTTGCCCGACGTGCGGAGTCATAGAAGTAAAATTGACTGTTAATACAAACGGTCCTGTTGAAACCTTCGGATTAACAATAATCTTTCCTGTCATACCACCTCCTGCATGTGGATTGCAATGGTAATCGTAGGTTCCGGCGGTGTTGAAGGTAAATTCATAAGTCCAGCCTGCACTTACAGCATTCCCGAAGGATTCGGGATTAGAAGGAAAAGTCGTTTTGGTTCCGTTTACATTGTGCGAACCCTGAGTATTTGTCCAAATTACCTTATCACCTTCATTAATGGTTAATTGTGAAGGTGTATAGACATAGTTCGTAACTGACACACTATGCGTGGTCTGTCCATTCAAACTCAGTGAAAAAGCCAAAATAATAAACATGGCAAAAACACTGAATACTTTTGAAGTAAAATTTGTTTTCATCGGCGTCGAAAATTAAAGTGATTATTAAATCTGTTTCACATTCAGTAACACACGAGAAATCAGTTTGTTTATATATTAAGACAAAAAAGTATTTAATTATTCCGGCCCTGAATTCCATGAATTAAAAATGCCCGCTCAACTTTAGCTGAACGGGCATTTCAAATTATGTTATTACAGGTACTATTTTCGAACCACTTCCTGAATCATGGTTTCGTTTTTTACACCATCGCCATTCAGCAAACCAAACGAACCGCTTTTATAGTTCCAGTTTGCCGATGCAATTCCATTTTTATTAAACACTGAAATCATGTCGTTGTACCAGCGGATTTTGTCGGCTTCAGGAGCGCTGTCAATAACGCCATATTCGCCGCAATACACCTGCAATCCGAGTTCCTTCGACTTTTGAAGTGGAAGCTGCATCATTTGTTCCAACTTTTCCATGTTCCATTCCACACCAACCCAATCTTTGGCAATAGCTTGCTGGCCGGGCGACAGCACATCAAATTCTTCCTGAGTCAGTAAAGCTCCGGGATAATGAATTGGACCAGAATAATCGCGAATACCTGTCCAACTGGCCTGATGATGGGTAAGTGGGAATGGTTCGTAAAAATGAAAACTCAGAATGATGTTTTTATCAACCGGTACTTTCAATACATCAAAAGTACTGGCCGATTGCCACTTGTTTGAACCGATGACAATGATACGTTCCGGTTCCACCACCCGGATAGCTTTCATGGCATTGGCCAGGAGGTTATTCCATTGCTCCGGATCGTCGGCAACGGCTTCGTTCATTAGTTCGTATGCCACGTCAGATACCGGATAGTCTTTCAATACGGAAGAAAGATCAATCCAAAGCCGGTAGAACTTTTCCTGTTCCTGGGGGTCAGTCCAAAGCGGTTTAACTTCGGCATTAAAATGGTGCGAACGTAAAATATGCAGGTCAACAATCACTTTAAGCTGATGTTTCCGGCACCAGTCCAGACAGTTGGTCATCAGTTTAAAAGCATCTTCATGGCGGACACCGTTTTCATCCCACATTTGTTCTTCATCAATAGGCAAACGCAAGTGGTCGAAAACCAGTGATTTGATTATCAGCACATCCTTTTCCTGGAAAAAGCTGTCGCGTTGGGTGCCGCGGGCATCCGACTGCGAAAGCCAGTGCGCAATATTGGTTCCCTTAAAGATTTTGAAATCGGTTGGCGATCCGTTTGAAACAGGTTTAGGCTTACATGAACATAAAAGTACAATGGCAAAAGCTAATAAAAGAAGGTTTTTCATCGGATTTAGATTTTGTTGGTCGGTTAAAAGTTAATTCCCTGCCAATTTAGGATTTTTTGATGAAAGATACAATCCTGGACAATACTCCCAGGGAAATCGCTTTTAACATTTCAGGACTTTTTCTCTGTAACTATCATCTAATGCAGCCTTGAGCCTTTTGCGTTTTTTTGATGCTTTGAGCGA
>Ga0209317_1001420_pt1 | contig 21098 bp, 16 predicted proteins | sample RifGroB2_FD_183994 | JGI IMG/M metagenome (GOLD analysis project Ga0209317, IMG submission 183994) | Soil microbial communities from Rifle, Colorado, USA - Groundwater B2 (SPAdes) (version 2) | ecosystem: Environmental > Terrestrial > Soil > Unclassified | place: Rifle, Colorado | collected... | reverse complement strand
CGCGGGTCACGACGTCGGCTCCGACCAGGCCTCCGGCGCTGAACTCGCTGCCGGCAAAGACGACGCTCTCTCCGTAGCTCTTGGTACGGTCGCTGGCCGTGACGGCGAGGGGCGCCTTGTTGACCGTGAAGGATTGCTGGACCAAGGAGGCGGCCGTGTAGTTGCTGTCCCCTTCCTGCGCAGCGGTGATCGTGCAGGTGCCTGACGCGACAATGGTGATGGTGGCGCCGCTTACCTCTCCGGGGCCGACGCCGCACACCGATGAAGTCAGGGTGGCGAAGCTCACCGGGAGCGCCGAGGTGGCCGCGGCGCTGATGGCGAAGGGCGTAGCGCCGTAAGTCGTTTCGGCGGGCCTGTCGAAGGCTATGGTCTGGGACGCGGGGGACTCTGTCAGCGTGCCGGAGATGTAGGTGATGTCGTAGTTGGCAAGCCCCGTCCCGACTGCGGCACTCGGGGTGATCAAATAAGGGGATCCCGCCACGGTTGCCAGGGCGATCGCACCCGCGCTTTCCAGAGTCACGCCGGTGACGGCGTCGGCGCCCAGGAGCCCGCCCGCGGTAAACTCGCTTCCTGCGAAGGTGACGATCTGGCCGTAGCTCTTGATGCGGTCGTTGGCCGTGACGGCAAGTGCCGCCTTTTCGATGGTCGCTATAGATGCAGTGCCCGCCGCGGAGTTGTAATTTGCGTCCTCGGCCTTCGACACGGTGATCGAACAGGTACCGCTGCCGCTGCTTATGGAGATTGCGCCGCTTGAGGGATCAACACTGCAGGCAGTCGATGAACCGGCGCTGAAGGTGACGTCGCCGGTGCCGGTGCCGCCGGACCAATTCGCTGTTATGCCGGGCTGAAAGTAGGCAGCGCTGTCGGGAAGCCCGGTCACGGCAAGTGGTGCCTGGTCGGCCTTGATTGCCGTTACCGCTTCTACCAGTCTGGGGGCGGCGCTGTAGGTTACGTCGCCGGCCTGATCATACTGGACCAGGCAAGTGCCGCTCGGGCTTATCATGGTGAAGGTCGCACCCGAGTTGGTGCAGACGGTCGGGCTGCCGCTACTGTAGGACACCTCCAGACCTGAATCCGCAGTCGCCGCCACCCCGAACTGGGAATGTAGCGCCGCTGCGGCAGGGGCATGGATTGCGACCGCGATCGCCTGGCTCGCCTGGGGAACCATGTTCCCCGTTGCCGGAGCAGCTTGCAGGTAGTTGGTACCCTGATCCACACCGATGGTGTCCACGCTCCCGGCGTACTCGTAAACGGCCACATGGTAGGCGGTACCAGCGCTGAGCCCGGTGAGCGTGACGCTGGAGCCCGCTCCCCGGTAGACCGCGTAGTTTCCGGGTAGCACCTCTTCGCCGCCGCCAAAGGCGGGATTCGCCGCATAGCCGTATCTACCGTCGACCGGAGCGGCGCTCACCGCCGAGCCCGACCTGACCATTACCATGACGCCCGAACCGCTGCCGCGATTCCAGTTCACCGTCATGCCGGTGGCGGTAATGGAGGTGAAATTTACCCCCGACGCTTGAGTCGCGGGCTCGGTATAAAAACTGCCGCTTGGGGAATATCCGATGCCGTTCTTGGTCGTCGCATAGCCGCGATAGAAATATTTACTGCCTGCCGAGAATCCTGTTCTTGCCTGGGTGAAGACGCCCAGAGCGAGGCTCCCGTTATCGAGGGCGTTCTCGACGGGGTCCATGGTGGCCCCGAAAACCGTGCCTACCCCGGTCAGGTCCATGCGAGCGTCGGAATTGCCGTCATTTATTACATTCGCGCCAAGAACCGCTTCATTGGCGCCGATCGAGGTTGCGGTCGGCGATGTTACGTCGGGAGTGATCACGGCCGCGGTATAGGGCCCCACATACGGCCCACCTTCCGCCTCCACGCCCGAGGGTTGCATGAAATCGGTCGAGCTGCTCGCCATGGCGCCGTTCATGTTCACCCGGCCGTTTCCGAACATCCACTGATTCTCCGGATCGTCGGGTGTCCCGACGGCGTCGGCTGAGAGGGCCAGCCTGCCGACCACTACACCGTTGCTAAGGCCGGGGTCAGCGGCCCTCATGAAACCGGCGACCCCGGCGATTATGGCCGACGAGGCGGAGGTGCCACTTATGTAGGTGTAAGTCCCGCCGAGACTGGTGGTGAAGATATTGGCGCCCGGTGCGGCCAGAAAGGTGTCGAGTCCGTGATTGCTGCCGAAAGCAAGCAGGTCTGTCTCATCGGTGGCGGAAACACCGACCACCCCACGGTCCCCTGCAGGAAAGGTCGGGGTGGAGACGCCATCGTTACCGGTAGCCGCCACCAGCACCGCCCCTTTGGACCAGGCATAATCGATGGCATCCTGGAGATTCTGGCTGTAGTCGGGGTTGCTGAAGCCCATGAGGATTACGTCGGCGCCGTGGTCGGCAGCCCAAACGATACCGCTGATTATGTCGCTGTCCTGACCTTTGCCATCGGCTCCCAACACCGAAACCGGCATGACCTTCACATTCTGGTAGGCCACTCCGGCTATTCCGATCCCGTTATTTGTCACGGCGGCAACGATGCCGGCAAGAAAGGTCCCATGGCCGTTTTGATCGGTAAGGCCGTTACCGCCGTCAAGGATCGAGATGCCCGGAACGACTGCGGCGGCGAGGTCGGGGTGGGAGCCGTCCACTCCGGTATCCAGAAGCGCCACAGTGGCGTTCCCCGAAGGGGTCACCGCGCCGAAAACCTTGTCCCAGCCGATCTTGGCCAAGCTCCATTGCACGCCGTAGTCGGCATCGGAGGAGACCGCATCCGCCTTACGGGTCTTATCTACCTCGACACTCTCAACCTGCGGGTCGGACTGGTAGGACTGGAGCACCAACGGCAGGTCGAGATCGGGAACCGCAACCATGTGAAGGCGTAGCACCGGAACCGCCCTCGTCTCCACACCGCCGTTTCGGGCGATAGCCGACGCCTGCTCGGCAGGGGTCAGAGCAGTGACCAGTTTCACGATCAAAGTGGAACTCCCCTGCTGAGTAGAGGCAACTGCGTACGAGCAGACCCCCTCTCCCCCTATCAGGATTGTCAACAACAGCACGAGTGAAACGATTCTATGCATTAGGACCTCCATCTCGTCACGGGATAATAGACATTCAGCTCTTCGTTGGCAACGCCAGGGTCGGCTGGTACGCGTTGGCTCAGCAGGATCCCTCTCCAAGCGCATGTTCAAAGGACGGTTCGAGATGCCCGGTCAACGTTTCCCGGCATATCTGGCGGCGCTCCTCACCGGACTTCCGGAAGGATAAAAGGAGGGCGCTAAGGTCAAGAGTCCTCCTCATGCAAATTGACTGCCAGTAAATGTACGCGCATTAACTTGCACATCCCGGGATGTGCCCCTTGGGGGGCGTTGCATCTTTAGGAATCTGGCCCATTGGATTGAGGCAGCTTACATCCGGTACCCGCTTACGCTTTCAAGTGCTTGTCCGTACTGATTATTTCCGTCGGGAATGGATTGCCCTTCACGGGCCCTTTACGCCATGGCAGGCTCGCAAAACCATTGCTGAAGGTCGGCAACGGCGGCAGTTTATTTAACAATTCAAGCCGCAATTTGGCGCCGACCACGGCTCCCCGGGCATATCTCTCAGAAATACGGGGGATAAGACCATATAGCGGTGGGATATGCCCCAGCCAGGGTCACTGCCAAAAGAGCATCGAGCAAGGCTGGGGACTCCGGCGGCAAGCGGTGGAGAATCGGAATGGAGGACTCGGGAGCCGAATCGAGGGTTAACCGTGAGCAGGGGTTGGGCAGGAGGTATCCGGGCAGGCGTCGCCTGTATGGCGGGTTCGCTTCACTTTAAAGGGGGGGCAACTACGTGCTCAAGCAGGACGGCCGAATTGACGATAAAGATCCGTAACACGACCTGGAGGCTCTTCGTCCATGCCAGACATGATGACCATGCTAGCTGCTCATCTTGAAAAGACCGCCGCAAGCCTTGGGATGCGCGATTGTCTCATCATGTTCAGCATAGTCATGCTGGGAATACTGTTCTTTTTCTCCCGAGTCGGCGGCTGGCATGAACTCGCCAAGCATTACCCGGCCCCTAAACGATACGGCGGAGCATGGATCGGCAACGAGGTCCATTTCGGAAAGACCAGCGGCGATGCGATCCAGGTGGGAGCAGACAGCCAAGGGCTTTACCTTTCCATGTGGATAGGGTTGCGCCCCTTCCACCCGCCATTGTTTGTGCCCTGGAGCCACGTGACAGCTGTCGGGTATCAGGCTGTTCCCTGGAACAAAAAGAACACGGGGGTTCGCATCACCTTTGCCTTGGGCCCGGTTATTCCGCTGGAAATCGACATCGGTTCCGCAAAGGAAATTGAAGGGTTGTCGGAAGGGCAATGGAGGATGCCGCAGCTTGATTAGCGGATGATGGTCGCGGTCAGCCTGCCGGTGAGGTTTTTAAAATGGGAAAAACAGCATACTTGAAGATCTTCGCGCTGGTCGCCATAACCCTCTTCTTCTCCTTGCAGAAAGGGAACGGCTACTTGTTGGTGGTGGCCCTCCCCTTCTTCCTGGCGACGACTGCCTATCATCTTCTACGCATGTTCCAAAGACCCGCGGAGCGGCAAAGCCGCGGTATCCGGCTTGCCGTTTGGTCCATCACCTTTGCTCTGGCCGGCGGCGTTCAGGCTTATTGGAGCGCGGCCTCCCGCACTGCGGCCGAATCGGCATCGGAGAAAATCCTGGCGTATAAGGATCGCGCGGGCACTTATCCTGCCAGCCTCAAGGAGGCAGGGCTCGACGACCGGGACCTGAAGGATAAATGGAAGATCAGATATGCGCTGAGGGAGGGAAAACCTGCCCTTAGCTACCCCGCACCGATCACGCCATTGGCCGTCTGCGAGTACGATTTCGAGACGCGTGAATGGCGCGAAAACGCCTATTAGCGGAAAAACTACTCGAACATTCAGCTGTCGATCTTCGCCCGCAGCGCATAAGGCCAGGCCAGGACACCGCCGTCCATGAACTTGGTGTTGGAAAAACCGGCTGCGTCAAGCATCTTCTGGGCTTCGTAGCCTCTCAGACTGATCTTGCAAAAAGCCACTATTTCCTTGTCCCTGGGAAGTTCCTCCAGCCTTTCCCGCAACATCCCTAACGGAATCGATCTGGCGCCGGCGATGCCGACCTCCCCATGCTCCGCGGAAGAGCGGACGTCGAGCAGGATGAAATCGTCATCTTCATCGAATTTGCGTTTCACCTCGCGCGCAGGTATCCCCCTGGCATGGCCGGCCAGCTTGTTTTTCATGATGTCGGCGGCCACTATGAGATTATCCATGGCCGCACCGTAGGGGGGGGCATAGGCCAGATCGACCTGGGACAACTGTTCGGCGGTGGCGCGAAAGGTAATGGCCGTGGCGGCGGCATCGAGCCGCCTGTCCACAGCCCCCTCCCCCACCGCCTGCAGGCCCAGTATCCTGCCGGTTTTCCGCTCGGCGATCAGTTTCAGCACGATCGGCTTGGCGCCTGGGAAAAAGTGCGCCTTGTCGTGCGCCGGAGAGATGACGGTCTCGACGTCATAGCCCAAGTCCCGCGCCTCGGTTTCACTCAGGCCGGTTTTGCCGGCGTTGACGTTGAATACCTTGAGGATGCTGGTGCCAATGACTCCGGCAAAAGCAGCCTCCCCGCCTGCCGCATTGATTCCGGCTACACGCCCTTGCTTGTTGGCCGTGCTCCCCAAGGGGACGTGGACCTTTTTCCCGGTGACCAGATGGGTGGTTTCGCAGCAGTCCCCGCAGGCATAGATGTCGTTATCGCTGGTACGAAGCATGGCATCGACCACGACGGCGCCGGTCGCCCCTATTTCGAGACCGGCTTTTACGGCCAACTCCACGTTCGGGGTGACACCCGGGGCGAGGACCACCAAGTCGACCGGCAACTCCTTTGCGCCGATCACGACCTTCTCCACCGCCGTCTTCCCGGCGAAGCCCGTGACCGAGCAGCCGGTCATCACCGTCACGCCCTGCTGCCTTACTTGCTTCTCCACGAGGAACGCCATCTCGGGATCCAGCATCCCGGGCAGAAGCTGATCGCGCATCTCGATGAGGGTCACCCGCATCCCCTTTTGCTGCAAGGCTTCGGCGGTTTCCAGTCCGATCAGTCCGCCCCCGACGATGCAGACCGAGGCGCCGGGAAGCGCCAGGTCCTTCAGCAATTCGGCGTCCTCCATGGACTTGACGGTCAGGATGTTGGCCAGCCCGACGTTGGGGATCTTCGGAATGAAGGGCGAACTGCCGGTGGCCAGGATCAATTTGTCGTATGCGAGGGAATTCTCCCGCGCCGTCCCGGTTTGAAGGAGACGGACGACCTTGGAGGCGCGGTCGATGCCAACCACCTCGGTGTTGATCCTGACGGAAACGCCCTTCACCTTCTTGAAGAAGGCGGCGTCGCGGACCACTCCGACCGGCGTGCTCATCAACTCGTTCAGGTCGGTCACCGTGTCGGATACGTAATACGGGATGCCGCAGGCTCCGTAAGAGATGAAAGTGCCGCGGTCGATCAGCGTCACTTCCGCTTTCGGGTTGATCCGCTTGGCCTTCGCGGCGGCCTTGGCCCCTGCAGCATTGGCGCCGACGACTACAATGCTCATCTTCATGCAGTAACTCCTTTTCTCAACTTGTCGGGGTCATGTCCGGCGCCTGAAGTCTCTAAACAGCCGATAGAAAAGCAGGGCGAAGGGCCAGGCGTGCCAGAACAGGTCGAAGATGTCGATCGGCTTTTTTAGCGCCCCCAACATCAGCATCCGGATCTTTTCCACTATATGCGGTTCCGGATAAAACGGAGCAAGCCCGAGCAGCAAAGCGATCGGGATGATGACTTTATATTCCAGCAGGGTTTTCATCAAGGGGTCTCACATGTTGTTGCGATGAACGGCAAGAGAATGGGGCTTATCCGATGTGGGTATTTATGACGAACTCGGGCGGGTCCATGATCGCCTTCTTGACGCTGCATAGTCCCGCAGCTTTCGCGACGGCTTTCCGATATTTTTCGGGAAAACCGGGGGGAAGCGCTATGTCGATGACGACCGAAGCGAGCCTCGTTCTGCCGTCCGCGTCCGGATTGAACTCCATGCTCTGGGTAAGTTCCAACCCCTCGGTGGAAATACCGCGCTCCCGGCAAAAACCGAGCACGTAGACGCCGGCGCAGGTCCCGAACGAGGCGAGGAAGTAATCAAAAGGGGTCGGGGCGGAGCCGTCTCCTCCTCCCTCAACCGGCTGGTCGGACGCAATGATCCGGTTGCCGGCTTCCGCGTTGACCTTTTTCCCGCCGGGAAAGGTGATCTTTATCTCCATGACGCCTCCCTTTTTTATTCGCAGAATCCCATGCGCAGCCCTTTTCCATCCGACTGCGACAATATAAACATTCGGATTCCTGAATGTCAATAGTTTTCACCAGATGCACATAACTAAGCCGGCAACATGCTCCGGCTCCAAGCACCGCCTGGTCAGGGATCGAGGCGGGAATAAAAAAGGGGGAGGAAATTCCGTTACGAAATCCCCTCCCCTTTCGGTTTGAAACAACGCCGCCCGGCGTCGTCAAAATCTTCAGCCGCCGCTGTGGCAAGCAGTCGAAGATGAACTCCCCGTCGATGAAAAGGAGGAGAGTTGCTTTTCCACCTCGGTTGCGCCGCATATCGGGCAGGCGACATCCACGGCCGCGCCGGTTTTATGCAACTGTTCAAAATGGTTACCGCACTTTTCACATTGATACTCGTAAATAGGCATGATTGACTCCTGTTTGGTACACATTCAATTTTCAGAATATGCAACATCATGCATTATAGATTTTTCAATGTCAAGGCCGATGATCCAGGCTCCTGCAGGCAACGAGACATCGTCACCGCCGGGGATGGAGGGATCGGGCGCGATCGTGTCTCAGGTTCATATCGGCCGCTCCCCGTCTCCGGCCAAAATCTGCCAGATCCGCTGGGACGCCTTGCCGTCCCAAAGCGCCGGGACCTTGGCGCGGCTGAGTTTCTCCAGGCACTCCCGATATCCCGCGATGATGCTTGCGGTCGAAGTCCCCGCCAGGACGTTGGTGCCGATCTCCACGGTGATCGGCCGCTCGGTGTTCTCCCGGATCGTCACGCAGGGGACACCCAGCGCCGTGGTTTCCTCCTGCAGCCCTCCGCTGTCGGTCAGAACCGCCTCGGCGTCCTTCCATAAAAAGAGCGCGTCCCGATACCCCAGCGGGGGGAGCAATATGACCCTCTCAGAGAACGCGACGCCGTGCGCCTCCATCATGTTCCTCGTGCGCGGGTGCACGGGGAAAACGACCGTCCTTTTCTCCGCCAGCTGGTTGATCGCCGCGGCAATTCTCAGGAAGACCTCGGGGGAGTCCACGTTGGAGGGGCGGTGCAGGGTAAGAAAGAGATAGGGGCTTGCCGCCTGCTTCAGGAAATAAGCCTGCAGGGTCGTTGCATCCTGCGTGGAGAGCCTCTGCACCTGGTGCAGCAGATTGTCCACCATGACATGACCTACCGCGTGGATTTTATCGGGAGATTTCCCCTCTCTCAAAAGGTTCGTCTCGGCACTTTGCTCGGTGACGAAGAAGTGGTCCGAGATGGCATCGGTGACCATGCGGTTAATCTCTTCCGGCATGGCAAGGTCGAAGCTGCGCAACCCCGCTTCCACGTGCGCCACGGCGATGCCGCATTTCTTCGCCACGATGCTGCAGGCAAGGGTGGAGTTCACATCCCCCACCACCAGCACGAGGTCCGGCGCCTCACGGCTGCAGACCTCCTCGAAGGCCACCATTATGGCGGCGGTCTGCGCTGCATGGCTGCCGGAGCCGACATTGAGGGAGTAGCGCGGCTCGGGGATCTCCAGTTCCTCGAAAAATGCACCGGACATCTCGCGATCGTAATGCTGGCCCGTGTGCACGATACTGCATCGAACGGAGCGATGAGCAAGGGAGGCACGGTATATCGGTGCGATTTTCATGAAATTGGGCCGCGCGCCCGCTACCATTAGAACGTTCATTGGAACCTCGCATAGGGGAGCCTGCAACGCCCGGGCGGAGGCATCCGGATGTTGCGGTTAAGCTTCCGATCATGGGTTTTGGGGGTAGTTACCTTTTCAGGACGAGCAGCAGTATCCTTATTTGGCAGAGGGGAAGATTCAAGAGTTTTAACATTAACGGCGGCAATTGCAAATTTAATCGGGTTTTTCCAACCTGAGCACCCATGAGCGGAAGCGCGCGTCGCCCGGCGGCGGTTAGAGCGGTCATTAAACAGAGGTTGGAGACTTGCGTAATCCCTTCTCGCTCCTGCCGTTGCTTCTCAGTTGATCCTGGAAACCTTATTAAAACAAAACGATATTCTAAGTCATGAGATTAATTTTAGTTGACCTAAAGCATGCAATTCAATACTATTCGTCATTCCAGGGTATTATAAAAATAATATATGTTTTATTGTCCGATTCACCCAGGCCGGCAGGCTCCAACCGGCCTGCGCGGGGCTCGCCACAACTGCTTGCCGGACCGAGGAGCCGCCATTTGTCACTGCACATCCTCATCATCAGCGATAACGGATCTTTCGCCGCCTACCTAAGCGACCTTCTCGGGGACGCGGGTCACCGGGTGGGCTCGATTTCGGGGAAGGAAGAAGCTTTCCGCGCCATACGCCTGCAAAAACCGGATCTGATCATTCTCGCGATAGAGGCGTCCAAGGTAGCACCCCTGGCCGTTGAACACCGACTGAAAACACCGACCGGGCCGCGCGTTATCCCGGTCATCGTCATCTCGGAGTGCCTGAGGCTGGAGGCCGAACTGCTGCACATCTTCGACTTCATACCCAAACCCCTGGATGCGCAAAGGCTTTTCGAGGACCTGGCCGCCCTCGCCCGTCCCCAGGTGACGACCGGTTCCAACCGGCAGTTAAGCTATCAGCTCTGCGCCGATTTCTCGCGACACATCCTTTCCTGCACCGGGCTGCATTTCGAACAGCGCAACGGCGCCGCCCTGGCCCGCGGGCTCTGCAAACGGATGTCGGCCCTGCGCCTTGAGAGCTTCGAGCAATATTTGGCCTATCTGAAGCTCCACGGGGAAGACCGGCACGAGTTGCAGAAGCTGCTGCAATTTCTGACCGTGGGGGAAACCTACTTTTTCCGCTACCCCAGCCATTTCGACGCGCTTTCCGAGCGCCTTTCCCAAAAGCACGCCCCCGCCGCGCAACCGATACGGATCTGGTCCGCCGGGTGCTCCACCGGGGAGGAGCCGTATTCGATAGCGATCACGTTGATGGAGGCGATTCCCGACTGGAAGAAGCGCGACATCAAAATCATCGCCACGGACATCAACAACCGGTCGCTCAAGCAGGCGCGCGACGGCGTGTACTCCCCCTGGGCCATGAGGACGACCAGTGAGCGCCACCTGAGCCGCTACTTCGACCGCGTCGGGGAGAGCTTCCTGATCAAGAACGAGGTGAAGCAACTGGTCGAGTTCCACCACCTGAACCTCTCGGCCCCCTGCAACGAAAAGGTGTGCAAAGAGCTCCAAGGCCTGGACGCCGTGTTCTGTCGCAATGTCCTGATCTATTTTTCGCCCGAAACGGCCGAGCAGATGCTGCAGTCGTTCGCAGAGGCGCTCGCAGTTTCGGGTCAACTGTTCCTGGGACACTCGGAGACCCTGCTGCAGCGCAGTTTCGACCTGGAGGTACGCCGCCGGGAAAACAGCTTTTACTATGTGAAGCCCGAAGCCGGATCGAGCGCCGCCGCCGTTTCCCAGCCTGACCGGCAACCAGAGCCACTGCCGGTTCCAAAGCCATCCCCCGCCGCGGCATCCCCCCCTCCAGCGACCGGGATCGAGGGGGCGCGGCAGCTTTTCGACCGGGAGGATTTCGACGCGGCACTTGACATCCTGGAAGATCTGCTAAGCGATGCGCCTGACCTGACCGAGGCCCTGGTGCTAAAAGGGTTCATCCTGGCCGGAAAGGGGCGTTTGGAGGAGGCGCTCGACAGCTGCAACCGGGTGATCGTGCTGAACGACCTGATGCCCGAGGCCTACTTTCTCAAGGGTGTCGTGCTCGATGCCGGCGACCGGCTGGCCGAGGCCGCCGACGAGTACCGAAAGGCGCTCCTGCTCGACCACGATTTCATCATGCCGCGCTACCACATGGGACGGCTGCACCTGAGGCTTGGCCGGGTCCCTGAGGCGGCGCGGGAGATCAGAAACAGTATCAGCATCCTCGCCAGGCGCGGCGACGACGGGACCGTCCCCTATTCCGGCGGCCTCACCCGCGCCGTCTGCATGGTGCAACTGCAAAACGCGCTGGCGCAGGTCGCCTGACGCCGCGACTAGATCGGCCGCTGTCGGGGCCCCAGGAGGCAACAGATGTCAGTTGCAGATGACGACGCCTACGATATCAGCACCATCCTGAGCCAGATGCGGGAAGAATACTGGCTGGGTCTGGCTGAAGAGCAGGCCGCAGCCAAGGAAACGTTGGACTGCCTTGTGTTCACGCTGGGGGGGGAACGCTACGCCTTCGAGACGCAGTACGCCTGCGAGGTGATCCGCATCCCGAAACTGGTCCGGGTGCCGGCGGTGCAGAGCTTGATCGCCGGCATCTTCAACCTGCGCGGCGAGATCACGGCTGCCATGGATATCCGCCCCATGCTGGGGCTTGCGCAGCCAGGCCTGGAGGGAACCGGCAGGATCCTGGTGGTGAGATCCGACAGCTTCGCCACCGGCATCCTCACCGAGGCGGCGCACGGGGTGCACGGGCTTGATCTCGACTGCTTCGAGCCAGCCGCGGCGGCGCTCTCCGGGGGGCGCCCGCACTTCGTCAGAGGGCACTTCAACCAGGAGCAGGGCCCCGTCATGCTGCTCGACATGGCGGCCCTGCTGGCCTCTCCCGAGATCATGGTGGGGGAACCGTAATCGGCCCGAAGCCGGTCGCGGGGAAAGCGGTCCGAATCGAATCAACGCAATATCAACGGCAAAAGCCAGGCACGGGGTTCAGACATGTCGAACAAGCTATCGGTAAAAATCGTAAGCGTACTGATCATGGTCATGATCGTCATCATGACCGCCTTCTCGGTCTATTTCGTGAGTTCGCGCCGGGAGAACATGGAGGAGGAACTCCTTTCAAAGGGGCGGATCCTGGCGCAGACGGGAGCGAAATCGATGGAGCGTATCCTGGGGGAGGCGATTGCCAGCCGTGAGCTGACGCAAGAGGAGCTTTTCGACGAGCGCTACCAGCCGATCCCCGATACGGAACCGCAAAAGTACCACACGAAATTCGACGAGTTCACCGACCGCGCCATCCAGTCGCTGGAGGACGAGTTCCTGAAGGACGACCAGGTTGTTTTCGCCGTGCTGGTCGACAGGAACGGCTATCTGCCGACCCATAACAGCATCTACTCCATCCCGCTCTCGGGAGACCGTGAGAAGGACATAACGGGCAACCGCACCAAGCGGATGTTCAACGACGAGGTGGGGCTCGCGGCGGCGCGCAACCGGGCGCCCTTTCTAAAACAGGTGTACCAGCGCGACACCGGCGAAAAGATGTGGGATCTCTCCTCTCCGGTGTACGTGGGGGGGAAGCACTGGGGGAGCTTCCGGGTCGGTTTTTCCATGCTGAAGACCGAGCAGAAGGGGGCCGAGCTCAGAAACCAGATCATCTGGAGCATGCTGGTCATGCTGATCATCTCCTGCGCCACCATCCTGCTCGTGGTGAGCCGCGCGGTCAAGCCGCTCTTGACGCTGACCGAGGCGGCGCACAGGATCACCGGCGGAAACCTTGACGAGACCATAAAGGTCGAGAGCAACGACGAGATCGGGGCGCTGGCCGAGGCCTTCAACGTCATGACCACCGTCATCGTGAAGGACCTGAAGGACGAGATCGGCAGGAGCGGACGCCTGATCGCCTCGGTCAAGGAGGCGGTGATACAGCTCTCCAGCGCGGCCAACGAGATGATGGCGATCAGTGCCCAGCAGGCCTCCGGTTCCACGCAGCAGGCGAGTGCCGTCCAGGAGGTCACCACCACCTCCGAGGAGATCGCCATAACGGCGAAGATGATCACGGCCAACTCCCGTTCGGTGGAGGCGGTAGCCGAGGACACCACCCGCAACTGCAACAGCGGCCGCGGTGACGTAAGCAACGCCATCGAGGGGATGGGACAGGTAAGAAGCCAGGTGCAGAGCATCGCCAAGAGCATGCTGGAGCTGGGAGACAACAGCCAGAAGATCGGAGGGATCGTCGAGATCATCGACGAGATCAGCGACCAGACCAACCTGCTCGCCCTGAACGCCGCCATCGAGGCGGCCGGGGCCGGCGAGGCGGGCAAGCGCTTCGCCATCGTGGCCCAGGAGGTGAAGAGGCTCGCGGACCGCACGGTGGAGGCGACCCGGCAGATCAAGGGGCTGATCGGCGAGATACAGCGCGCCACCAACAACACCATCATGGTGACCGAGGAGGGGACCAAGGCGGTCGACTCCGCCTCCTGCATGGTCGACAAGGTGCAACTCTCCTTCGCCTCCATCATGGGTACGGCGCAGGAGACCTCCAGGACGGCCAAGGAGATCACCCTCTCCACCCAGCAGCAGACCTCGGCCTGCGAACAGATGGCCGAGACCATGAGCGAGGTGCGCGACGTGGCGCAGCAGGTAGCGCTTTCGGCAAACGAGACCGAGCGGGCCATAGCCGAGATCCTGGAGCTTGCCGAAAGGCTCAGGGAGATCACCGAGGAAGAGGCCTAGATGGGGAGCAGGTACATCGAGATTTTTTGCAGGGAGGCCGAGGAGCATCTCGCCTCGCTGCAAAGCGGGCTGCTCGTGCTGGAGAGGAACCCGACCCGCACCTCGCTTTTGCACGAGCTGCTCAGAAACGCGCACACCCTGAAGGGATCGGCGCGCATGGTGGGGTTAAGCGACATAAGCGCCATCACCCATACCATGGAGGAGCAGCTTCAAGGGATGGAGCATGGCACGCGAGCGATAGACGCCGAGGCGATCGACCTGCTCTTGAAGGGGGCTGACGCGGTTGCCCTGATCACCGCCGCGCTTTCCAAGGGGGAGGCACCGAACCTCGACGTAGAGCGTTTCGTGGCCGAGTACGACCGCGGCGAGTTAAGCCGTCCCATGCAGGAGGAGAGCCGGGAGACAACAAGCGAGCAGATAAGCGATACGGTCAGGGCCAACGTCAAGACACTGGACGCCCTGGTGAACCTCATAGGCGAGATGATCATCAACAAGAAGCGCCTGGAGGCGAAGCTCTTCCGGCTGAAGGAGATCGCCGGGGATCTCGATCCCGCCGCGGCCGCCCCGCTCCTTGAATTTCGCCGGGAGCTGGAAGATGATGTGCTCTACCTCGACTACCTGATCCAGGAACTGCACGAAAAGGCGATGGGGCTCAGGATGCTCCCGCTCAGGAGCATATCGGACGGCTTCGAGAGGCTGGTGCGCGACCTGTCGCAACAGCTGGGCAAGGAGGTCCGCTTCGAGATGATCGGCGAATCGATAGGGATGGATCGCGTGCTTCTGGAAGGGCTGAAGCCGATGCTGATCCACCTTTTGACCAACGCCGTCTGCCACGGCATCGAGTCCCCCGAAAAGCGGATAGCGGCCGGCAAGATGCGCCAGGGAACTGTGCTGCTTGCAGCGCGCCACGAGGGAAGTTCCGTCCTGGTGGAGGTGCGGGACGACGGCTGCGGGCTGGATCCCGCCCGCATCAAGGCGGCGGCGCTAGCCAGGGGCGTAATCGACGCGCGGGAGGCGGAGGGTTTGACCGACGAGGAGGCGCTCTACCTGACGCTCAGGCCCGGGTTCTCGACCGCCGAGATAGTGACCGACGTCTCCGGGCGCGGCGTCGGCATGGACGTGGTGAAGAAGAACATCGAACGTGTCAAGGGAAACCTCACCCTGGCCAGCGAGGTCGGCAATTACTCCCAGATCACGCTGCAACTCCCGCTCACCCTTTCGGTCATCGAGGCGCTCATCGTCAGGTGCGGCGGCGAGACCTTCGCCATTCCGATCAATTACGTGCAGGAGATCCTCAAGGTGCGCCCGCCGGAGATCCTGACCATGGGGAGCTGCGAGGTGATCAAGGTGCGCGGCGTGACCACCCCGCTTTACAGCCTCTCCGGCATGCTGGATCTGGCGCAAGAAGAAGAGAACGCAACGACCTTTGCCACCATCGTGCTGAAGCTTTGCGACCAGCGCATCGCCTGCACGGTGGACGCGCACCTGGGAAATTCGGAGGTGGTCGTCAAGGGGCTGGGAAAGCAGTTCAAGAACGTCCGGTTCCTGTTTGGCGCGACCATCCTCGGGGACGGCAACCCAGCGCTGATACTGAACGTCCCGGACCTGTTCGAGGCGGGCGACAGCGGCTCCCGGACCTCCCTGCGCGGCTTTGGAGAGCAAAGCGGCAAGCGCCTCTTCAAGGTGCTGGTGGTGGACGATTCCATAACCACCCGCACCATGGAGCAGAGCATCCTCGTCACTCACGGCTATTCGGTGGTGACCGCTGTGTCCGGGGAGGACGCCCTGGAAAAGGCCGCCGCAGGCAGCTTCGACCTGGTCATCTCCGACGTGGAGATGCCGGGGATCAACGGCTTCGAGCTGACCCGGACGCTGCGTGACCTGGATCAGTATCGCGAAACGCCGATCATCATCGTCTCCTCGCTGTCGCGCGACGAAGACAAGCGGCAGGCGCTTCAGGCGGGCGCCCAGGCCTACATAGTAAAGGGCGCCTTCGACCAGGGGATGCTCCTGGAAACGGTTCAGATGCTGATTGGATAATACGGGCAAGAATATGACTATCAGGATTTTGCTGGCGGACGACTCCTTTCTGGCGCGCCAACTGCTAAAAGACATGCTCCTTGAGCACGAGGATCTGGTGATAGCGGGCGAGGCCTGCAACGGCCGGGAAGCGGCCGACCTCACCTTGAGCCTGAAGCCGGACCTGGTCATCATGGATCTTGTCATGCCGTCGATGGACGGCCTGGAGGCGATCGAGGAGATCATGGCGGGCACACCCACCCCGGTGCTGGTCCTCTCGGCCGCCGTCGATGAGCCCGAGGTGGATCGCGCCTTCAACGCCATCAAGCGGGGCGCGCTCGACGTCATGGAAAAGCCGCAACTGGGCACCCCCGGCGCGCTGGAGGATTTTGCGAAGCGCCTGGCGGAGAAAGTGCGGCTTCTTGCCGGCATCAGGGTGATCCATCACTACCGCCGCAAGCCGAGGCCGCTGTCGAGGCTGGAAATCAGGCCGAAGGGACCCGGCCCGAACCTCCTCGCCGTCGGGGCCTCCACGGGAGGGCCCAAGGCGGTCATGAGCCTGCTGAGGACCCTTCCGGCGGACTTCCCCGGCACGGTATTCGTCGTGCAGCATATAGCCGAGGGGTTCGCCAGGGGATTCGCCGCCTGGCTCAACCGCGAATGCGCCCTTTCGGTCAGGATAGCCGTGGATGGCGACAGATATCTGCCGGGAGAGGCGCTAATCGCGCCGGACGGACGCCACATGACGGTGTCCGACGGCAGGGTCAGGCTGAGCGACGCCCCCCCGGTAAACTGCTGCCGCCCCTCCATCGACGTCTTTTTCAACTCCCTGGCGCTCGAGAGCTGCGACCAGACGGTAGGCGTGCTTTTGACCGGCATGGGGAGAGACGGCGCCCAGGGGATGCTGCGCATCAAGGAGGCGGGGGGGACGACCCTGGTGCAGGATGAATCGAGCTGCGCCGTCTTCGGGATGCCCAAAGCCGCCATCAGTCTGGATGCGGCGGATCAGGTGGTCCCGCTGGGTCAGATTCCCGCCGCCATTCTGAAGCTCTTTACCGGGCGAGCCGCGTAGGTGCGAATGGCATTCGCTATGGTATCGCCGACGGGCCCGCCGCCGGATTCAGAGGACAAAGCCGTCGCCCCCGAGGAAATTTGAGTAAATCTGCACATCCCGAAAGAGAGGAGAACCGCTTGAAAAAAATGATACTCATCATAGACGACAGCGAACTCGTGCTGGCCATGGCCAAGGACGCACTGGACCAGGCGGGTTACCAGGTGGTAACGGCCACCAACGGCATAGAGGCGAATCGCTACATTTTCTCCAAGGAAAGGCCGGACCTGATTATCATGGACATCATGATGCCGATGCTGGATGGCAATAAGAAGGCGAAGATACTGAAAGAAAACGAGGTGAGCCGCAACATCCCGATTCTGCTCCTCTCCTCGAAGAGCGAGGAAGAGATGCGCCAGCTGGCTGAGGAGGCGGGCGCCGACGGGTACATACTGAAACCGTTCTCGCCCACGGAGATCGCCAGCTGCGTGCGCAAGTGCCTGGCCGGAGTACGCAAGGTCCCGGACCCTTAGGGCGTGCGCCCGAGCAGGGTTGTAAAAAAACGAACAGTGCATTTTTTTACGATGAGCGGGTAACTCCCCGTTTTACGGTCACCCGGTGATGAGAAGGAAGCAGAAACCGTAAAAAATTTCACACCCGGCCCGCCAGGCCGGGGAAATGTAATCGGCGCCAACCCACCGATATCGCATTGATTTCAAAAGTTCGACTCTTGGCACGCATATTGAAACTGCAGCCCGTGTTTTGATTATATGCTATCGGGGGAAGATCATGGACCATCAGTACAGCATCATCAACCAGTGCCTTCAGTTACTGAAGCAAAGTGACATGCCGACCATAAAGAAGCTGCGCGTCGAGATCCAGCTGATTCAAATGAAAAGGCTCCTGCTAAACGACAACCTCAGCAATGAGATCATGCACGATTCCTGCGGGGAGGACCTCTTCGAGGGGCTGTTGTGCCAGATGCGCACTATCTGCGGGGACGGGGGCCAAGGGGAGGCCTTGGCCGATCTGATGGAGCGCATCGGAGGGATGCTGGCCACCCTTGGCGGAGACCAGGCCGTTCATTAGTTAACCTGACCCGCCGGCAGCACCACACGGGCCAGGGTTCCTTTGCCAAGGACGGATGAAAGCTGCAGGCGACCTCCATGTTCCACGACGATGTACTGCGAGATATAAAGGCCGAGCCCGCTGCCGCCGCTCTCCAGCTTGGTGGAATAAAACGGCTCGAAGAGACGCCCCATGGTTTCCGCGCCGATGCCGGTCCCGTTGTCCCGGACCTCCACCACCACCTCGGCGGCGGCGCTGTCGTAGCGGGTGCTGAGAGCCACCTCCCCCTCTCCTTCGGGAAAAGCCTGCATGGCGTTAAGGATCAGGTTGATCAGCACCTGCTCGATCTGTTGCTGGCTGCCGGCGACCACCGGGATGCCGGTACCAAGGGAGGTGCTCAGCTGCACCTCCCGCTTCATCCGGCACGCCAGGACCGAGAGAGCAGCGGAAACCGTGGCGTTTATCTCCAGCTTCTGGCGCAACTGCGCCCCCCCCCCCACGCCGTAGTCCCTGAGCCCCTGTACCACGCGGGCGATCCTCTCGGAATTCTCCACGATCTTGGCCGAGTTCTCCGCCAGCACCAGGCGCGCCTTTTCAAACGGCACCCCGCCCAGATAGAACTCGCCCTCCTCCCGCCAGACGCCGTCCAGAAGAGGCACCGCATCCGCCCATATCTTGCCTATCATGTGCCCGGAGAAACGTATCGAGGCGTTGGGATTGTTGATCTCGTGGGCCATGCTGGACAACAGAAGACCGAGCGAGGTCATCTTGTTGGTGTGGATGAGGCGCGCCATGACGCGCTTTTTCTCCTCCTGCACCTCCATTTTCATCGCGTTCAGCAACTCCTCCTGCAGGGAGAGGTTCTCCAGTTCCCGAAGTTTCAGCGAGGCGGCCATGGCGTTGATGGCGTTGGCGGCGCGGCCGAGTTCGTCGTCACCGTCCAGATCGACCCGAGCGGAGAGTTTCCCTGAACCTATCTCCTCGATCCCGCCCATCAGCATGTTGAAGGAAGCGGTGACACGCTTCAGGATCTGGTAGCAAAGAAGCGACACCAGTATCCAGAAAAGGGTCCCGATGGCGAGCGAGGCCGCCACCAGCGTGGCGAGCCGATCGCGGGCGCCTGAGCTGTCAAGTCGCAGGCGCACCCTTCCGATGACCCGTTCCTCGTCTGCCGTGGCATGCCCGAGAAGCACCGATTCCGGCGAGAGGACCCTCCCCGGCGAGGTGATGGAGACCTCCATGGCGACGGCGTCGGCCGGCGTCTCCTTGCGGCTTTTGGACTCCGCTATGAGCCTGCCGTCCGTGCCGCTGATGGAAACTGAGAGCACCGAAGGGTAGCGCGCGGTCCCCTCGGCGAGCAGGGTAAGGGCCTCCCTGTTCTCGGCGAAAAGCGGCAGCCGCGCGTTCTGCGCGAGAATGGTGGCAAGGAGCCTCCCTTCCCGCTCCAGGGTGATCCGGTAGCCGTTGATCTCGGTCATCACGTAGAACGAGGCGAATGCCGCGGTCAGGAGGGCGATGGTCCCGGTGAAGAGGAGGTAGAGCCGGAAGCGGAAGTTCTTCGTGTACGGGGAGAGGCGGTATGATTTTTTCACCATGCCCCCGCGCCGAGATTCCCCTTCAGCCTGCGCACCACCTTGTCGTTCGCCTTGGTGAGCGCGGTGCGCGGGTATTGGGGAGGGATCTCCTCTATCAGGGTTCCTTCCAGCAGACGTTGCGCCATTTTGCCCAACTGCCTCCCTATGTCGAAGCGATCTATGGCAAGCGCCACGGCGCCTCCCATGGTGAGGTAGATCTCGGCGAAGGTGACGACCGGCACCCTTTCGCTCTGGGAAAAAAGGAAGTACGCCTCGGTGGATGCCGGCGACACGGCGGTCATGTCCGGAAGCATCCAGATGGCATCGACCCTTCCCCGCAGCGATTCCAGCACCGCCGGCGTCTCCTTCGCGGCATGTACCTCGCGCCCGACCAGCTGGATGGAGCCGCGCTTCGCGGCGGCCTCGGCACTCTTCAGGTAGGCGCCGCTTCTGGCCGGATCGTAGATGACCCCGACCCTCTTGGCCCCCAGGGAATCGAAGACGGAAAGGTACCTTGCGGGGTCCAGCAGCATGCCGACGCCGCTGACAGATCTACTGCGTCCGGGATTGAGGGCCATCATGTAGAGCACCGGCGCGATATTCTGCTTTTGCGCAAGTTCCAGGGCGCGGTCGCCAACCGCGACGATAAGCCGCGGCTTCTCCTCGCGCGCGATGCGCGTTACGTCGGCCTCGGCGAAGTCGGAGAGCACCAGCGTCCTCATGCCGGCCCGGCATTCGCGTTTAAACCCGCGAACCGCCTCGTCGTATCCCTTCTCGTGCAGGGACTGGAGCACAAGGACGTCGTAAGCCTGGGTCTGTGCCGGAGAAAGCAGCAGCAGGCCCAGGAGGATCATCAGAAATTGCATCTGATGCCCCCCTCGGCCCAACGTCCGGGATTTTCAAAGGAACGGTTCAGGTACAGGTTGCCGTCCAGCAGGTTCCTGATGGAAAGAAACAGCTCCAGCGCGCCGTTTTCCGAATACTCCACCTTCTTGCTGAGATGCAGATCCCAAATGACGTTTCCGGCCGCGCCTGTGGCCGGCGAGTTCCAGTCTATATAATGCCCGGTCAGTTCCGCGTGCAGCTTACCCGGGTCGCGGTACCTGACGCCGATGTTTACCGTGTGCCTGGGCGCCCCCTTAAGCTCGGGGCCGCTATTCACCGACTTGGCGCTCATGAGCGTGTAACCGGCGGACAGGGAGGTGTAAAGAAGGGGCAAGGTCCTAAGCTCCAGTTCCACCCCCTGTTTGACCTGCCGTTGATCCATGCTGACGCCGGGAAGGTTGACCCGTACATCCCGGGTATCGTTTCTGAAGAGTGTTCCCTTCAACCAGAGGTAGGGCACATCCCCGGTTTCGAAGCCGAGCTGGGAAGTCCAGACCCTTTCCGTAGAGCCTGACCTGTTCAAGGAGGTGAGGCTATATCCTTTGGTGGTGTAACCGCGCAGGAGGCTGTTTTCCGTGAGGGCGTAGGTGATGCCGAAGCTGGGGCTGAAATGATCCCCTCCGGAGCCGGTATGGTCGAAGCGGATGCTCGGGGTGACGGCGAAAGCGCCGACGGCTATGGTGTCGATCAGGTAGATCCCGAAACGGTCGGCACGGGACAGGTCGCTTAACTGTAGCTGCGCTTGCGACAACTTGAGGTTCAACTTGACATGGTCGTAATCTGCCCC
>Ga0209317_1001419_pt1 | contig 21100 bp, 26 predicted proteins | sample RifGroB2_FD_183994 | JGI IMG/M metagenome (GOLD analysis project Ga0209317, IMG submission 183994) | Soil microbial communities from Rifle, Colorado, USA - Groundwater B2 (SPAdes) (version 2) | ecosystem: Environmental > Terrestrial > Soil > Unclassified | place: Rifle, Colorado | collected... | reverse complement strand
CGGTGCGCAAAAAAAACCAGGTGAACGCGCTGGTCAAGATTCTGGCTGATTTCGCAGTTTCCACCCTGGCGTATTTCTTCATCGGCTACGTCATCGCCTATGGGGTGAATTTTTTCACCAGTGCGGAACAGCTTGCGCAAAAAAGCGGCTATGAACTGGTGAAGTTTTTCTTCCTGTTGACCTTCGCCGCCGCGATTCCCGCCATCGTTTCCGGCGGCATTGCCGAGCGCGCCCGCTTCAATCCGCAACTGGCCGCTACCTTCATGCTGGTCGGCTTTATCTATCCGATCTTCGAGGGCATCGCCTGGAACGGCCGTCTCGGTGTGCAGGAATGGCTGACCGCGGCATTTGGCGCACCGTTCCACGACTTCGCCGGTTCGGTGGTGGTGCATGCGGTCGGCGGCTGGATTGGTCTGGCGGCGGTGCTGTTGCTCGGCGCGCGGCACGGACGTTACAGCAAGGAAGGGCGCATCGCCGCGCATCCGCCTTCCAGCATTCCGTTCCTCGCGTTGGGCGCGTGGATACTCACCGTCGGCTGGTTCGGTTTCAACGTCATGTCGGCGCAGGAAATCGGCAAAATCAGCGGCCTGGTCGCGGTCAACTCGCTGATGGCGATGGTGGGCGGCACACTGGCTGCGCTGTGGATGGGCAAGAACGACCCCGGCTTTGTGCATAACGGCCCGCTGGCCGGTCTGGTGGCGATATGCGCCGGTTCCGATTTGATGCACCCGATTGGTGCGCTATTGACTGGCGGCATCGCAGGAGGATTGTTTGTGGTGATGTTCACCCTGACGCAAAACCGCTGGAAGATCGACGACGTGCTCGGCGTATGGCCGCTGCACGGCCTGTGCGGCGCATGGGGCGGCATTGCCGCCGGCATCTTCGGCCTGAAGGCATTCGGTGGTCTGGGTGGCGTGAGCTTCATGGCGCAACTGTGCGGCACCTTGCTCGGCGTGGTGATTGCCTTCGCGGGCGGCTATGCGGTGTACAGCGCATTGAAAAAACTGACCGGTATCCGGCTGGATGCGGAAGAGGAATTCAACGGCGCGGACTTGAGCATCCACAGAATCACTGCCACGCCCGAAAGAGAATCTGGCTGGTAGAGGTGCGCCCCCAGAGCCGGGCAGGTCAAAAGCTCGCGGCAAAACCACCAAATTCCTTGACGCATAAGCTCATTTCGCTATAATGCGCGCCCCTGTGAGGCTGATTGGCAGCCTCACATACCTTGCTCCACCGCATACGCAGTGTTAATTCCACGTCCTCTTCAGAGACCGCGGATTACCTGACTTAGTTATGGCGGGGGGCTGTTAACCATAAGGAGATGTAATGCGACATTACGAAATCGTGTTTATCGTGCATCCCGATCAGAGCGAGCAAGTGCCCGCGATGATTGAGCGTTACCGCACGCTGGTCACTTCCAAGGGCGGGCAAATCCACCGCCTGGAAGACTGGGGCCGCCGTCAACTGGCTTACCCGATCCAAAAAATCCACAAGGCACACTACGTGCTGATGAATATCGAATGTAACCAGGAAACCCTGGAAGAGATGGAGCACGCATTCCGCTTCAACGATGCCGTGCTGCGCCATCTGACCGTCAAGACCAAGGCGGCTATCATTGAACCGTCTGCGATGATGAAGGAAGAAAAATCCCGGTCTGTGCCGACGCCGACGGAAGTCGCCGCTGTTGCGGCTCCGGCTGAAGAAGGCGCGGCAGCCTAATATTGGCGCGTAACCAGGTTGTCATCAGCGGCGAGTTGATCGCGCTGGAAGGTTTGCGGTATACCCCCGGCGGAGTGGCGAGAGTGGCACTGACATTGAGTCATGCGTCGCAACAGCCCGAAGCAAATGGCATACGGCAGGTGCAGTGCGAAGTGAATGCGCTGGCATTTGCCGGGGTGGCTGAAAAGGCCGCCCAGTTTGCCGTGGGGCAGACTGTCAAGGTACGCGGTTTTTTAGCTCGGCAAAGTATCCGCAGCCGGCAACTGGTTTTGCACATTAACGACATTATTTTGGAATAAGGAAACATCATGGCTCGTCCAGACAAAAAGAAAGATGACAAGAACAAACGTTCTTCCCGCAACAATCTGTTCAAGCGCCGCAAGTTCTGCCGCTTCACGGTCGACAAGATCGCCGAAGTGGATTACAAGGACGTGAACATCCTCAAGGAATTCATCTCCGAGAACGGCAAGCTGATTCCGGCTCGTATTACCGGTACCAGGACGCGCTATCAGCGCCAATTGAGCACTGCCGTGAAGCGCGCGCGTTTCCTGGCTTTGATGCCCTACACCGATTTGCACTAAGGAGCGATCATGCAAATAATTTTGATGGAAAAGGTGACTAACGTCGGTCAATTGGGCGATGTGGTCAAGGTCAAAAACGGCTATGCCCGCAACTTTCTGATCCCGCAAGGCAAGGCCAAACGCGCAACGGCTGTCAATATGGCTGAGTTTGAAACGCGCCGCGCCGAACTCGAAGCGGTCGACAAGGCCAAACTGGCTGAAGCGCAGGCACGCGGCGAGAAGCTGGCCGGCTTGACGGTGCAGATCGTGCAGAAGGCCGGCGTGGACGGCAAACTGTTCGGTTCCGTCACCAATGCCGACATCGCCGAGGCATTGGCGGCGCAGGGTTTTGAAGTCGAGAAGGCGCAGGTACGCATGCCGGCCGGTCACCTCAAGCAAATCGGCGATCATCATGTCAGTATCGCGCTGCATACCGATGTGGCGGTTGACATCACTGTCTCGGTGCTCGGCGAACACTAATCCGCCGTTGGATCAAGGCAATACAAACAAGGGCTGGCGACAGTCCTTTTTTGTTTCCATAATTCTGACCGGGACGGGTAAAATGCCTCTCGCCTGACGGCAACCAATCGGTTTATCGAATGCAAAACTTTTCCAGCCCTGACACTCAACTCGACCAGATCAAATTGCCGCCCCATTCGGTGGAAGCCGAGCAATCGGTACTGGGCGGGCTGCTGCTTGAAGCGAGCGCGCTGGACAAGATTGCCGATCTGATGACCGATGATGATTTCTATCGCCATGAGCATCGCCTGATTTACCGTCAAATCGTGCGCCTGAGTGAGCAGGCGAAACCAGTAGACGTGATTACCGTGGCCGAGGCGCTGGAAATCGCCGGCGAACTGGACAAGGTCGGCGGCTTGCCATACCTGGGCAGCCTGGCGCATAACGTGCCGTCTGCGGCCAACATCCGCCGCTATGGCGAGATCGTGCGCGAGCGCTCCATCATGCGCAAACTGGTGGAGGTTGGCACCGATATTTCCAGCAGCGCCTACAACCCGACCGGACGCGATGCCGCGCAGTTGCTCGATGAAGCGGAAAGCAAAGTGTTCGAAATCGCCGAGGCAGGCTCGCGTGGCAAGCAGGGGTTCATAACCATGCCGCCGCTGTTGACCCAGGTAGTGGAACGCATCGAGACGTTATATGGCCGCGACAACAGCAGCGATGTGACCGGCATCGCTACCGGTTTCACCGACCTGGATCGCATGACTTCCGGCTTGCAGCCGGGTGACCTGGTTATCGTGGCAGGCCGTCCGAGCATGGGCAAGACCGCGTTCTCCATCAACATCGCCGAGAATGTCGCACTGGACAGCAAGTTGCCGGTGGCGATTTTCAGCATGGAAATGGGCGCCACGCAACTGGCGATGCGCATGCTCGGTTCGGTGGGAAAACTCAACCAGCATGACCTGCGCACCGGACGCCTGCAGGATGACGATTGGGGCCACCTGACCCACGCGCTTGGCAAGCTCAACGATGCGCCGATTCACATCGACGAAAGCGCCGCGCTGACTGCGCTCGAAGTGCGCGCACGGGCGCGCCGCCTGCATCGCCAGAACGGCGGCCTGGGACTGATCGTGGTGGACTACATACAATTGATGAGCTCGAATGCGGGCAAAGCCAGCGAGAACCGCGCCACGGAAATCTCGGAAATTTCCCGCTCCCTGAAATCGCTGGCGAAGGAATTGCATGTGCCGGTGGTCGCCTTGTCGCAGTTGAACCGCAGTCTGGAACAACGTCCCAACAAACGCCCGGTGATGTCGGATTTGCGCGAATCGGGCGCGATCGAACAGGATGCCGACCTGATCCTGTTCATTTACCGCGACGAGGTTTATAACAGCGACTCGGCCGACAAGGGCAAGGCCGAGATCATCATCGGCAAACAGCGCAATGGCCCGATTGGCAAGGTGGAACTGGCCTTCCGTGGCGAATACACGCGCTTTGATAATCTGGCTGGCGGCAGCTACTGATCTGAATATCGTTCGGCGTCAGACGCAGGAAGCGCATCATACGAGGCACAATTACTTGCCGTGGAGGTGAATCATGCGTGTCGCAATCATCGGTTCCGGGCCTGCCGGTTTTTACGCTGCGGAGGCGCTGCTCAAGCGCACCGATACGATAGTCCATGTCGATATGTTCGACCGTCTTCCCACTCCATACGGGCTGGTGCGGGGAGGTGTTGCGCCCGATCATCAGAACATCAAGGCAGTCATCCGCGTTTACGAAAAGACCGCCGCGCGTCCCACTTTCAGGTTTCTGGGTAATGTGTGCCTCGGGCGCGACGTGACGGTGGAAGAGTTGCGCCGGCACTATCACCAGATTGTCTACGCAGTGGGCAACGAGGCCGACCGCCGTCTCGGCATTCCGGGGGAAGGCATGCCGCGCTGCACACCGGCGGCGGTATTTATAGGCTGGTACAACGGGCACCCCGATTATCGTCATGCCATGATCGACTTGTCCGTGTCCCGCGTCGCGGTGGTAGGCAACGGCAATGTTGCCATTGACGCCGCCCGGATGCTGCTACGCACGCCTGCCGAGCTCGAAAAGACCGATGTTGCCGCACACGCGCTGGAAGCTCTGCGCAACAGCCGGGTGCGCGAGGTTTATATCCTCGGGCGGCGCGGACCGGAGCAAGCCTCGTTTACGCCGCCCGAGCTTAAAGAGCTTGGCGAGATGGAAGACGTCGATCCGATTGTCGCACCAGGCGAGCTTGACGGCTGCGTCATTCCGGAAACTCCTGGGAATACGCAGCAGGAGAAAAATCTGAAGATACTCCAGTCTTTCGCTACACGGCAGCCCGGTACGAAAACGAAGAAACTCCACCTGAGCTTCCGTGTCTCGCCGACCGAGGTGATCGCCGGCGCCGACGGCAAAGTGGCCGGCCTCGCACTCGAAAAGAATCGCCTTGAGGTTCGGCCGGACGGCACGGTCAGCGCACGCGGCACCGGCGAGATTGAAATCCTCGAAGTCGGGATGGCGTTGCCGGCGATTGGCTTTGCTGCCGAGCGGATTGCCGGTGTTCCCTACGACGAGAAAGCGCGAATCATTGCCAACGAAGACGGGCGGGTCGTCGATTCCGTCAGCCGTGCCATGGTTGCCAACGAATACGTCGTTGGCTGGGCGCGTACCGGGCCGCAGGGACTCATCGGCTCACACAAGGGCGCTTCCGCCCACGTGGCCGAACACATGATCGCCGATGGCGCCGGGCTTGAAGCGCGCGAACTGCCGGAGCGTGAGGCGATCGATTCTTTGTTGCGCGGGCGCGGCGTGCAAATCGTCTCCTTCGACGACTGGAAGCGGCTCGATGAAGTGGAAGTGGCGCGCGGGGAACGGCGCGGCGCGCCGCGCGACAAGATTGCCGATGTCGAGGCGATGCTCGCGGTGCTCGCGCAACCTGAGTTGTGATAGTTGGCGATAACCGGTACCCACAGATGAACAAGCAATGGAAGCTGCCAGCGCTGGAGGCGATGGCATGAACAAAAAAACCGGCCGGCGAAGCCTCGATAAACTGCGGGAGACCGCCAAACTGCGGGAGACCGCCGAGGCAGAGCTTGATCACCATATACCACCGAATGCGACATCGGCTCATCCCGTAAAGGAACTCCTGCACGAACTTCATGTGCTTCAGATCGAACTGGAGATGCAGAATGAGGCCTTGCGCCAGTCCCAGCTCGAGCTGGAGGAATCCCGCGACCGCTATCTGGATCTCTATGACTTTGCTCCCGCCGGTTTGCTCACGCTCACGCCCGAAGCGGTCATCACCGAAATCAATTTCGCCGCTGCCGAGATGCTGAGAGAGGAACGCAAGAGGCTGCTGGGCCGCCGCTTCGAGATGTTTGTCGTGCCTGAGGACAGCGACCAATGGCATCGGCGTTTCCTGGAGGCGCTGAAAAAAGATGGCGCCCATCATTGCGAACTGGTGCTCCGGCGTGGCGACGGTTCACACCTGCATGTCGGGGCGGGCTGCCTGTGCATCAAATCCGACAGCAAGCCGGCGGCAGTGCGCGTCGCGCTGACCGACATCACCGGGCGCAAACAAATAGAGTTCGAATTGAAGGAGCACCAGCAGATGCTGCGCGAACTGGCGGCCCAGGACGTGGCATTGCGGGAAGCGGAACTCAAGCATGTCGCCCGTGAAGTGCATGACGAGCTGGGGCAGCTTTTGACGGCGTTGCGCATGGAGGTTTCGCTGCTGCGCATCCAGTCTGATAAACGCGACCCGGTGTTGATGAAAAAAATAGAAGGGATGCTGGCGCTGGTGGACAAAGTCATTCAAGGGGTGCGCAATGTGGCGGCCAATTTACGCCCGGCGGCGCTGGACATGGGCGTTGTCACCGCCATCGAATGGCTATGCGATAATTTTCCGGAGTGTGCGACAACGGCATGCACCTTGCGGGTCGAGAACGACCCGGTTGGTCTGGATGACGCGCGTACCGCAGCGATATACCGCATCGTGCAGGAATCGCTGACCAATGTGGCACGCTATGCCGGGGCGAATAGCGTCGAAATTACGATCGGCCGGCATGGCGGCGATATCGTTGTGGAAGTGCGCGACGACGGCCAGGGGTTCGATCCGGCCGTCGTGCGGAAGAAAAAAACCTTTGGCTTGCTGGGCATGCGCGAACGCGCCCTTGCCGTGGGCGGCAAGGTTGAAATCGATAGCGCGCCATCGAAAGGAACGGTCGTTTCCGTCCGTATTCCAATTACTTCCCCAGGGGGCTAAATCGTGATTCGCCTGTTGATCGCCGACGACCATGCCATTGTGCGTGAAGGATTGAAAAAAATTCTTGCGTTGAACCGGGATATCGATGTCGTAGCGGAAGCGGCAGACGGGGCCAAGGTGCTTCAATACCTGCACAATGCAGCAGATATTGATTTGCTGCTGCTGGATATGACCATGCCGGGCATCGACGGTACCAGTTTGATCGGGCATATCAAGGCCTGCCATGCGGCCTTGCCTATTCTGGTTTTCAGCATGCACAACGAGCCGCAGATGGCCTTTCGTGCGATCAAGGCTGGCGCCGCCGGCTACATTGTCAAGGACAGCGATCCGGAAACCCTGCTGGAAGCCATCCGCAAGGTGGCCGGTGGCGGCAAATATATCGACCCGGTATTGGCCGAACGGTTGGCATTCGATGCTGCATTTCCCGAACAGAGCGCGCCCCATGTGTTGCTTTCGGAGCGTGAATTTGAAGTGTTCCGCCTGCTGGTCGCCGGCAAACGTATCAACGACATCGCCGACCAGTTGGCCATCAGCAACAAAACCGTGAGCACGCACAAGCACCATCTGATGGAAAAAATGAAAATCGACAACCCAGCCGATCTGGTGCGCTACGCTGTCCAGCATAATCTGTTCAGCTAATCCTCTGCCTTGGCACAAGTTGCTAGGGAAATCCCTACCACAATCTACGTCTTTGCCGATAGCAAAATCGGCCTTTCCCGATGTGCGGCTATTGCCGAGCCGAACATAATTACCCCTTCTGAAACAGCCGCCGTCACGTTACTGCCGTCGGATTTCTTCAGCTTACAGACTGGAAAGGAAATGCGATGAGCCAGAATCTCACCCAACCAGAGGAAATCGACCGCATCCTGATGGCAATGGCAGGGCGCGATATCCAGGCGGACGCGCCAATTCCGGATATGGCGCAATTGAATGAAGCCGCCTGCGACTTCGGCTGCGATAAACCCATCGAGGCGGTAGTTTTTTCGCGCGGCGCGGTGCGGCACAAGAAAGCGGCGCATGGCTTGCACGATCCGTAATCCGGCTCAGGCGGAGAAAATTGATTTAACCGTTACTGCATTCATCGGGGAGAAACATCATGAAAATGGAAGAGGTACGCAGCATCGCCAAATCACATGGCATCAATCCAGCCAAACTTTCAAAAGCCAAACTGATCAGGTCGATTCAGATGCAGGAAGGCAATTTCGACTGCTTTGCCACTGCCTACGACGGCGAATGCGATCAGGATGACTGCTGTTGGCGCGAGGACTGTTTTGAGGTCGCTCAACAAGGAGAGCTATCATGAACTTGATTAAATTGGATCACTTCAGGGAAGGCCGAGTTCAAGGACGGCATGCTTAACGTCATGTTACCCAAATCCGCGAAGGCCAAACCCAAGGCGGTCAATGTTCCGGTGTCGTAAAACAATCCTTGGATTTTCAAACGATGAGGCAGTCAGATGGCGACAGGTACGGTTAAATGGTTTAACGATGAAGAGGGGTTTGGTTGTATTACTCCCGATGACGGCAGCGACAATTTGTTCGCGCATTCTTCCGCGATCAACATGACCAGTGTCAAGTCGCTCAAGGAAGGTCAGAGGGTCAGCTTTGACGTGACACTGGGTGACAAGGGCAAGCAAGCTTCCAACATTCAATCGGCTTATTGATGCTTTGATTCCCATATTAACAAGGAGAGGCATGCTGTTTCGATAGCCAGCTTGATGCTCACCACGGACGCGATGGTGGCGGAGCTGCAGAAGAATGAGGCGAAGCCGGGTGCCATGGATGAGGTGGAGATGTAGTGCCACTACCCGGCGATTTGATATAGAGAAACCTGAACGGCCGGATAATCAAACCAAGGAGAATTTATCATGAGTCACGAAGCAATTTCCGGCGGTTTCCGCCGAATCAAGCGCCACGACGGCATCTTCAAGGAGTATGTGCATGATGCCTACAAGGCGAAGGGCAAGCTGCCCGAGCCGGCGGTTTGCATGCAATGCGGTGCGGTATTCCATGCCGGGCGCTGGCAGTGGAGCCCGGCGCCGCCAAATGCGCATCGGGATATCTGTCCTGCCTGCCATCGTATCCGCGACCATTATCCCGCCGGTTTTCTTACCATAAAGGGAGAGTTTTTCAGCGCTCACCGCGACGAGATCATGCATCTCATGCACAACCATGAGCTGCACGAGCGGGCGGAGCACCCGCTCAAACGCATCATGGCGGTGGAAGAAAAAGACGGCGCAACACTGGTGACCACCACCGATATCCATCTTGCTCGCGGCATCGGTGAGGCATTGCATCATGCCTATCATGGCGAGTTGGAGTTTCACTATAACCCTGAACAAAATCTGCTGCGCGTGAGCTGGGCGCGCTGACGGGCATGGCGGCAGCAACACAACATGGTTGCGGGGAGCAAAGGCATGAGACAGGAGTAAACCGGGCCATCAAGCAGAACAATAAGCGGTGGAATCCTTTATCTGGAACCGTCAACAGAACAGTGCCGGATGCTTGGCAACATTTATGTCGCCATGTTTAGCTGCCGGGCCACCCCCGGCGGTTTCGATTTATGGGTATCGTCGTGCTCAGCCCATTCTACATGCTACCCAGCCACCCTCAACACCAACCCCTTCAGATATGCGCCTTCCGGGAAGTTGAGCAGCACTGGATGGTCGGCGCTGGCGTGCAGGTGATGGATGATCTGCGCGTCCACGCCGGCATCGAGTGCGGCGCCGGCGATGATCTTCTGGAACAGGTCTGCGCTGATACCGCCGGAGCAGGAATAGGTGGCGAGCAGGCCGCCCGGCCGGAGCAGCTTGAAGCCGAGCAGGTTGATGTCCTTGTAGCCGCGCGCGGCTTTCTCGGCGAACGCGGCGGTGGGGGCGAACTTGGGCGGGTCGAGGATGATGAAGTCGAAGCTGCGCCCCTGGTCGCGCAGTTTGCGCAGCGCCTGGAACACGTCCGCTTCCAGCCATTCGGCGCGCGATACATCCAGCCCATTGCGCGATAAGTTTTCTTGCGCGATGCGTAGCGCGTCACCCGATGCATCGATCGACAGCACCGATTTCGCACCGCCGCGCAGGGCATACAGCGAGAAACCGCCGGTGTAGCAGAAACAATTCAGCACATCTTTATCGCGCGCCAGGGTTTCAGTCAGCGCGCGGTTGTCGCGCTGGTCGAGATAGAAGCCGGTTTTTTGTCCCGCTGCGACATCCACCTTGAAGCGCAGGCCATGCTCGACGACTTCGACGCTTTTCGGCAATGTGCCGCGCAGCACGCCGTTGCGCGGCTCAAAGCCTTCCAGTCCGCGCGAATCGGAATCGGAACGTTCGTAGATGCACGCTGGATTACACAATTGCTGCAGAATGTCGGCAATGGCATCGCGCCAGCGTTCCGCTCCCGCGCTGCCGACCTGCATCACCAGCGTATTGCCGTATTGATCGACGACCAGCCCCGGCAGGCCGTCGGATTCGGCGTGGATCAGGCGCATGCCGCTGCTCTCGTCGGCCAGTTTCAATTCACGCCGCGCCGCCAGCGCATAGGCAATGCGGCGGCGGAACAACTCCGCGTCGATGACTTCCTCTTCGCGCCATGACCAGACGCGCGCGGTGATTTGCGAGCTGGCGTTATAGGCCGCCCACGCGAGAAAATTTCCAGAAGCATCGCGCACCGCCAGCGTATCACCACTGAGCGGCGCGCCATCGACCCGCTCGACCGCGCCGGAAAAAATCCACGGGTGACGGCGCAGCAGGGATTTCTCACGCCCCGCCTTGAGGATGATGCAGGGTTGCGCGGTAACAGATCCAGTAAGGTGTTGTGGCGCGCCACGTGGAATATTTTTGTGATCGTCCGGCAACTTTTTATCGCGCTTCGTTCGGTTGCGGAAATCTCTGCTCCCTTGCGAGGGGCGGTGTGGCGTGGAAGGCGATCCGGGTTTCTGGCTGGTCATATTTTTTCTTGGGTTTTCTTCTTGGCGCGAGGATGCGAGGCGTCGTAAATTTTGCTGAGATACTGGAAATCGAGATGCGTGTAAACCTGCGTGGTGGAGATGCTGGCGTGGCCGAGCATTTCCTGCACCGCGCGCAGGTCGCCGGAAGATTGCAGCAGATGCGTGGCGAACGAATGGCGCAGCAGGTGTGGATGCACATTGCTGGTAATGCCCTGTTTGATGCCCCACTGCTTCATGCGCAACTGCACCACGCGCGGCGAGATGCGGTTGCCGCGCCGGCCGACGAATAGCGCAGTTTCATTCTCACTGGCGAGCTGGTCGCGCACCACCAGCCAGGCACGCAGCGCGGTGATGGCAAAAGTTCCGAGTGGCACGATGCGCGTCTTGCTGCCTTTGCCGGTGACGCGCACTTCGCCGGCATTCATGTCGAGCTGCGCTGGATCGAGGCCGACCAGTTCAGCCAGGCGCAGGCCGGAGGAATAGAACAATTCGAACATCGCCTTGTCGCGCAGCGCTTCCGGCGTGTCGCCCGGCAAGTCGACCATGCGCGCCGCCTCGTCGGGCGACAACGCCTGCGGCAAGGTTTTCGGCGATTTGGGCGCGCGCAAGCCGGCACAGGGATTGTCGGTCAGGCCATGATCGCGCATCAGGTAAGTGAAAAAACCGCGCCACGCCGACAGCATGCGCGCCAGCGAACGGCCGCCCAGTCCCTTGCTGTGCAGTTGTGCAATGTAGCGGCGGATATGGTGAATACTGAGATTGGCCAGCGGCGTCTCGGCAGCCAGCTCGAACAGATGGCGCAGGTCGCGCGCGTAATTCTCGGCGGTCAACTCGGAGTACTGCTTCTCGTTGCGCAGCCACGCCAGATAGCCGTGTAAATATTTCCGATTAGGCCTTTCGGCCGGGTTCAGGGCAGGCGTGGCGGCCTCGGTCATGCTTGCGCGATATGCGGGTGCAGCGCAGCACTCACCGCCTCGGCGATGCGTTGCAGGAACAGCGTGCCCATTCCCGGATAGAAGCGCTGCTTGTCTTCACTGGCCATCACCAGCAGTCCGATCGATTCGCTGCCGGCGTACAGCGGCAGATAGGCGAAAGAGCGCAGTTGCTTGCCGGCCTCGCCAAACCAGTTGGCGGTGTCGTGCGCGGCCTGGTGCAGGCATACCGGCTGCGCCTGCGCATCGGTGAAAGCCAGCACTTCGGCACTGGGTGGGATGGCCTGCCACAGGTGCAACGCAGTATGCGGTATGGAGAAGATTTCGTGCAGCAGGTGCGGAACCATTTCCTGCAGGGTGACGAGGTCGCGTGCGGCGAACAGCGTGGTTACGAACTCGTGTACCTTGTGTTGCAGCGCGTCGTTCTCCTTGGCAAACTCGATCAGCTCGTGCAGTTTCCTTTCCAGTTCCTTGTTCTTTTCGCGCAAGGAGACCAGTTGTCGTTCGCTCAGCGAGATGGTGCGCCCGCCATGCGGGTGCGGCAAGTTGATCTGCACCAACAGATCAGTGTGGTTTTCAAAAAATTGCGGGTTGTCCTGCAGATATTGTGCGACGTCTTCGGCTCTCATCATGGCTCCCTATAAATTTATTTCACCTTCGAATACCGTAATTGCCGGGCCTGTCATCAGCACCGGTGTACCTTCGCCGTTCCAGGCGATGGTGAGCAGGCCGCCGCGCGTGGCGACGCTCACCGGGCTGTCCAGCAGGCCGCGACGGATGCCTGCCACGACCGCCGCGCACGCGCCGGTGCCGCACGAAAGGGTCTCGCCGGAGCCGCGCTCGTACACGCGCAGGCGGATGTGGTTGCGATCCTTCACTTGCATGAAGCCGGCGTTGACGCGCTTGGGAAAGCGCGGGTGATGCTCGATCAGCGGCCCCAGTTTCTCCACCGGCGCGTGTTCGACATCGGCCACGACCTGCACCGCATGCGGGTTGCCCATCGACAACGCGCTGATCTCCAGCGTCTCGCCCGCCACATCCAGCGGCTCGCTCACCGCGCCGAGGCCTGCGAACGGAATGCGCTCAGGGTCGAATACCGGCGCACCCATGTTGACCGTCACGCGGCCATCATCTTCGAGGCGCGGCGATATCAGTCCGCTCCCGGTCTCCACCACGATTTCGCGCTTCGGTGTAAGTCCCTGCTCATGCACAAAGCGCACGAAACAGCGCGCGCCGTTACCGCACTGTTCAACCTCGCCGCCATCGGCGTTGAAGATGCGGTAGCGAAAATCGGCCTCCTTGTGTTGGGGTTTTTCCACCAGCAATATCTGGTCGCAGCCCACGCCGAAATGGCGATCAGCCAGCAGGCGCAATTGCTCCGGCGACAAATTGACGCGCTGGCGCACACCGTCGATTACGACAAAGTCATTGCCCGCGCCATGCATTTTGGTAAATTTCAAAATCATCTCATCAGTTCTTTGTGTCTGAAGCAATCTGTCGTGTGGTCGTTCACCATGCCGGTCGCCTGCATCAGGGCGTAGCAGATGGTGCTGCCGGCGAATTTGAAGCCGCGCCGTTTCAATTCCTTGCTCATTGCATCCGATTCCGGCGTGCTTGCCGGGATTTCCGCGAGGCTGCGCCAGGCGTTCTGTCTTGGCCTGCCATCAACGAAGCGCCAGATGAAGGCATCGAAACTGCCGAACTCTTCCTGCGCATCGAGAAACTTTTGCGCGTTGGTCACGGTTGCTTCCACCTTCAGGCGATTGCGCACGATGCCCGGATTCTGCAGCAGCGATTCTATTTTACTTGCGTTGTAGCGGGCAATGCGCGCCGCATCGAAATTATCGAAAGCGACCCGGTAATTCTCGCGTTTGCGCAGGATGGTGATCCAACTCAGTCCGGCCTGCGCGCCTTCGAGGATGAGAAATTCGAACAAAGCCCGATCGTCGTGCAGCGGCACCCCCCATTCGCTATCGTGGTAGCGGCAATACAGCGGATCATCGCTGCACCAGCCGCAGCGCGTTTGCTTCGTCATGCCCGCGTGCCGCACAGTTGCGCGCAATCGCGCCAGATGCAGCGGTTCATCACTACTGTGATACCCGCAGCCTGCGCGCGCTGCGCCGCTTCCTCATGCACCACGCCGTCCTGCAACCACAGGCGCTTGACGCCAAGCCGGATGCAACTGTCCACGATGGCAGGCACATGCACGGATGCCCGGAACACGTCCACAATGTCCGGCAGCTCGGGCAAGCTCTCCAAGTCGGGGTAGGCCTTCTCTCCCAGCACCTCGTCGACCAGTGGCCGCACCGGGACGATGCGATATCCCTTGCTCTGCAATCCGCGCGCCACATTGAAGCTGGGCCGCGATTCGTTCGGCGACAGGCCGACGATTGCTATGGTGCGTGTTTCGCGCAACAACTGGCGGATTTCTTCGATGCTTGGATTGGAGAAGGGCATAGCAGCAACCTTGCATTGGGAGGCTGACAAGATAACATTATTCGCGGTATCGCCGCGAGCGGCCCGGATGTTGGACTGCACAAACAAAAAACGCTATGCTGCGCGCCTTCACGGAGTTTCGGAAGCTTGGGGTCATTCGGGCGCGGTGAGGTAAAATGACCCGAAGTCCTCTTTGCAGTTTTCCGCATAACGCGTCTGTAGCTCAGTTGGATAGAGTACCAGTTTCCGAAGCTGGGGGTCACAGGTTCGATTCCTGTCAGGCGCGCCACACCCAGAAAAGGCTTATTTCTTAATGAGATAAGCCTTTTTTATTTTCACTCTGAAAGGATAAATCCAGGCACGGCGGATTCAACTCTGAAGTGCAACTTTTGTAAGAGAATTTAGGTGGCGAGCTGCGTTAATATCGGAGCCACTTAAACGACCAAGTAAAAGGAGCACAGATGAAGAAATATAAGCAGCTCACCAGCGGGCAACGATACCAGATTTACGGGCTGAAACAAGCGGGTTTAGATCAAACGCAGATCGCGCAAAAGGTTGGCGTGGACAAGTCCACGATTTCGCGGGAGTTCAGGCGTAACAAAGGCGGGCGTGGCTGGAGGCCAAAACAAGCGCAGTCGTTGCGTGATGAGCGCAAGCGGGCCAGCCTCAATGGCAAGCGATTCTCATCGGATGAATGGGCCGAAGTCGAGAGGTTGATCCGGGCAGACCTCAGCCCGGAACAGGCCGCTGACCGGCTCGCGTTGGAAGGGAGATTGCAGATCAGCCATGAGGCCATCTACCGGCACATCTATGCGGGCAGACGTGATGGGGGCGACGTGTGCCAGCATTTGCGCGGACAAAAGCCCTATCGCAAGCGTTATGCGAGCGGGCAAGAGCGGCGAGGTGTGATCAAGAACCGCGTCAGCATCGATGAGCGCCCGGAAATTGTCGACCGGAAGACGCGCATCGGTGACTGGGAGGGAGACACCGTCATCGGCAAGAATCACAAAGGCGGGCTGGTCACCCTGGCCGAGAGGAAGTCGCGCTATGTGTTGGCGGGGCATATACGCAGCAAACATGCTGATGGTGTAACGGCTGTGGCAACGCGCTTGCTGATGCCCCACAAGGACAAGTGCCACACCATTGGGAGCGGGGTTTGAACGAGAACAGTAACGGGTTAATCCGGCAGTACTTCCCCAAGGGGATGGACTTGACTGACGTTACTGAGGAGCAAGTGCAGTTGGCGGTAGAGCGACTTAACCACCGACCACGCAAAGTGCTGGGGGGAAGATCGCCGCATGAAGTATTATTCGGGGTCAGTAGTGTCCGGTTAAATGAAGAAACGACAAAATGTTGCTCGTAACCCATTGAATTCAAATAGTGTGGATTGAAGATGAAAATTCAAATCGTGGACATCTATGAATCGCTTGGAACCCTTGTCAATATTGACTTTTCAGCCAGCACTCTCCAATTTAACCGGACACTACTGACGTGATATAGAAAACAGTTTCATAGGGCAGCAATGTCGCCTATTCGTAATAGTGCTGTCAAGGCAAAATACTGTTTGCTGCTTTTTCATCTGGTTAGCCATTTCTTTCACTAGACTTTCATTTTAGGGCAACCTAAAATTCTGCGGATGGAAGCTAAAGCCGTTTCTCAAAATTCCCCAAAATTGCTCGATCAGATACGCGCCGAGGTTCGTGTGCGCCACTAAGGGCAACAAGGACCGCGCGAAATAAAGGTGCCAAGCTCGAATTGTTTTCAGCTATGCAAACGGATCAATTATGGCAGGATCGAGATGAACCACGAACACTTGCAGTTACTGGTTACGCGCGCGATGCCTTACGGCAAATACAAGGGCCGGTTGATCGCCGACTTGCCTGGCCGGTACCTCAATTGGTTCGCCCGCAAGGGCTTCCCGCCCGGCGAGATTGGTTTGCTGTTGGCGCTGATGCAGGAGTTGGATCACAACGGGCTGTCATCTCTGCTGGATCCGTTGCGCAAATGATTTCTTGTTACCTGAAGCAACTTTATTATCCGAGTGAGGCACGATGACTGAGCTATCTGGCCATTTCAAGGAGGCGATTGCCCGTTTCGATGCGGCCAATGCAGCAGATCACAACAAGGAAATCTTTGAGGGCAGTGAGCACCCCAAGGAGTTGCTTTACGCACAACGCATGACGGCATGGCTGGGTAAATACGAGCCCGATGCTTCCGAGGCGTTGCAACTCGCCGCGCGTGCCCAGCATATCTGCCGCTGGAAAATACCGCGCAGCGAGTATCCGCCGGGTCGCGACGGATACAACAGGTGGCGCACCACGCTGGCGAAAATGCACGGTGACATCGCTGCCGGGATCATGCGGCAGGTGGGCTACGACGAGCAGATGTGCGAGCGGGTCAAGGCGTTGCTGATGAAAGATCGCATCAAGTTGGCAGACTGCGACGGGCAAACGCTGGAGGATGTGATCTGTCTGGTGTTTCTGGAATTCTATTTTGCGCCCTTCGCGCCACAATACAGCGAGCAGAAACTGACCGGTATTGTGCGCAAGACCTGGGGGAAGATGTCGGAGCGCGGCCAACAGACAGCGCTGATGCTTGCTCCGCGCTGGTCGACGGATTTGCTGGAGGTTGTGAAGCGGGCGGTGGGGTGAGGTGCTATAAGTGCTGCGCGAACCAATCGGCTGCGTTGCGCGCCGCCTGCTGCAGCGTGCCGGGTTCTTCGAATAAATGGGTAGCGCCGGGTATCAGCGTGAGTTCCTTCTCGCATTTCAGCAGCGCATAAGCCTGCTGGTTCAACTCGATCACGCCGTAGTCTGCGGCGCCGACGATCAGCAGGGTCGGTGCGGTCACGCGGCGCAGCGCAACTTCTCCGGCAAGGTCGGGGCGCCCGCCGCGCGATACGACGGCGGCAATTTCATTTTCCATTTCCGCTGCAGCCTGTAAAGCTGCTGCCGCACCGGTGCTGGCGCCGAAATAGCCGAGCTTGAGCGTTTGCGTAGCCGGATTGGACTGCAGCCAGGCGGTGGCGGCAAGCAGGCGGCGCGTGAGCAGCGCGATGTCGAAGCGCGTGGCGTAATCCTGATCTTCCTCGCGCGTCAGCAGGTCGAACAGCAGCGTGCCGATGCCGCGCTGTTGCAGCACTTCGGCGACATAGGTGTTGCGCGGGCTGAAGCGGCTGCTGCCGCTGCCGTGTGCGAACAGCACCACGCCCTTGGCGGACGGCGGCAGGATCAGTTCGCCGTCGAGTTCGACCTCGCCGGCCGGAATATGTACGGTGCTCATGCTGTTCCTTTCATCATCACGGGGATACGGCGCGCGCCGAAGGCCTTGGTGAATTTCTCGAAGCGTCCGGCGATTTGGGCATTGCAGTCCGGGCAGTGGCCGTCTGCTGTGAGGCGGTATTGTCTGATTTCGTACCAGTCGCGCACGATCAACGCGTTGCCGCATGACGGGCAGTTCGTGGTGTCCCCCTCGCGGTTGTGCACGTTGCCGGTATAGACGTAACGCAGTCCCGCAGCACGGGCGATCTGCCGCGCCTGTATCAGCGTTTCCAGCGGAGTAGGGGGAACGTCGATCATCTTGTAGTCCGGGTGGAACGCGCTGAAATGCAACGGCACATCTGCGCCGAGTTCCCCGACGATCCATTCGCTCATTGCGTTGATTTCATGCGGCGTATCGTTGTAGCCGGGGATCAGCAGCGTGGTCAGTTCGACCCACACATCGGTTTCCTGCCTGAGGTATTTCAGCGTGTCCAGCACCGGTTGCAGATGCGCGCCGGTCAGCTTGACGTAGAACTCGTCGGTAAATGCCTTGAGGTCGACATTGGCGGCATCCATCTTGGCGAAGAACTCGCGGCGCGGCTGCTCGTGGATGTAGCCCGCAGTGACTGCCACGGTCTTGATGCCGTGCGCATGGCAGGCATCGGCGGTGTCCATCGCATATTCGGCAAAGATCACCGGGTCGTTGTAGGTGAACGCGACGCTCTTGCAGCCCCGTTCCACGGCGGCGCGCGCGATGGCTTCCGGGCTGGCCTGATCGGCGAGCCTGTCGAAGCTGCGCGATTTGGAGATGTCCCAGTTCTGGCAGAATTTGCAGGCGAGGTTGCAGCCTGCGGTGCCGAACGACAGGATGCTGCTGCCGGGATAAAAATGATTGAGCGGTTTTTTCTCGATCGGATCGACGCAAAAACCGGAGGAGCGTCCGTAGGTGGTGAGCACCATCGCATCGCCGACGCGACCGCGCACGAAGCACGCGCCGCGCTGTCCTTCGCGCAGCTTGCAGTCGCGCGGGCACAGGTCGCACTGGATGCGCCCGTCGTCGAGCATGTGCCACCAGCGCGCCGGGTAGCGTTCGGCCATGCTGATCGGTTCGTCCATTATATTCACCATTGTCGTAGCCCGTATGCAGCGTAGCGCAATGCGGGGTGAGGCGGAGCCAAATGTAGGTCGGACTCTGCCCGACATGGTGGGCAAAGCCCACCCTACGGTTATTACATCAACCAGCGTGAATCAGGATTAATGTTTCTCTTCGCTCCACTTCGTCACGGTATAACGCGACAGCTTCACGCCTTCTTCCCAGAAGTCGTCGGGCAGCCCGGCCTTGCGCCTGAGCATGGCGAGAAACTGGCGCGGTTGCGTGAGGTCTTCCCATACCTGCGGCAGAAAGGTGCTGCGATAGTTTCCGTATTCGAACACGATGCCATCCACGCCGGGACGCATTTGCGCCAGTGCATCGGCCTCGTCCCGAATTTCCATTGGGATTGTCGGCGAAAGCAGCGAGATTTCGACCGTGGTGATGTCGAGTTCCCCGGTGCTCAATGGCGTAAAACGCGGATCGCGCAGGGCGGCGGACACCGCGTTGCTTTTGACATCGGTTAACAATGGCCGGTGCGCCTGCAGCGTACCGATGCAACCGCGCAACTCACCGTCTTGCGTGAGGGTAACGAAGCATGCGCCGTGCTCGGCCAGCCAGGGCGCGCTTTCATCTGCTGCACGGGGCACACCCAAGGCGCGCGAAATCTCGGCGCGTGCAATCGGCAATAGCACTTTCCCACGTTCAGTTTGCATGTTCGGTCTCCTCGGTAAAGGCGAGCGCGGCATAACCCACCACTTGGTCATGAGACCCCGCAGTGTCTCCGGAGTTTCGCAAATCGAGCAGGTGCGGCGTGAGATGGTGCTGTTGCGCCGCGACGATCAGGCCGCTGACCGGCGTGCCGCCACAGGCTTGCTCATGGTCGATTGGTTGGCGCAGCTTGAGGATGGCTTGCACGGTGTCGCGGTCCACGCGCTGCGCGGTGGCGTAGGGCAGGAAATGCGACAGGTCGGAGCTGATGACGATCAGCGTCTCCGCGCCGCCCCACAGCGTTTCCAGCACTTCGGCAACCTCTTCGGCGCTGGCCATGCCGACCGCCAGCGGCAGCAGGGTGAACTCCGGCAGCACGCTTTGCAGGAACGGCAGTTGCACTTCCAGCGAATGTTCCAGCGCATGCGCCTGCGCGCTGACGGTCACCTGCGGCAGGTGGGCGATGAGCCGCGCCGCGTCCGCATCCAGCGTGACCCGCCCGAGCGGCGTATCGAAGACGTCTGCGCCGGGCAGCGCCAGGCCGCGCACCGCGACGCGATGGGTGGGGCCGAGCAGTATCACGCGGCGGATGCGCGCGGCGATGGGTTGAAGCGTGGCGTAGGCAGTGGCCGCGATGGGGCCGGAGTAGATATAACCGGCATGCGGCACGATCAGGGCTTTTGGAGTCAGTGCATGCGCGTGCGCCGCAGCCAGCAGCGCTTGCACATCATGCGCAAGCTGCCGGGGATCGGCGGGATAGAACATGCCTGCGACGGCAGGCTGGCGGACGGTAGACATGGCAACCTCCCTTTCGATCTATGCCCTCAGTGTGAGGGCAGGCCGGGAGGAAATCAAGATTCTTAACGCGACACCTGCCGGAATTCGTTGTGAAAGTGCGGATAGGCGGAGCCAATGCAACGGATCTTTTTTCAGGGAAATGTTACATGGCCGCATACATTTTCTTTGCTGCCACAGCGTTCGCGATATAACCGCGCGTTTCCGCATAAGGCAAACGCAGGCGCAAGGTCTCGTACACTTCGTCCGGCCGCAGTGAATTGATCTTGCTGATCGCATTTGCCTGCCTGCTTTTGGCCGGGCCGGAACTGAATGCCCGGTACACATTGCTCGGCCCGGTGTTGTAGGCCGCAATCGCGCAATATTCGCGCGACACCGGGTTGTCAATTTCGCTCAGCGGGCTGTCGTTCAGCAATACGCCGAGATAGGTGGAGCCCAGCTCGATATTGTTTTCGGCATTGAACAGGTATTCCCTGGTGGGGGATTGGTCCAGCCCCTTGGCCTTGCGGTAGGCCTCGCGTCCGCCGCTGTGGGGAACCAGTTGCATCAGGCCGTAGGCGGGCGCGCTGGAAATCGCGTAGGGATTGAACGCGCTTTCTATTCTGATGATCGCAAAAATCAGGCTGCGGCTAACCTGTGTCGTGCCGGAATATTTGCGCACCGTTGCGGCATATTGCAGCGCTCTCTTGTCTATGTGGGTGTTGACCATGGTAAAGCTGACATACATTACCGTCTTGCTGGCGCCGTTCACGTCGATCTGCCTGCTCTGCAATTTATTGTTTACCAGATAGTCGGCATAACGCTCCACGTCCACGCGCGATTCAATCGAGTTGCCATACTGGTCAACCACCAGTTTCTGCAGGTAGGGATTGCCATGCAACACGATTTCCTTGTCGGAAAACAGATCCACCGCGCTGGGG